>TARA_R110002110_G_scaffold3754_1_pt1 | contig 59397 bp, 52 predicted proteins | sample TARA_R110002110 | Tara Oceans TARA_R110002110 (sample SAMEA4397330) | marine metagenome | biome: Polar Biome; feature: [SRF] surface water layer (ENVO:00010504); material: water (ENVO:00002006), including particulate matter (ENVO:01000060) such as... | depth 5 m | reverse complement strand
GTCCGGCCAAAATCGCCCACTTCGTAGGCTGGACCTCCAAACCGCTGGGCGGTTTTCCGGCCTCTGCCGGAAGCATTATGTGGCAGATATAATCGAAACTTGGCGGAGTGGAGTCATATGAAATCGTTCAGTACCTCTATTCAAATTGATGCTCCTGCAGAGAAAGTGTGGGAAGTTCTCACTGATGCATCAAATTGGAGCCAGTGGAATACAACTATTGAGAAAATTGACGGGACGATAGCACCAGGTAACAAAGTTACCGTTGTTACTAAAGCAAGCCCAGACCAAGCATTTCCTTTGAAAGTGACTGAATTTATCCCTAATCAATCTATGGTGTGGACAGGTGGAATGCCTCTAGGCTTATTCACCGGCAAAAGAACATATTCAATTAATCCTATATCGGAGTATTCTTCAGAATTTTCAATGAGTGAAGTATTTACTGGATTAATGGCCCCACTTATCACTCGCTCAATTCCAGATTTACAACCCTCATTTGATGAGTTTGCCAGTTGTTTAAAAAGTTATGCAGAGTCAACTGCCACATAAAAAGTAAAGTCAGCCGGACTGTACTGTGCGAGAATCTTTTGCAGGTGCGCTATCTGTTGACCTCGGGCACACTCGTTGCACCGTTCTGCCTTGTCTGGACCGCGACGAGACGCGCACTTCTCCGCATCGGATGAAACACCCAAAACGTCGAGTATAACTATGAAATTTCAATGTAAGTTCAGCGTCGGTTCCGCCGGATTGCTTATCGCCACACTGTGCGGTCAGCCAGCGTGGGCAGATGAGCCACAAGCTGGGCACTTTTCCCCCTATGCAAGCGGAGTCAATGAAAAGCGCGTGCTGTGGGGTGACACGCACCTGCACACAACGCTGTCATTGGACGCGCGAGCTTATGGGGTTGAACTGGATCAAGCGGACGCTTACCGGTTCGCGCGCGGAGAGGAAATCAGCTCTACACATGGGCTGAAGGTTAAGTTGTCGCGGCCGCTGGATTTTCTGGTGGTATCAGACCATTCAGACGCCATGGGGGCGATGTCGGAGATTATCGCGGGCAATGAACGATTCATGGGCGATAAGACCCTGGCAAACTGGAACAAGCTGCTTGCAAAGGGAAGCGCCAGTGACCAATTAAAAGCACGGATGGAAGTCATGACCGCTCTGACAGATGGCTCGGCCCCTGACATCCTTTCCGACAGGCGGTTTTTCAAAGAAGTCTGGAGCGACTATACACAGCTTGCTGACACCTTTAACGAAAAAGGGCGTTTCACCGCCCTGATCGGCTATGAATGGACTTCGAGCAAGCAAGGCAACAACCTGCATCGCAATGTGCTCTATCGTGATGACGCGCGCGTCGCTGTGCAGAGGCTGCCGTTCACCACCGCAGAAAGCCCATATCCTGAAGATCTCTGGCAATGGATGGCTGACTACGAGAAGACGACCGGCGGTCGTGTGCTCGCACTGGCACACAACGGCAATATCAGTAATGGTCTGATGTTCCCGGAGGTCAATCCGCGTACAGGGAAACCCTTGACTGCTGAGTATGCGCAAGCGCGAGCGCGCTGGGAGCCGTTGTATGAGGTGACTCAGATCAAGGGGGACGGCGAGACGCATCCGCTACTTTCAAGGAATGACGAGTTCGCAGACTATGAAACCTGGGATGTCGCCAACTTTGCCGGTACGCGCAAGACACCCGATATGTTCCAGTACGAATATGCGCGTTCTGCACTTCGAATGGGGTTGCAACTGCAGCAGTCACTGGGGACAAATCCCTACCAGTTCGGCATGGTCGGCTCCACCGACAGTCACACGGCGCTCTCCACGGCGCAAGAGAATAATTTCTTCGGCAAGATGACGTATATGGAGCCGGCGCCTGATCGCTGGAAAAGTGCTGTTGCCAAAGTAGGTGGTGTTACCACTTTTGGGTGGCAAATGGTCGCCTCCGGATACGCTGCGGTGTGGGCAGAGGAAAATAGCCGGGAAGCGATCTTTGATGCAATGATGCGTCGGGAGACCTATGCCACCACGGGGCCGCGCATACTGGTACGTTTTGATGCCCGTCTGGCGGGCCAATCGGTACCGATGGGCGGTGAGTTAGCGGCCGGGCCAGATGGTTCACCTGTGTTTACAATGACAGCCCAGAAAGACCCGATTGGCGCCAATCTCGACCGTATACAAATTGTGAAGGGCTGGCTTGATGAAAACGGCCGTACACAGGAACAGGTTATCAATGTAACGTGGTCGGATGGGAGAGAGCTGGGAGATGACGGAGGCCTTTCCCCGGTCGGTAATACCGTAGATGTCGCCCGCGCCAGTTATGACAATTCAATCGGCGCACCTGTCCTGCAGGCGGAATGGGAAGATCCCGATTTCGACCCAAAACAGTCCGCTTTCTACTATGCCCGTGTACTGGAAATACCGACGCCTCGGTGGACAGCTTACGAAGCGCTGCGGTTTGGCGTGCAAATGAGTGATGAGGTCCCCATGATCACGCAGGAGCGTGCCTACACCTCTCCGATCTGGGTGCACCCAAAGTGAGCCCGCATTCCCTCCCGGATCCGCTTGATATCTCTACCACCAGCGCTTCTGTTTCCTTCTCAGGCCTCACGTTCAACCTGCCGCCAGGCCCGTGGCGATAACCCCGTCCACTGTTTGAAGTGGCGGCTGAACACGGCCAGTTCAGCGTAGCCAAGTTGTAGCGCGAGCTCTGTGATATTCGCGTTGGGTTTTGCGAGTTGCTGTATCGCAAGTTCGTAGCGCTTCTGTTGCAGAATTTTTCGATAGCCGGTTTGCTGCGCACGTAATCGCTCCTGCAGGGTGCGAGGATGTACATTGAGCGTGGCGGCTACGGTCTCGATGCTGCATTCTCCCGAGGGCAGCAGGCGGCCAATCACTGCGGCCACCTGATTCTCGAGGTTATCGGGATACAGCGTTTGCAGCCGGGTGAGATAGCGTTGCAGGTGATTGTTGAGAGCCTCTTCATCGTGGTGGGTCGGGCGCTGTAACAGCTCGCAGGGGAAGCTGATGCCATCAAATGTCTGGCCGTAGCGCAGGTTGCTGAAACGCAGGTTTGCGCTGGTATCCGATGGCGCAGGATCAGCCTGCGTCAGGTGGATAGCCTGGCAGTAGGTGTCTGCGTTAAGCAGCTCTGCGATATACATGGCCAAGTGTGCGGTGCTGAGTTGCAGCAACTGCGCCATGCCAGGTGGCTCACCGATGTTGATGCTCAGCCTGATCTGCGCCTGATGCCGGTGTAACCCGGTATCGATACTGACACCTGAGGCATGCAGGTAAAGGAAGCGGTTGATGGCAGAGACAGCTTCGCCCACCGTTCTGGCGCGAGACGAGATCATAGGCAGATCGCCCAGCACGATGGTTGTCTGTGTTTGCGCCAGCAGCAAGCCGAATTGCGGTGCGTTACAGACCTCGCTGCAGGCTCCTAACAACGCGGTCATCTTGTGATAATCGATGTACTGGTTGGGGTCTCGAAACTGCGCCTGGGTCAGCCCCACGCTTTTTATCAGGTCAATAGGGTTATGCCCCATGTCCCTGACCAATTGTTCAAGACCTGCCGTGCTGCCGGTACGTACCAGGTGCATAGGCGCCTCTGTATCGCCGCGATTCTTGCGTAATATATCAAGTTTGATGCAGAAAAAGTCAAGTCGGGCGGGCGAGCACCGTTTATAGTCTATCGCCTAATCATTATAAAGTCGGTGAATCACCGAGAGGAGAAAGTCTTGTCTTTGCAAGGGAAAGTAGCGGTTTTAACAGGTGCCTGTGGCGGAATAGGCAGGGCGATCGCCCGTAAGCTGGTTGATGAGGGCGCCAAAGTGCTGGCCACCGATCTGTCTGAGGACGGGCTCGCCGAATTACGCGGCGAACTGGGTGCGGCAGTAGCAACCCTTGCGGTTGACGTCACTGATTACAGCCAGGTGGAGAGCATGATGGACAAGGCCGTCAGTGAATTTGGCCAGCTGGACATCGTGTTGAACAACGCGGGTATCGGCTTTGCCAAACTACTGATGGAGCATGATCCGGTCGCTGATTTTGATGGCGTGACGGCCGTCAATCAAAAGGGCGTTTACCACGGTATTCTGGCGGGCGGTAAAAAGCTCGCGGCGCTGGGCCGCAGGGGCGTTATCGTAAATACCTCCTCCGTTTACGGCACCATGGCATCCGAGCTCAGCTTCACCTATAACGTCAGCAAGGCGGCGGTGGACATGATGACCAAGTGCGCCGCGCTGGAGTTTGCACCTTATGGTATCCGTGTTTGTGCCGTGGCCCCGGGCCGTATCAATACGCCTATACTGGATAACTATAAACCGCTGGGATTGTTCGATCACATCCGGCGTGAACAAATGCGCGAGGAGATCATTGAACCAGAAGAGGTGGCCAACGTGGTGGCCTTTCTTGCCAGTGATGCTGCGAACTGTATTAACGGCACGACTGTCGAAGCGGCAGATGGATTTTGCGGCTTCAAATATCCACTGCTGCAACGATTCGATAGCCGTGGCGAATAAAACGTTGTACTGAACTCTCTCGAAACAGACTTCCAAAACAGATAAAGAGGATAAACCTATGACATTACCAGAAATTATCACCCACCAGAGTGCCCTGTTAACAATCGATACCTCGAAAGAGCCGCTCATTGTCGATGCGCTGCCTGGCGTAGATATATGGCCGCTGTTCCTTGATCCGGAGAATGGTGTGTGGGTGTTGCGAGCGCGGTTCAAGCCTGGCACGACACTGCCCAAGCATTTTCACACCGGCACTGTGCATTTCTACACGCTGTCGGGATCGTGGCACTACCTGGAGTATCCGGATCAGCCCCAGACTGCCGGCTGTTACCTGTATGAGCCCGGCGGTTCGATACACACTTTTCACTGCCCTGCAGATGGTGAGCCCGCCGACGGTTTTATGGTGGTGGAGGGCGCTAATGTCAATTTTGATGAGGACGGCAACTTTGTCAATATCATGGACACCGGCTGGATCGAGCAGATGGTGCTTGCCGCGGCCGAGTCTCAGGGCATCAAACCGCGCTATATCCAGCCCGGTGGCGAGGCGAAATACAGTACGACTTGATCGCGCGGGCATCATCGGCAGCAATGGCGTGATTCCTTCTTCGGGTATGCCAAGGGCTCTGGCACCCGTCCGGATGGCGCCTATGATTTGGTACACTCTGTGAGCACGCATGCCAAAGGTGTCTTATGCGCAAACAGATCAGATCGAAAAACAAACAGAATGACCGACTGCCGGTCGATGGCAAAAAACTGAACATGGGTAATACGTACTCAGTTGCCCCTGATTTTTACTACGATATTGAGTTCGATTGTGAGGATTGTGGAAAACACCAGATCTGGACGGCCAGTCAGCAGAAGTGGTGGTATGAGGAAGCCGGCGGTTATTTCTTCTCTACCGCAGTTCGTTGCAGGGACTGCAGGCAGAATGAGCGAGAACGCAAGCGCACAGCGAGAGTGAACGCTGGCCATGAATGAAGGTATAGGGTCGGGTCCATCTGCTCAAGCAAGCGTGGTTAGGCTCAACACACAGTGAGTTAGCAGGAGGCACGGTGGAATTCACTGAACTGTATGTACTTGCCGCCGATACCCTGCTCGCGCTCCACGTATTGTTCGTGGCGTTTGTTGTCTCAGGATTGGTCTTTATCTTCATTGGCAAGGTTTTATCGTGGCACTGGGTTCGCAACCCCTGGTTTCGCGTCCTGCACTTACTCGGCATCGGTGTCGTCGTGTTGCAATCCTGGCTCGGACTCATCTGTCCATTGACTGTGTGGGAGATGGAGCTGCGCTCGAAAGCAGGGGAGCATGCCTATGATGTGTCCTTCATTGCTTACTGGCTGAACGAGCTTCTGTACTATGATGCGCCAGCATGGGTGTTTATACTCTGTTACACGGTGTTTGGACTGGTGGTTCTATCCAGCTGGTTTCTGGTTCGACCCCGTCCATTTCAATGACACCGCGTTCGAAACCCGATGGCGTAGACGTGAATGTCAGTTGCCTCGATACGCGGCCAGAATCTGTCTCGATAGCGGCTTTCGACGGGCAAAACCGGGAGAAAAATGCGCACGAGTTGGCGCACAGAAGCCGGGAACAATAGTCTGCTCAAGCGCTGGTATAGCGTGTGTTGATGCTCTTGCAGTGGACTTGATCAGACTCCGGTAGCGCTACCCGATCTTAGATATATAAGCCAGGTTAGCTGAAAATTCTGGCCATTCACCCGTATAATGCGGGTTTTCAGATTAGACACGGCCTCCCAGAATTGACGAATCTCTTTCTTCACGTCGGCACTCACAAAACCGGTAGTACCGCAATCCAGAACCTGATGCATCACAACCGAAAGGCGTTGCAGGAGAAGGGGTTCCTTTATCCTGATATAGCTATCGAAGGAAGCGCGCATCACCCTCTTGCATGGGCCTGTGGCCTGGGTGGTCGTAAGGTAGACGCCGACTTCATTGGCAGGACAACGCGCTCGCTCGCAGCCAAAGCGTCAAAGCTGGGATGCGATGTTGTGCTCAGTTCAGAGGAGTTTGGTGCATTGCACAATATCCTTCCTCTCAGGCGACTTTCAGACCTGTTCAACGTAAAAGTGGTGTTGTATGTCAGAAAGCAGGACCACTATCTGGAATCGGTTTACAACCAGCATGTGCGCATGTATTCGTTACGCTACTCAGGCTCGATCTATCAGTTTTTTCCTCGCTTTAACTTTTTTAACCAGTTTAATTACAACTTGCTCGCCAGCCGCTGGGAAAAGCACTTTGGTCTTGAAAGCATCATAATCAGGCCTTTTGGAACCGCCGATGTTGGCGCGGACGTCCGTACAGACTTTCTGGATACCCTGGGCCTGCCAGGCAGTGAGCATGGTCTTGACCTGCACCCCTCGGCATCGAGTAACGCGAGTTTGAACGCCACGGCAATTTCGTACCTCAGCCACATCAACAGAATGCCACTTGATTATCGACAGCATCAGAAAGTGCTATCCGTTTTGCCCGAGCTGGTGCCTGCAGATAAAGGCGGGCGGCTATTACGGCTTAACGATGCGCTGGCACTCTACAGTCGCTTTGAGCCAAGCAATCGCCGCCTGTTTTCTCGATACATGCATCTGGATCACGTCCCTTTTGACGAATTACTGCCTGCAGATGAATCCAGGAGGTGGGTAAGTCATGAGCATATCGATACAGCGACCCTGCTGGATCTGGTGGGTCATTTGCTCCCCAAAAAAACCTGGCGTCAGCTTTTCTCTCGCAGCCTCAAATAACCCGCAGTGGTGATAATCGCAGGTGCCAGCACAGGTTCTGATCGGCTAAAGAATACAGCCCGGCGCTATCGTTAACCAGGAAGCATCTGCCATGCAGGGTTTCCACACTGAGTGGACTCATAATGACCACGTTATATCTTCACATAGGTACTCACAAGACGGGCAGTACAGCCACACAGAATTATTTATACCAGCATCGTGATGAGTTAATCAGCCGTGGAATACTGTATCCCTCGGCCGGGCTGGAGGGCACGGCGCATCACCGCCTGTGCTGGGCATGCGGACAGGGCGATCACACGGCGGATCCTGGCCTGGTTATCTCAGCGTGCCAGTCTATAGCCGCAGAGGCCGAACAAGCTGAGGCTGATGTGATTTTAAGCTCAGAAGAGTTCGAGTATTTGCAGGACCTGGAACATCTCGAAGTTTTGCAAGAATATTTCGATGTGAAAGTTGTCCTGTATGTGCGTAAACAGGATCACTATCTCGAGTCCAAGTACAACCAGCAGGTTCGCTCATACCGCACCCGTTATTCCGGGTCGATTTATCAGTTCCTCACCACCTTTAACTTTTACGTCCAGTTTAACTATAACCTTGTGGCGCAGCGGTGGGAGAATGTCTTTGGACAGGAGAACCTGATCGTAAGGCCCTATGGAACCAGCCTCGTGCATGAGGATGGCCCCGAGGATTTATTGTCGGTTGCTGGCGCTCTTCCCATAACGGAGAAGCAGGGCAGGCCAGTGATAATAGATGGCAATTTCAGCATGTCCGCACAAGCGATACCGTACCTCAGCCATATAAACCAGGTGAGCCTGAGTCATCAGCAACACCACAACCTGATAGCACTGCTGCAAAAAAGAGTGCCCCGGGATGGCGCCGCCAGTTTGCTACGAAGAGAAGATGCTAGTGACTTCTATGATAAGTTTGGCCCTAGTAACACCAAGTTCTTCTCGCGGTATCTGGGGATGGAATCCAACCCATTTGATGAACTGCTACCTGCTGATGCTGAGAAAGTCTGGGTGGATCATGAAAAGGTCGATATCAGGCAGCTTCTCGGTATGCTCGATCACGTGTTGTAAAACAGTGTTCAGTGTTCAGTCTCATGGCTGTACACGTCTACCGTGGCGCGTCTGACGAAGTGAACTTCATACGCATTTTGGCTGAGCTGGTGCAGGACGGGCCGCCATAGCAGGCCGAGGAAAGAGGCTGCGCTGATGACCCCCCAGGTGAAGGGCGGCCATGTGTGGTGCAGCGACCCCGTGGTGAAAATAGCAGTTTTGGTGTGTTCGATGTAAGTCCCTCTCATAACCTGGAGTCTATGCTTCTCTGGCGGTGACACAGCCCCTATACTGCCTACCATTGCTTATTTTATTCCCGGGTCTGCAAATCATGGGCTTTTTGCTTGTCTTGTTTATCTTCCTGCTGGCGGCAGTCACCGTCGTTCCCCTGTGTAAAAGACTCGGTCTTTCTTCTGTTATTGGCTACCTGGTAGCTGGCCTCGCTATCGGCCCACACGCACTGGGCCTGATACGTAACGCGACTGAAGTACTGCACTTCGCGGAGTTGGGCGTGGTGCTATTGCTGTTTATTATTGGTCTGGAGCTGCAGCCCAAGAGACTCTGGGTGATGCGCCATTCGGTGTTCGTGCTTGGCTCTCTGCAGCTGGCGGTGAGCACGGCTGTGCTCACAGGTCTGATACTGGCAATGGGCCTGAGCTTTACCATCGCCCTGTTGATTGGCTTTTCGCTGGCGCTGTCCAGTACCGCATTTGTGCTGCAGCTGCTGGGTGAGCAGCGGCAGTTGAACCGGCCGCACGGCAGAGCGGCATTCGGCGTGCTGCTGATGCAGGATCTTGCGGTGATCCCGGTGATTGCCATCCTCAGCCTGTCGGGTGCTGGTAGCGACCACGGCGGTGGGCTAGATCCGGTTGTCCTGCTGGCGGTGCTGGTGGGCATGGTGCTTGCGCGCTTCGGTTTGCGTCCTTTCCTGCGGTTTGTGGCCAACACCGGCATTCACGAGTTGTTTCTGGCGGCGAGCCTGGCGATTGTGATCGGGTCGGCGCTGGCGATGCAGTACGCTGGCCTCTCAATGGGCCTGGGTGCCTTCATCGCCGGCATGATGGTGGCCGATTCGGAATATCGGCATCAGCTGGAAACGGACGTGATGCCTTTCAAGGGTTTGTTGTTGGGGCTATTTTTCATGGCAGTGGGCATGTCCGCGGATCTGCACCTGTTACTGGAGTCGCCCCTGCTGATTATCGGGCTTGCGGCGGGGCTGGTCGTTACGAAGATGCTGGTGTTATGGCCCATCGCCCGCCTTTACGGGCTGGATAACGCCAATGCATTGCGCGCCTCCGTGCTGCTTTCCCAGGGTGGGGAATTTGCCTTTGTGTTGCTTACTGTGGCGCTGGCCTCCTCACTGGTATCGGCTGATCTGGTGGCGTTGGTGGTGATGACGGTTACCCTGTCGATGGCCACTACGCCATTTCTGAGTGCGCTTCTGGAGCGCTGGTTGCAAAGCGACGGCGGGGGACGCAGTTTCGATGAGATAGACAGCGATGTGAACCCAGTGGTCATTGCCGGCTTCGGTCGGATTGGGCAGATCGTTGCCCGGGTGCTGGGTATGAAAAACATTCCCTTCACGGCGCTGGATGCGAGCCCCGGGCAGGTCGATTTTGTGCGTCAGTTCGGCAACCGCATTTACTATGGCGACGCGACGCGGCTGGATCTGCTGAAAACGGCAAAACTCGGTGATGCGAAGGTCCTCGTTATCGCCTTTCCTGATGCCGATGCCTCTGTGCAGATGGTGAACCTGGTGAAATCGGATTTCCCTGACGTCTTTGTCGTCGCCCGGGCCCGTGATCGCCATCACGAAATGCGCCTGCGCGAAGTAGGGGTCGACTTTGTCATCCGCGAGACCTTGTTATCGGCACTGGCCATGACACAAAGTGTGCTGGAAGCACTGGGGGAATCTCCGGAAGAGGCGGCCAGCGGCGTGGCGATGTTCCAGAGTCACGATCGCAAGACATTGGCACAGCAGCTGGCTGTGTTTCACGATGATGTCGCCTATCGGCAAACCGCGGTGGCCGCTGCGATTGAGCTGACCGAGCTGTTCCAGTCTGATCGTAAGAACGAGGACCAGTAGCAGGGCAGTTTCAGCTGCCTTGCTGGCGCAACCGGAGCCGCTGTCCGGGCTTTGTTGGCAGTGCTTGCACCGACGGGTGCCTGAACGCTGGTTTCTTGCGATTCTTGCCTACTACTGGGTAAATTTATGCATTATCCTTGCAATCCGCAATCCTCATTCGGGCCTCGATATGCTATTAAGAAAGATAATTAACCCATTGATATTGCTGGCAATATTGTTCTCCTCGGTTGCTGGCGCTACGGAGTGGCCACAGGAGCTGCCGGTAGAGGGAGGAACCATTGTCATCTACCAGCCGCAACCGGAATCCTTGAGTGGTAAAACCCTCAAGGGGCGCGCAGCGATGGCGATCGAGAGAAAGGGCTCTGCGGAGCCCATTTTTGGCGTGTTCTGGTTCAGTGCCAATATCGAAACCGACCGCAGCAACGACACCGCGACCACCAGTGATGTCAAGGTGACCAAAGTTACCTGGCCGGATTCCAGGGATACCGGCGAGCAGCGTTTCACCGCGGCGGTAGAGGCGGCGCTTACTGACGCTGTGTTTGAGCATTCGCTATCCAGCCTGACGGCTGCGCTGGCGGTTTCGGATGACGTACAAAAGAGCCTGGAGGACATCAAGAATGACCCTCCGCAGGTAAAGTTTACCCAAACCCTTGCAGTGCTTTTACTGTTTGATGGCAAGCCGCGCTTTTCGCCGGTAGAAAACAGCCCTTACGAGCGGGCTCTCAACACGCCGTTGGTGGTCGTTAAAGACACCAGTAGCAAGCAGTACTATCTCACCAGCGGCAGCCTGTGGTATCAGGCCAGGGATGCGCTCGGGCCGTGGAAGCAAACCACCAGTCCGCCGGCAGACCTGGTCAAGATGATTCCCGCTAGTGATGATGCCAAGCCTGCGGGCGTGCCGGAGATTGTAGTGGCAACCGAGCCTACAGAGCTTATTGTCAGTGACGGTAAGCCCGAGTGGACCAGCCTTGACGGCGGCCAGTTGCTTTATGTGAAGAACACCGAGACGCCATGGATTCGCGATCTGTCAGGCGGGAACATGTATGTGCAGTTATCGGGCCGCTGGTATCGTGGCAAGCAGGAGTCCGGACCATGGACGTTTGTGCGCAGCGACAAACTGCCTGAGAGCTTCGCGCAGATTCCACCGGCATCGGATATCGGCGGCGTGCGTACCTCAGTGGCGGGCACCCCGGAAGCCGACGAGGCGGTGGCTGATGCCCAGATACCCCAGACAGCGGCGATCCAGCGTGACAAAGCCAGCCTTCAGGTAACCTACGATGGCGCGCCCAGGTTCGAAGCAATCAAGGGCACCGACGTGGCCTATGCCGTAAACACCGGCTCGCAGGTACTGCGTATCGATGGCAAGTTCTATGCGGTGGACAACGGCGTCTGGTTCACAGCGGACGCGGCGCAGGGGCCATGGCGTGTTGCCGATAGTGTGCCGGCAGACAAAATCGCGAAAATTCCGCCCAGTTCACCGGTTTACAACACCACCTATGTCACCATTTACGATTCCACACCCAATGTTGTGTATGTGGGTTATACCCCCGGCTACCTGTGGTCATTTCCCTACTACGGTGTACCGGTGTACGGCACAGGTTGGTACTACCCCCCTTACTATGGCCCCGGTGTTTATTACCCGCGTGCGCCAACCTGGGGATTCAATGTGGGTTATAACCCCTGGACAGGCTGGAGTTTCGGCGTGAGCTGGGGTGGACCGTTTATGCGCGTAGGCGTCAGCTGGGGCGGTGGCTATCACCACGGCTATTACCCGGGACGTTGCTGTGGTGGATGGTATGGTGGTGGTTATCGCCACAATGATATCAACATCAACACGGGCGATATCAACATTGGCAACAATGTCAGTATCGGCAACCGCACTAACATCGAAAACAAGGTTAATCGCAACAAGCGCAATACCAATATCTATCGCGACAAAAACAATCAGGACCGCATTGCGAGCCGTGACCTGGTGAAGAAGGACGTTAAGAAAGCGCGTAGCAATCCCGCGCGTAAAAATAACGTATTCGCTGATCGCAATGGCCAGGTGGCGCGTAAGGATGCGGATCAATGGCAAGTGCGCAAGGATGACAAATGGCAGTCGGTAGCACATGACAAGAAACCCGCGCAGAGGCCTGCTAATAAAGTTGCACCGAGCAGGGATATTCCCAAGAGGGATACGGTCAAAAGGCCATCCCAGCGTCCGCAGCTGGATACGCACAGGATGAATCGGGATTTCAGCGCACGCCAGCGGGGTTCGCGCTCAGGCGGTTTCAAACAGCGGGCGCATCGCTAGTGTCGGCGTTTTAACCTACAGAGAATTAATCCAGAAAACTTAATCCGCAACGGAGAAAAATCATGAAAACAGTCATTAAAGTGTTTGCAGCTGGAGCCATGGCAGCATTATTGGGTGCCTGTGCCAGTCAGGCGCCCCTGGAGAGCCCGGACGGTTTGACGCTGGTGCCAGACACCAAGTTTGGGCTGGCTTACGTGAGGCCCGGTGCCGATATCAAAAGCTACACAAGCTTTGGCCTGACGGATTGTGACGTGGCCTTTCGCAAGAACTGGCTGCGCGACCAGAACCAGAGCCGTATCGACCTGAGCAACCGTGTCACGCAGGAGGACGTCGATAAGATCCGCGCAGCTCTCAGCCAGGAGTGCGGCTCATACTTCCGTAAAGCGCTGCAGGAGGCGCCAGCCTACAACCTGGTAGAAGAGTTCAACAAGGGCGAGGATGTATTGATTATCCAGCCATCCATTGTGAATCTTGACGTGAATGCGCCGGATACCATGCGCACCGGTATTTCGCGCACATACACTACCAGCACCGGTGAAATGACGTTGATCCTGGAGCTCATCGATGCGACTACGGGCGAAGTTCTGGCCCGCGTCACAGACCGCAGCCGTGGCATGGATAACGGCACTCTGCAGTGGACTAACAGCGTGACCAACAAGGCTGAGGCCGATCGTATCTTGCGGCGTTGGGCCAAGTACCTGCGCGATTCGCTGGACGAAGCTCGCAGCATGTAGTCGGTGTCTGGGTAGGTTCCCGGCCAAAGCGGCTTCGCGCTCTGGCCGGACGTAATCATGGCTGGCGGGCTCCGGGCTTCACCGCAGGTGCTGCATACCAGTCGTCAGGCGCAACAATCTTGGCGGTCTCCGGGTCCGCCTCGTAGGCGGGTGACATGATCTGCACTTCGTGCTCGTTGAAGACGTCCTGTATATTCGCGTGGAGGTCGGAGTAACTCTGCAGGATGTCGGCCTGGTCATCGCAGAACACATTGAGTTCGTAATTGACCGCGTAGTCGCCCAGAGAGCTTTGCAGTACATAGGGTTGCGGTTCTGTTTTCAAACCTTCGGTGCGGCCGGCGGCAAGTTTCAGCATCGCTTCGACCTGGCGCCATGGTACGTCATAGCCTATTCCCACTGTCGTGTGCAGCACCATGCCCTCATCGCGCGCCATCACTGAGTAGTTCACCACGTTAGTCGTAAGAATGTTTGAATTGGGGATCACAACACTTTCATTCTTGGGGGTGCGCACGCGAGTGATCATCATTTTGATTTCTTCCACACGCCCAATCACATCACCAATCTTGACCCGGTCGCCTTCTTTAAACGCGCCGCGGTAGGTCATGGCCAACCCTGCCATCAGGTTTGATACAAAGGACGAGGAGCCCAGCGATACGATCACGCCCAGAAACAGCGACACGCCTTTAAAAGCGAGGGAGTCTGAGCCCGGGATATAGGGATAGGCCACCACAACGGCAAACGCGATGATAAACACGCGGATAATCTTGTACGTGGGAAGTGCCCAGTCCGGGTCGAAATCAGTGATGGAGATACGACCGTTAGCCACTCCGCGAAAAAACAATCGGGTGACACGCAATACATAGCGCACGATGAAAAACAGGATCACCAGAAAAGCCAGGCCGGGCAATGAGGCGACAAAGCCCTGCCAGAGGCTGGTCAGTGGGTCCAGAATCAGGTTGAACAAGACGAGTGCGATAGACCGCGTCCAGGGAAACAGTCCCAACACGGTATTGAGGTAAAAGTACGCGAGCAGCAGAATGAACAACAGCCTGATCCCGCGCAGCAGCGCGCCGACCAGCCCCCACACCTGCCCGGCATGAATCAGCTGATGTGATTTGTCCGCCAGCGCTTTGAGGTTACGCGCAACGTGCCTTTCGGCCCAGCCGCCCAGCCAGTTGAACAGTTTCAGCCCCAACCACAGTATCAGCCCCCCTACAGCCGTTGCAAAAACGGCCAACCCGGCGCGTTTTATCAACACCTGGCTGCCACGGTCCTCGCGATAGTTGCGGATCGCCGTGACGACATTCTCGCGCAGGATTGCTATCAGGATGTCGCGTTTAATACCCTCGGAGTCTGCGTCGGCGTCAAACAGGCTGAACAGCAATTGATCCCCTGCGTAGAGGGAGCTGCGATTGGCGGTTTCAACAATACGCACGTCGTCGGCATCAAACGAGGCATCGCGTGCTGCCGCGATAATACGGTCCTGTATTTGCCTGGCGCGCCGCTTGGCAGGAAACGCAGAGACGCCGCGCACCTCAAACAGCTCCCTGCCGTCGATAACCACGTGCGCGAGGTGAGCGGTGTCTTCTTCTGATTCTGCGGCTATGCCCTCGGCGCTTGCCCAGACAGAAAAGGGCACACACAGCAAAATCAACGTCACCGACAGGCGGCAAACACTGTTAAAAAAGGTCGTTGTCACAAGGGCCTCCCCGGCGGCTCGGTGCTGGCGCAGATTATCACTTCTGCTTGCGGTGCAAGGATACGGCATAAACCCTGTGGCTGAAATAGTATGATAATCAGCCACAAGCCTGCCGCCTTTACTACATTTGTTGTGAATCCTTGTGGCGCTTGTTCATGGTCTACGGGGCTAGCTGCTTTTGCTGCGCCTGCCACAGCTCAGCGTACTGACCATTGCCTGCAAGGAGTGCCTGGTGTGTACCTGTTTCAACGATACGGCCGTCCTGCACCACGATGATACGATCGGCGTCCACGACAGTAGACAACCGATGCGCGATCACCAGGCTGGTATGATCGCGAGAGATCTCGCGCAGCGCGTCGAGGATGGCGCGTTCGGATTTGCTGTCCAGGGAGGAGGTGGCTTCGTCGAATACCAGGATGGGTGGGCGCTTTAGAATAGTGCGGGCGATCGATACGCGCTGTTTCTCACCACCTGAAAGCTTGAGGCCGCGCTCGCCAACCAGCGTGTCGCGCCCGTCAGGCAACGCCGCTATAAAATCTTCCAGATGAGCAAGGCGTATGGCCGTTTCTACATCGGCGTCTGATGCGCTTGGATCACCGTAGCGAATGTTTTCAAAGATGCTGTCGTTAAATAGCACGGTATCCTGCGGCACAATGCCGATAGCGGCGCGCAGCGACGCCTGGCTGACCAGGGAGATGTCCTGCCCATCGATAAGGATGCGTCCGGCGTCCGGATCATAGAAGCGAAACAGCAGCTTCACCAGGGTGGATTTGCCCGCGCCACTGGGCCCCACAACCGCCAGCTTCTGCCCGGGCTCAATGCAGAAACTGACGTCTTGCAGGATGTCTCTTCGCGGATTGTAGGAAAAAGACACCTGTTCGAACGCCACGCGGCCGTTTGTTACCTGCATCGTCTTTGCTCCAGGTGCATCAACCACTTCAGGACGCAGCGCCATCAACTCAAACATCTGCTCGATATTTGCCAGCGAGCCCTTGATTTCCCGAAACACGAAGCCCAGGAACCCCAGCGGCAGAAACAGCTGAATCATAAACTGGTTTATGAGGATGAAATCACCCAGAGTGATCTCCCCATCGCGCACCTGCCAGGCAGCGAGCGCAATCATCAGGGTTTGCGCAACGGCGATAATCAGCGCCTGTCCGCCGTTCAATCCAAACAGCGAGAGGCGGTTGCGCCGCCTGGCCTGTTCCCATTTGCGCAGTTCGTCGTCATAGCGCCTGGCTTCGAACTCTTCGTTGGTGAAATATTTTACGGTTTCAAAGTTGATCAGGCTGTCGACAGCGCGCGTGTTGCTGGCCGAGTCGGCGGCATTCATTTCCCGCACGAATTTGGTTCGCCACTCGGTGGCGTAGAGGGAGAAAAAGCCATACGCGGTGACGGAAGCCAGCGTTATCAAGGCGTAGCTGGGACCGTAATTAAACAGCAGAATACCCACGACCATGACGATTTCGAACAGGGTAGGGGCGATGTTGAACACGAAGAAGCGCATCAGGAAACTGATGCCGGTGGTGCCGCGCTCTATCTCGCGGGCGAGTCCGCCGGTGCGTCGGTCCAGATGGAAAGCCAGGTCCAGTGCATGAACGTGGCGAAAGACCTGTAAGCCGATGCGGCGCATGGCACGCTCCGTGACGCGGCCGAAAACCGTGTCGCGCAGCTCACCGAAGAACACGTTGGCAAAGCGAGCCCCACCATAGGCCAGCACCAGTCCCAGTAGTATGCCCGGTGCAATCTGCGCCACCGATTTGCCTTCCAGCGCATCGACCAGGTATTTGAGCAGGAAGGGAATGACCAGAACGGCCCCCTTGGCAAGCAGCATACACAGTAGCGCCAGTGCAACGCGAACACGCGATTCAAGCAGGTATGGCAGCAGGTGTTTGATGATGCGCCAGTTGATCCTGGCGTTCGGTTCGGCGTCGAAATTTCCATGTCTCATCTCACGATTTTACGCGCAAATGCAGTAGAATGCTGGTTTTCGTGAAACCGGATCAACACTATGCGCAACGTCACTTTTGCCGCCACACAACTGTCGATTGGCTGGGATATTGAGGGCAATCTGGAAAAGTGCGAGTCCACTGTTCGGGACGCCGCCGCACAGGGCGCCCAGGTCATTTTGCTGCAAGAGCTGTTCGAGACCCCTTACTTCTGCAAAACGCAGGAGTATCGTTATCTTGAGCTGGCGCGCCCGCTTGGCGGCAATCCAGTCATAGAGCGTTTCGCGCGTCTGGCGGCTGAGTTGGAAGTGGTATTGCCCCTGAGCTATTTTGAGCGTGCCAACGACACCTATTTCAATTCACTGGCCATGATTGACGCGGATGGCAGTGTGCTGGGCAACTACCGCAAGACCCATATACCGGATGGCCCGGGCTACTGTGAAAAGTTTTACTTCTCACCGGGTGATACCGGCTTTCGCGTTTGGGATACCCGCTATGGGCGTTTTGGCGGTGGCATCTGCTGGGACCAGTGGTTCCCGGAGACGGCGCGCTGTTGCGCGTTAATGGGTGCAGAGGCCCTCTTTTATCCGACGGCGATCGGCTCCGAGCCCCAGGATCCAACTCTGGATTCCAGCGGCCACTGGCAGCGCGTCATGCAGGGCCACGCGGCTGCCAACATCATGCCGGTGATAGCCTCCAATCGCACCGGGCGGGAGGAAGATGACGGTGTTGCCACCACCTTCTACGGTTCCTCCTTCATTGCCGATCATACCGGCGCCATGCTGACGACAGCAGGGCGAGACGAGGAAGTGATTCTCACGGCCACCGTAGATCTGGACGCTTGCGCCGAATACCGCAGGAGTTGGGGCGTTTATCGCGATCGTCGGCCTTCGCGGTATGCGGCAATCGGTGCGATGGCCGTGCAGGAGTAGGGTGAACCTATGAGCCAGTTACTGGACAGTACACCACGGGCAGATGGTTTCCACATGCCCGGCGAGCACGAACCGCAGGAGCGGGTGCTGATGGCCTGGCCTGAAAGCCCGGAAAACTGGCGTGAGGAGGCTGTTCCGGCACAGCAGGCGTATGCCGCCGTAGCTTCGGCGATTTCTGAAGTGACTCCCGTCACGCTCTGTGTTTCAACCGCTCAATACCCGGTCGCACGGCGTTGCCTGCCACCCGGGGTTGAGCTGCTTGAGATCCCATCCAACGACAGCTGGATGCGCGATATCGGCCCCACCTATGTCGTCAATGGGGCACAGCGGCGTGGGGTTGACTGGGTATTCAATGCCTGGGGTGGCGATGTCAATGGCCTCTATGAAGACTGGGACGACGATGATGCGATGGCAGCCCGTTTACTGGCATATCGTGGTGAGGATCGTTATCGGGCACCGATGGTCATGGAGGGCGGAGCGCTGCACGTCGATGGTGAAGGAACGCTCTACACCACGCAGGAATGTCTGCGCCACCCCGGGCGTAATCCACAGTTGTCGCGCGAAGAGATCGAAACGCTGCTGGCCGATTTCCTCGGCATCGAGAAGATCATCTGGTTGAAGCAGGGCCTGTACAACGATGAAACCGATGGACATGTAGACAACCTGCTGCATGTCGCACGGCCAGGTGAGGTGTTGTTGACCTGGTGCGATGACGCGCAAGACCCGATGTACGACATCTGCCGCGAGGCGTTGGCGGTGTTGCACAGTAGTCGTGATGCGCGCGGCCGGGAGATCATCGTACACAAGTTGCCACTGCCGGGCCCTTTGTACGTGACTGCCGAAGAGGCCGCCGGTGTGCGCAATCCCGACGACGGCCTGTCGCGTACCCCCGGCGAGCGACTGGCGGGTTCCTATGCGAATTTCCTGATTACCAACGGCTTGATTGTTTACCCGTTGCTGGATGAAGCAACGGATGCCCAGGCGGCAGCCGTGTTGGCGGACGTTTTTCCGCAATACAGGGTGGTAGGCGTGCCAGGTAGGGAGATATTACTCGGTGGCGGCAACATTCACTGTATTACCCAGCAGGTGCCTGCGCTGCCCGTCGGTTAACGCTGCGCCTGGTGTCGACCCGAGCGCCAGATCAGTAGCCCGCCTATGGCCAGCTGAAGCCCGCCGAACAGCAGTAGTGTAAAGAGTACGGTATCCCCCAATGCTGCCAATTCGGTCGCGGCTGCGGGAAACAACGACGCCTTGATCAGCACGCCGAGATTCATATTGCGCACCACCACCTCCATCTCAATGGCGACGGCGTCAGCGCGATTAATGCGCAACAACCGCGGCACCAGCGCGCCCACAATGGCCAGTACGGCTGCAAACAGCACGACGAGCAGCACAGACTGCAAGCCAAACGCCTTGAAATCGATACGGCCGGCGCTGAGGGAACCCAGCACGATCAGAAGTATGCCAAACAGTGATGCTCGTATTGCCCAGCGCGACACGACAGGTGCCGAGCGCGGGTAGAGGTAAAGAAATGCCATGCCCAGTAGCAGCGGTAACAGGAGAGTGAGAGCGATTTCGCTGAAAATACGCGCCTTGGGCATGACGAAGTCCGCCGGCAGGTAGGAGGATGCCAGCAAGCCAAGAATAATGGGTGTTGTAGCCAGGCAGGCCAGTGTGGTTACCGCCGTAATGCAGATGGACATTGCACTGTTACCGCGTGCCAGAAAGGTAAAAATATTGGAAACGGTGCCGCCGGGTATTGCTGCGATCAATGCCAGACCAACCGCCAGTCCGCCCGCCAGGTTCCATGCCTGGATAAAAAACAGCGTGGTCAGTGGGATTACCACCAGTTGCACGGCGGTGCCAACGGAGACTGCCCAGGGTTCGGCGACGACGTCCCGGAAATCGCGGGCCGTCAGCGTGGCACCCATGCCAAACATGGCAGTGGTCAACTGGAATACGGCAACCCAGTACTCGTTGGCAATGTAAAGCGCTGACATAGAATACTCGCGAAGAAGGCCGTCAGTGACCTGCAGCCCTCGTTGTTATCGTTGTAATTGAGCGGCGATTAATCGGCGCCATGCTGCAAGGGTCGAGGCGTTGAAAAACAGTGCAGCAGCCCTGAAAGTTCGTTTATACAGAAGATTAAACAGCTGTGATATACATACATCCGCATTTAGTGAACGCTGTGGCGACATTGCACAGATGTCAAACGCCTGAACACTCCCCGCTCTGATGATGGAGTCCATCGCGCGATCACATCGCCGGTCGGTCCATGTGCTGGTTGCACGGCGACGGTGGTGCGATGCCCATAAGGAAATAAACCATGTTATCTGATGTTGAGATCCCCTACGGAAACTACTGGTCTACCCCGTTTTGTAAATGGCAGGGTGCGCTGCAGAACCTGCACGCGGTCAAGTTTGCCAGTTATGTCGCTCAGCAGGCAATAGAGGGACTACCTGTCGATCCACAGCAGATTGATTTTGCCGTGTTGGGGACGACGGTACCGCAGCACCAGAGTTTTTACGGCGCACCCTGGATGGCCTCAATGGCGGGGGTGGGCCACGTGACTGGCCCGATGGTGATGCAGGCCTGCGCCAGTGGTGTACGCGCCCTGTTTACCGCCGCGGCAGAAATCAGCGCGGGCATGGCAAGCACCGCTCTGTTGGTGACGGCCGACCGCTGTTCCAACGGGCCTCACATGTATTACCCGGAGCCGTCTGGTCCCGGCGGCACCGGTGCCCACGAGGACTGGGTACTGGATAACTTTTCCTGCGATCCCGTGGGCAGGAACTCCATGGTACAGACCGCCGAAAATGTGGCGCAAAAGCACGGCATCAGCATGCAGGAGCAGCACGATGTGGTTTTGCAGCGCTATGCCCAGTATCAGGATGCGCTGGCGGATGATCGGGCTTTTCAGCGGCGCTATATGAAGTTGCCATTTGATGTGCCGCGTCCGCGTCTGGATAAAATCATTGCGCAAATAGAGGGGGATGAAGGCGTTGCGGCGTCAACGGAGGAGGGCCTGGCAAAACTGCGGGCCGTGCTGCCGGACGGCACAGTCACCTTTGGTAGCCAGACACATCCTGCCGACGGCAATGCCGGCATGCTGGTAACGACCGCAGAGCATGCCCGGCAGATGTCCACCGACCCCAATGTTCGTGTGCGTATCCTGGGTTTCGGTCAGGCGCGTGTAGGCAGTGCCCTGATGCCGGAGGCGACGGTTCCCGCTGCTTTGCAGGCTTTGGAGATGGCCGGGCTGACGATGGCGCAGATACAGGCGGTGAAGTCGCACAATCCTTTCGCCGTCAACGATATATACTTTGCGCGCGAGACAGGATTCGCGCTGGAGCAGATGAACAACTTCGGCTGTTCCCTGATCTGGGGGCACCCGCAGGGACCCACCGGTACTCGCAGCATTATTGAAATGATCGAGGAACTGGCACTGCGCGGCGGCGGCAACGGCCTGTTTCAGGGGTGTGCGGCTGGCGACAGCGCTATGGCCGTCGTAATTAGTGTCGACGTAACAGCATAGACGTAACAAAACAGGGGAGAGAGTAAGTATGAAACTGGCAGTGGTGGGTGCGGGCAACATGGGCAGCGGTATCGCCCAGAAGATGGCCACAGAGGGCTTTGAGGTTGTGTTGGTCGATCTCAATGAGGCGGGTGTAGAGCGCGGTATGCGCAGTCTGCAGGGCGTGCTGGATGATGCCGTCGAGCGCAAGCTGTTCAGTGCAGAGCAGGCGCAGCAGATTATTGGCCGGATCAAGGGCACTACCGACTGGCAGGATCTTGCCGACGTTGATCTGGTGGTTGAAGCGGTTTTTGAAGATGCCGGCGTGAAACGTGATCTTTACGCGCAGCTTGAAGCTGTGTGTCGCGCGGATACCGTGATAGCGACCAACACCTCTTCATTCTCGGTCACTGACCTGGCCAGCCAGATGCAGCACCCGGAACGTTTTATCGGGCTGCACTATTTTTATCACCCCGCGAAAAACCGCCTGGTGGAAGTGATTGCCGGACGCAACAGTGACGCTGGTTTGCTGGCCAAAGCCTGGGCGCTGCAGGAACAGTTGGGCAAAACCCCGATCAGCTGCGCCGACTCCAGTGGTTTCGTGGTAAACCGTTTCTTTGTGCCCTGGCTGAACGAAGCTGTGCGTTTGCTGGAAGAGGGCGTTGGCAATATCCCCACCATCGATGCGGCGGCTGAACAGGCCTTTGGCGTGGGTATGGGGCCATTCGCCCTGATGAACGCGACCGGCGTGCCCATTGCTATGCATTCAAGCCGCACGCTGGCAGCCGAGTTTGGTGCCATGCACGAGCCGTTACCCGTGCTGGTTGAGCACGGCGAGGCCAACCGCGAATGGGACCTGTCCGGCGATATCGACGAAAGCCGGTTTGGGGCTATCGGTGATCATCTGAAAGCTGCTGTGTTTCAGGTGGCCGCGCGCCTGGTTGATGAGGGTGTTGGCTCAATCGAAGATACCGATATCGGAGCCCGTGTTGGTTTGCGTTGGCCCAAAGGACCGTTCGAGTTGATGAACGAAACCGGCATAGAGCAGACAGCGAAACTGGTTGAGGCCGTATGCAAGCGCTGGGATCTGGCATTTCCCGAAGTGCTGGAAAATCAGCGCCGTTCTGGTGAGCCGTTCACCTTTGAACTGGTGAAAACCGCTATCGAAGATGGCGTGGCCACGCTGACGATCAATCGACCTGATGCAATGAATGCTCTGAATGAGGAGGTGGTCAGCCAGCTGGCGAAATCCTTTCACGCAGTGGATGGCAAACCGGAAGTGCGCGCTATCGTATTGGCCGGCAGCGGCAAGGCCTTTGTTGCGGGTGCCGATATCAAGTTCTTTGTCGATAACATCGAGCGCAAAACCATTGACAGAACGGTGCAGTTCACCGCTGAAGGCCAGGCCCTGTTTAATGCAATTGATGACAGTGAAAAAACCGTGGTCGCGCGCATGAGCGGCCTTGCCCTGGGTGGCGGTCTGGAGCTGGCACTGGCGTGTGATTATATTGTCGCAGCCGAGCGCGCCACCGTGGGTTTTCCGGAGACAGGTATCGGCATCTATCCCGGCCTGGGTGGCACACAGCGCACCCCGCGGCGTATTGGCGTGGGCATGGCCAAGTTCCTGGTTTGTACCGGACAAACTCTCAGTGCAGCGCAGGCCAGGGCGATTGGTTTGATTGATGAGGTGGTTGCCCTGGATGCCCTGGATGACGCCGTTGCAAAATACGCGGCAATGGAACCCGTAACGCAGTGCCAGATTACCGAGCCACCGGCTGAGTACAGTGCGACAGCAGCGTTTTTTGCGGGCGCCAGCTACGAGGACATGATAGCCGCGGCGCCAGACAATACGGATGCCAGGCTTGCCAAGGCGCTGCAGCGCATGCAGTCCAAGGCGCCGATTGCCACGCGGCTGTGTTGCCGCCTGATTGAACAGAGCGCCAGTGTATCGTTGCAGGATGGTCTGGCCAGCGAACTGGAGCACCTCACCGCCATCTTCTCAACGCGCGATGCCTATAACGGCCTGCGTTCCGTGGGCTCAAAGCCACCCGCGTATGAAGATGCCTGAGTTATTTCCTGTGGCCACGCGTTGTCGAATCTGTCGCGTATGTCCGCGGGGATTCGTTACCGGATTAACACGGTGAGCGCTGTGGGTCAGGCGCAGGAACTCGAGGTGGCCCTGCAACATGGCGCCACCGCGGTCGTGCGGCGTATGGGTAATCTGGGAGGCCTGCGCGTATTCCTGTCGCATGGCAATGGTTTTGCCATCGACGGCTACCGGCGTTTCTGGGAGCCCTGGCTGGATCGTTTCGAATTGATCCTGTTTGACCAGCGTAATCATGGCCGCAGCCCGCCATCTGCGGCAGAGCACCATACCTATCCGCAACTTGCCCGGGATTTGCAGACCATTCACAGTGCCGTTAGTCGGCGCTTTGGTGTTGCGGCGTCGGTGGGTGTATTCCACTCTCTGTCAGCCAGGGCAGCGATGTTGCATCGCAAGACGTCTGGTTCGTTGTGGGACGCGCTGGTACTGGTTGATCCCCCTTCACATCCGCCTGCAGGAGCAAGTCGCGAGGCGATGCTGACACTGGACTCACGGTTGCTGGCGTGGGCGGAGTCCCGTCAGGAACGCTTTGCTGATCCAGCGGAGCTGGCCGATTATTTGCGTAACACCCGTGCTCACGCACAATGGGAAGCGGGTGTGCACGATGAAATGGCGCAGGCGGTATTGCGCAAAGACGGTGAGGGATGGGCGCTGTGCTGCCCCGGCGCAATTGAGGCGATTGTCTACCGCAGTAACCCGGCACTTGATGTCTGGCCCAGCACAGCTGACGACGGCGCCGGTGTGCTGTTATTGAGCGCGGATCCGCAACGTACCCACGCGTCGCCCACTGCGGTTGCCAACGTTGAGCTTGCCGCTGCTGGGGGTTACGAGTACTGCAGCGTGCCAGACACCGGGCATTTGCTGCAGCTGGAAAAACCCGCAGCTTGCCGTGAGGCCATTGAGGCGTTTCTGGCCAGGCAGGGGCTTATCACTGGCTGATGCTTTGGCAGCTTCTGCCTGCAGTGGTAAAGTGTTGGTCTCAGGCGCTGCCGCCTGATGCTCGCACAGGACACTGCCATGCTTCGCCAGATTTTTTGCTTGTTAGTCGCCTTACTGATTGCCAATGTTGCAGTTGCTGACGCCCTGCGCGTCGGGCTGTCGCCCGACTACCCACCGCTGGCTTACAAGCAGGACGAGCGCGTGGTGGGTATTGAGGCCGATAACGCGACCGCGGTGGCCAAGGCGCTTGGCCGGCCTGTCAGACTTGTCGAGTTTCCTTTTGGCGAACTGATCCCTGCTCTGGAACGTGGTGATATCGATGTCATTATGTCTGGCTTTAGCATCACGGATGAAAGAAGCGCCCGGGTGTTATTTACCGAGCCCTATATGAAGGTCGGGCAGATGGCCATTGTGCACCGTGACAAGGTGGCGCGTTTCGCACAGCCATGGTCTGTCTATCGCGAGGGTGTGCGCATTGGCGTTGAACCTGATACGACCGGTGCCGAGTTCGCCGAACGCGAGCTTGGCGATGCCGTGGTGTCTTTTTACGCGAATCCGGACCAGGCTTTCGCCGCGTTACGTAATGATCGCATTGATCTCTACATACACGATGCGCCCACCAGTTGGCAGTTGGCCAATGTCAGCGGTAACAACGACCTGATCAGCCTCTACACCCCCCTGACTGAAGAGCGCCTGGCCTGGGCCGTGCGCAAGGACGACACGGCGCTGGCCGCAGAATTGAACCGCGCGCTGCGGCTGATGGAAAACAATGGCGCGTTACAGTACATCCTTAACCGTTGGATTCCCGTCACTGTAGAAGTGCGCTGATCGGGTCAGCTTACCATCTGCGCTAAGCCCCCGTTTCAGTCGTTGACGCCGGGGAAAGCATATTCGTGGCCCCAGAGGTCGCCCTCGGTGCTCACTGTCGGTGTATAGCTGTTCCAATCGACCTGCAGGCCGTCGTAGCCGAACTCCACTGCGATGCCACCCGGCGCCATGACATAGAACGAACACATGTTGTCGTTAACGTGGCGGCCCAGGCTGGCCAGGATATGGTGACCGCTGCTTTTGGCGCGCTCCAGCGCCAGGCCAACTTCATCCAGCGTGTTCACTTCAACCATCATGTGCACGACGGCAGCCGGATGCGGTTGGTTGTACAGCGCCAGTGAGTGCTGCCGGGGATTGTCGGCATGCATAAAGATGACACGTGATTCCGGGACTTTGATGTGCAGGTCGTCGCTGACCGCCAGACCCACCAGATCGGTGTAGAAAGTCAGCGTCTCATCGGTGTTGTGGGCGGGCAGCACAGCGTGACCAAAGCCCATGTCGCCGGTGTATTCATCCCCGGTCACAAAGCCACTGATGCCCGCTGGCGAGTTGAACGGACGATAATCCAGCTGCCGGCCGTAGTACAGTTCCAGAGTGTTGCCGGATGGGTCGGTAACGGCAACAAAGCGGCTCACACAGCGGCGGGCGGCAGCCTCGTCTGATCCCATCACCAACGTGTGGCCCGCTTTGGTCAGCGCGTCACAGGCTTCGGCAAAGTCTGTCGCGGTGCGATATTCCAACCCGCTGGCGAGTAATTTGTCCTGCTCGCCGGGTTCTATCATGAACCTGAACGGGTGATTGTCCATGCGCAGGAAGTGAGCGCCGTCGGCGTCATCCCGCTGTGCGTCCATCAGGCCCAGCACCTGGGTTCCAAATTCCATCCAGGCGGCGACGTCCTGCGCCTGAATGCGTAAATAGCCTATGGCAGCGACCGACATTGAAATGCTCCTTTACTGTGTTGCCCACGCGCGGGGACACCTACGATTGATGATCAGGTAGTTTTATCCAGGGCACCATACTAGCCGCTTTGTGGTGCGTCAGGACAGGGCCTGCTGCCAGTCGTTATTGGCTGGTACAAGTTTCGCGACCTGTTGACGGCAAGGTTGAGCGCAAAAGTCACAAAGCGGTGACGATTTGCGTCATTGAGCAGCCCCATGCCGCGCGCTACTCTGGTGCCACTTTTGCGATGCAGGGACCGCCAGGACGATGTCAGAAACCGACGCGCTCAGCCAGGCCTTCGAGCTTGGCTTTACCTATACCCGATCCACCGGTCCGGTGATTGGTCGATTCCTCACGGAGCTGCGGGATCGCAGGATCGTCGGCATACGTGCCAGTGATGGCCGGGTGATCGTGCCGCCGATGGAGTATGACCCTGATACCGCCCAGGCGCTGGACGACTTTGTAGAGGTCGGGCAGCAGGGTGAAATCGTCTCCTGGTGTTGGGTCAGCGAGCCGCGCAAGGCGCACCCGCTGTCGGAGCCTTTTGCCTGGGCCATGATCCGGCTTGATGGCGCCGATATCCCCATGGTGCATTGCGTGCGCGCCAGCGGCGCAAACCAGCTGCAGACCGGTGGCCGGGTGCAGGTGGTATGGGCCGCAGAAACCCGCGGTTACATCACCGATATCCAGTATTTTGAGCCCGTGGCAGGAGCGCACTGATGAGTAACGAAGATGAACCCGTCACCGGCATCGAAACCCCGATTTACCTGAACTACAACTTCACCGCGGGACTTGCCCCGGCGCGATTTCTGCAGCAGGTGAAACGGGGCGTGCTGACAGGGCAGCGTTGCCCGCGCTGCGCGCAGGTCTATATTCCCGCACGCGGTTCATGCCCCGCCTGCGGGATTCCCACCGAAGAGGAGGTGCGTCTGCCGGACAAAGGCACTGTGCAGTCGTTCACTATCGTTTCCATTCCGATTCCCAATAACCCGATCGAGCCGCCTTTCGTCATCGCCAATCTGGTGCTTGATGGAGCGAATATCTCCTTCATCCACCTGATGAGTGAATGCGTCAACGAAGAGGTTCATATCGGCCAGCGTGTGCAGGCGGTGTGGAAGCCTGAAGCCGAGTGGGATTATGCGATGGACAATATTCGGTACTTTAAACCGCTGGATGAGCCGGATGTGCCGGTTGCGTGGATCGGCAGAGTGCCAGTAACAGGCCCCCCTGCCGGTGGGCTTGCAACAGACGGACGGGAGGGTTAGAGCCATGCAGGAAATTGCAGTGGTGGCCTATCACCAGTCCGATTGTGTGTCGCACGCGGGTGCAGTCAATGAAGTTGAACTCATCATGCCGCAACTGCGCAAGGTGTTTGACCAGGTCGGCTTGACCAACGCGCAGGACGTTGATTTTGTCTGCTCCGGCAGTTGCGACTATTTGCAGGGTGCAGCCTTTGCTTTTGTGGCCGGTGTGGATGCGCTGGGAGCGGTGCCGCCGATCAAGGAGTCGCACGTTGAGATGGACGCCGCGTGGGCGCTTTACGAATCCATTTTAAAAATTCGTATGGGGCAGGCGAACTCCGCGCTCATCTATGGTTTTGCCAAGTCCTCGCCGGGTGAGCTGCCTGTTGTATTGTCGCAGCAGCTTGACCCTTATTACCTGGCACCGCTGTGGGTAGACAGCATCAGCCTCGCGGCGTTGCAGGCGCGTCTGCTGCTCGACAGCGGGGCGGCTACTGAGCGTGACATGGCCGAGGTGGTTGTCCGATCGCGAGGTAACGCGATGGCTAACCCCTATGCACAGCTGAAGGGAGAGGTCACCGCGGATGATGTGCTGGCGCAACCGGCCTATGTGGCGCCTTTGCGTAAGGCTGATATCAGCCCGGTGTCCGATGGCGCTGCGGCGATGATTATCTGCACGGTGGAGCAGGCGCGTGCCTGGGATGTGCCGTATGCGATTATCAGCGGTATTGATCACCGTATCGAAACCCACCATCTGGGTATGCGAGACCTGACTGATTCCCGATCAACACGGCTTGCCGCGAAGGCCGCTGGTGTGCATGACGGCGCGATTGATATTGCCGAGTTGTATGCCCCATTCAGCCATCAGGAGTTGATCCTCAGCCGCGCGCTTGAATTGCCGGAATCAACGCAGGTCAATCCCAGCGGTGGCGTACTGGCGGGCAACCTGATGATGGCCAGCGGCCTGTCGCGCATTGGCGAAGTCTTTAATCGAATCGTGGCGGGTGAAGCGCAGCGCGGGGTGGCCCACGCCACCAGCGGCCCCTGCCTGCAGCATAACCTGGTCGCAGTTTTGGAGAGTGTGTAATGGCAGAACTGGCAGCAGTGGTCGGCATAGGCCAGACACACTATAAAACGCGGCGTGGGGACGTTTCCATCGCGGGCCTGGTGCGTGAGGCGGCGGCGAATGCGCTGCAAGATGCGGGCCTTGGATGGGACGCCATCGATGCGGTCATTATCGGCAAGGCGCCGGATATGTTTGAGGGCGTGATTATGCCTGAAGCCTATTTAACTGACGCGCTGGGCTGTAACGGCAAGCCGATGATGCGGGTACACACGGCAGGCTCAGTGGGTGGTTCTACCGCCCTGGTTGCCGCATCCCATGTGCAAAGCGGTATGTTCAAACGTGTGCTCACGGTCACGTTTGAAAAACAGTCTGAATCCAATGCCATGTGGGCGCTATCGACGCCACAACCGTTCTCTGTGCATTTGAATGCCGGCGCCGGCGGTTATTTTGCGCCGATTATTCGCGAGTATATGCGTCGCTCCGATGCGCCCTACGATGTCGGTATCAAGGTCGCAGTGAAGGATCGCTTGCACGGTGCACGCAACCCTCTGGCCCACCTGCAGAAGCCGGATATCACCATGCAGGAGGTAGAGGAGTCCTTCATGCTGTGGGATCCCATCCGGTTTCTCGAAGCCTGCCCGTCTTCCGACGGTGCCTGCGCCATGGTCATCGCCGCCGAGGATGTCGTTGGTGATTCGCCCGGTCGTCCCGCGTGGATCCGCGGCGGTGCCATGCGCACCGAACCGACCATGTACGCAGGGCGTGAAGAGGTCAGCCCACGGGCCGGTCGGGACTGTGCGGCAGATGTTTACCGCCAGGCAGGGATTACAGATCCACGCCGTGATCTGGACTGTGCTGAGGTCTATGTGCCGTTCAGCTGGTACGAACCTATGTGGCTGGAAAACCTCGGCTTTGCTGCGCCCGGAGAGGGCTGGAAGCTCACCATGGAGGGTGCGACGTCAGCGCTTGACGGCGGCGATATCCCCTGGAATCCGTCGGGGGGCGTGCTCTGTTCCAACCCGATTGGCGCGTCCGGTATGATTCGTTTCGCGGAAGCCGCACGCCAGGTGCGCGGCGATGCGCAGGAACACCAGGTCGATGGTGCACGTCTCGCCCTGGGTCACGCCTATGGCGGCGGCGCACAGTTTTTCTCAATGTGGGTGGTAGGCGCCGATAAACCGTAAAGATCGCACGCGCGTTTGCTGTGAAACAAGCAGCGACTGGTTCAGCGACGAGCCCAGCAACAGGATCAGCAACAGGATCAGCGATAAAGAGGTCAGCATGACACAGCATTTTAATATTGCAGACATGTACGAGATGGTGGCGGACAAGGTGCCACAGCGCGATGCGCTGGTATGCGGTTCGCAACGTGCCACCTATGGCCAGTTGGAAGCGCAGTCGAACCAGCTGGCCCATTATTTGAGTCAGCAGGGCGTTGGGCCCGGTGACCATGTTGGTTTGTACCTGTACAACTGCAATGAATACCTGGCCGGCATGCTGGCCTGTTTCAAGATTCGCGCGGTGCCCATCAACATCAACTACCGCTATGTGGAAGAAGAGCTGCAATACATGTTCGACAATGCAGATCTGGTAGCCTGCATTCACCATCAGGAGTTTGCACCGCATATCGCAGCAGTGCGCGCGGCCACTCCCGCGCTGAAGACCTTTGTCCATGTTCCCGATGAAAGTGGCTGTGATGCGCAAGCGATAGGCTCCGTGGCATTTGAGAATGCAATTGCTGGTCAGGACAGCACTCGCGATTTTGGTGAACGCTCTGACGATGACCTGTTTATTCTTTACACCGGCGGCACTACCGGCCAGCCCAAGGGCGTCATGTGGCCGCATAAGAATGTGTTCTTCGCAGCGATGGGCGGTGGCGGTTGGTTTCACCCCGACGGCGCGATCAGTGAGCCGGAACAGATCGCCGGGCGCATTGGTGATTTCCCCATTGTCGGCATGGCGCTGGCGCCGCTGATGCACGGCGCATGCTGGTGGTACGCCTGTATCCAGTTGCTGGCCGGCAACACCGTGGTGCTGAACCCTGAGCGCTCGCTGCGCGGCGAATCAGTCTGGGATACGGTTGAACGCGAAAAGGTGAATGCATTGACCATCGTGGGTGATGCCATGGCGATTCCGCTGCTGGACGCGCTGGCAGACAACCCCGATCGTTGGGAGCTGAGTTCTATCTTCAACATCGGTTCCGGTGGAGCGGTGTTTTCCACCAGTAAGCAGGATGCGTTTCGCAGCCATTTCCCCAACGTGTTTATTACCAACTCGTTTGGCTCGTCCGAGAGCGGCAACATGGGGCTTGATGGCGGTGGTAAGAAAGGGCAGGGCCTGGGCAACGTGACACGCAGCGAGTTCATGTCCGTTATCTGCGATTCTGACAGTGCCAGGCCGCGTCAGGCCAAGCCCGGCGAAATGGGGATTTTTGCCCGCAGCGGCTACATTCCTACCGGTTACTACAACGATCCGGAGAAAACCGCTAAAACGATTGTTTCTGTTGATGGTAAGCCGTGGTTGTTACTGGGTGACGAGGCGCGCCTCGAAGATGACGACAGCATTACCGTTTATGGCAGGGGATCCAACTGTATCAACACCGGCGGTGAGAAAGTCTTTCCGGAAGAGGTTGAGCAGGCGCTGAAAGCACACCCCGGCATATCCGATTGCCTGGTGGTCGGCATCCCCGACGACCGTTTTGGCAGCGCGGTGGCGGCGGTGGTTTCGCTGCGCGGCGATGCAGTATTGACGCTGCAGTCTGTGCAGCACGAAGCGCGTCAGCATATCGCAGGCTACAAAGTGCCACGCAGTGTGCACGTCGTAGATGAGGTGCCTCGTGCGCCCAGCGGTAAACCCGCGTACCCGAAAGCGCTGGCACTGGCTCTGGCGGGCGAACATCGCATCGCTTGAGGCTGGCATTGCAGCATTATTATGAAGCCGCTATTTTTACATTATTGGTTCGACGCCACAGTGCTACAGCCACGTTTTTAACGCCGACACGGAGCCGTCTATGGCCGAATTGGACATCAGCACCAGCAGTTGTATTGTTGAGCAGGAAGGGCACGTACTGACGGTCACGCTCAATCGGCCTGAGGCCAAAAACGCGTTCAATCCGCAAATGCTGCTGGGCCTCTACCGCGCCTGGCGCCTGCTGGATGAATCAGACGACCTCTACTGCGCCATTCTGACCGCCAATGGCGATACTTTTTGCGCCGGCATGGATCTTAAGGCGGGTGCTGACGGTGACCAGGGTGCAACAGAGGAATTCATGACGCTGATGGGTGAAATTCCCAACCTGCACTGGCAGGCCTTGCTGCGCGATAACCGCCCGAATAAACCGTTGATACTGGCCGTTGAGGGTTACGCGCTGGCCGGTGGTACCGAGATGTTGCAGGGCACGGATATTCGCGTTGGCGCAGCAAACGCAGTTTTTGGCGTGACGGAGGTTGCCCGTGGTCTGTACCCGATGTCGGGTTCAACCATTCGCCTGCGTCGTCAGATCCCTTACTGCCTGGCGGCAGAGATGCTGCTGTGCGGTGACCACATCACGGCCCGGCAAGCGCTGGACTTCGGCCTGATTAACAAAGTGGTCCCCGCCGGCCAGACACTTGCGGCGGCGCGGGAATACGCGGCAAAAATTTGTGCCAATGGTCCCCTGGCCGTCAAGGCGGTTATTCAATCCTTGCGTGATCATCAGGAATGCCTCTCTGAAGAGGATGCCATGCACGCCTCTGATGAACTCGCAGGCCCTGTTTTTGCCTCAGCGGATGCCAAAGAAGGGATGCGGGCCTTCAAGGAAAAGCGCGCCGCTAATTTCACCGGCCGCTAAATGCAGTTACCCTGCGCGGTTGGGCTGCCGCATAATGCGGCAGCCATCACTCATCGCAACACAGAGCTTTCAACATGACTGATACCGCCGCTGTTTTTGACAGCATTGTAAAAAATCGCCGCTCGCTGCGGGCTTTCCTGCCTGAGCCCGTTGCCGAAACAACCTTGCACGCAGTATTTGACTGCGCCCAGCGCGCGCCGAGTAACTGTAATACGCAGCCGTGGATTACTCACGTAGCCTCAGGGCAATCACTGGAGACGCTGCGCACGCAGATGCCAGAGCGTTTTATGGCAGGCGAAATGAGTCTGGACTTTCCTTACGATGGGGTTTACCAGGGGGCCTACAAAGAGCGCCAGTACGGCTCAGCACAGGCACTGTATGATGCGGTGGGCGTTAAACGCGAAGACAAGGCGGCTCGCCATGTCCAGTTTATGCGCAACTTCACTTTTTTTGACGCGCCGCATGTTGCCTTTCTGTTCCTGCCTGAACCCTTTGGTTTGCGTGAAGCTGCCGATGTTGGCCTTTACGCGCAAACCCTGATGCTGGCGATGACTGCCCACGGCCTGGGTAGCTGCCCGCAGACGGCACTGAGCTTCCAGGCGGATTTCATCCGCAAGACGCTGGGTATCGATGCCAGCAACAAGCTGCTGTTTGGTATCTCCTTTGGCCATCCCGACCCTGACGCGCCTGCCAACCAATGCGTGACGGATCGTGCGGCATTAAATGACACCGTGACCTTTCATCACTGACAGGCGTGTTCCATGACAGACTTCCTGCGTATCGAAAATCAAGATGGCGTGTTGCACGTGATGTTCAATCGACCGGACAAAAAGAACGCCATCAATAACGCCATGTGGGCAGGCTTGCGCGAGGCATTTACGCGCGCCAACGTCGATGACGGCGTCGCCTGCGTATTGCTGACGGGGGAGGGTGACAACTTCTGTGCTGGTGTCGACCTGGCCAGCTTTGGCGATACTGCTGAAGGTGAGGAGCACCCTTTTGAATCCGCGGCACGTGCGGTGGCCGATTGCGCCAAGCCCGTCGTGGCGGCGGCGCAGGGCGCGGCTGTCGGCGGCGGGGCAACGGTGCTGTTTCATGCCGATATTGTGTACGTGGCAGAAAGCCTGCGCCTGCGCCTGCCTTTTGCAAACCTTGGGCTGGTGCCGGAGTGGGCCAGCAGCTACATGTTACAAGCCAATATCGGCGCGCAGCGGGCCGCCGAGCTGTTTTATACCGCCGAGTGGGTCGACGCTGACAAGGCGCTGCGCTGTGGCATTGCGGCAGATGTGCTACCGGATTCGAGCTTGCAGCACCACGCCCTGGCCAAGGCGCAGGAGATCGCCCAGTGGCCCGTGGGAGCCCTGAGAGAAATCAAACAGTGCCTGCGCCTGCCGCACCGGGCTGCCATAGAAGCGGCGTTTTCAGCGGAGCAGGCCGGCATGCAGCGCCAGGCCGGCTCAGCAGAGAACATTGAGGCAATCACCGCTTTCATCGAAAAACGCGAGCCTGATTTTCGCCAGTTCCGATCTGTCCCGGAATAAGCTGTCACTGGCCATATTGAACCCCTTTTGACTGGCCCCAGGGGGTTTGCAAAACCTGTGCCGGGAGTACAATCACGGAATACCAACAGCAATAAGGATAAACGCGATGTCTTCAACTGTATTAAAACTCTCCAGGCTGCCTGTTGCGCTGGCTTGCGCCGCTGCGCTGGCAGCCTGCAGTGACTCCTCTGACAACTCGGCACCACCGCAGCCGCCCGAGCCGGAAATAACCTACCAGGCTGAGGTCGTCTGGACGGAGTACGGCATTCCGCATATTACGGCCGACGACTGGGGCAGCCTTGGCTATGGCTCCGGCTACGCCTATGCGAAAGAGAACTTCTGCACCGTCATGCGAGAATATGTCAACGCTGCGGGGGAGTCTGCTCGCTACTTCGGTGATGACGGGGACCTGAACGCTGATCTCGTCTACAAGTATTTCAACAGCGATACCGCCATACAGCGCATTATCGATGAAGATCTTCCCGCCTATATCGTCGAAAACCTCACAGGTTATGCAGCCGGTGTAAACCGCTACCTGAATGAAACCGGCGTCGAGAATCTGGCCGAAGGTGAAGAAGGCTGCCGCGATGCCGCATGGGTACGTGAGGTAGACCTGAATGACATGGTGCGCCTGGTGCACAAGGCGATACTGCGCGGCAGCACCGGGCCGCTCGCCGATTTTACCGTCGCTGCTGCAGCGCCGGAACAGATCGTGCAGATGTCACCGCTACCGGCAGGGATCATGGATGAGATGCTGATAGCGAGTATGGATCGCAGCGCACTGGATGCAGTGCTGCCGCCGTCGACGGAAGGTGCACTGGGCAGCAATGCGTATGCCGTTGGCGAGCAGGCCTCCCAGTCAGACTCCGGTCTGCTGTTGGGTAACCCGCATTTCCCGTGGCAGGGCGCGGAACGCTTTTTTATGTTTCACGTCACAATGGGCGATGAGTACGATGCCATGGGTGCTGCCCTGGCTGGGCTGCCGGCCCCGGTGATCGGTTTCAATCGCAATGTGGCGTGGTCGCATACCGTGAGCACTGCTTCGCGCTTTACGTTTTACGAACTGGACCTGAACCCGGAAAACCCGCTGGAATACGCCTATGACGGAGAGATGCGTGAGATTACATCGGCGTCAGTATCGGCCCAGCGGATGCTGGCCGACGGCTCACTGGAGGACGTTGAGCACACGTTCTATTTCTCGCACTTCGGGCCGATTGTCGACCTGGGCACGGTAAGCCCGCTGCTTGGCGGCTGGCCTAATGCCGTCGGCACCCTGCTCACCTATCGCGATGCCAACCTGGAGAATCTGCGCGGTCTCGACCAGTGGATCAGCATGGGCAAGGCGGCGGATCTTGATGAACTCAAGACCGCCTTGCGCTCACTGGGTATTCCCTGGGTGAACACCATTGTCGCAGACCGTTTCGGCAACGCATTTTATGGCGATATCTCAGCAACACCCAATGTATCCGTCAATCAGTACAACAGCTGTATTCGCGGTATTTTGCAACCGTTACTGACAGACTTCGGCTTCCTCACCATGGACGGCTCAGACCCGGACTGCGAGTGGGGTAATGACGCGGATACGGCGCCGGGTATTTTTGGCTACGACAGCATGCCGAAGCTGGAAACACGCGAGTACGGCGCTAACGCCAACGACAGCTACTGGCTATCGAACCCGCGCAATCTGCTGGAAGGTTTCTCACCGGTAATTGGTAACGAGCGTATTGAGCAGACTTTGCGTACGCGCCAGACCTTCGATCAGGCGGAGCGCCGCATCGCCGGTACTGATGGCCTGGGTGATCCCGGATTCAATATCGATAATATCCGCGAACTCCTGTTCCAGAGCACCAACTACACCGCGCAATTGGTAGCGGATGACGTGATCGCTATTTGCCAGGCGGTGGATGACTGGGCGCCCTATACCTCTGGTGCCGGCACCGATACCGCAACGGTCGAACAGGCCTGTGATGTATTGGCTGACTGGGATCGTACCCATCTGGTAGATAGCGTGGGGGCGCATGTGTTCTGGGAATTCTGGCAGCGCGTGCGCGGCACCGAAGGCCTGTGGGCTGTGCCCTTCAACCCGGCAGACCCGGTGAACACACCGAACGATCTGGATGATGCTAATCCAGCCGTCGTCGAAGCAGTTCGCCAGGCGCTGGCTGACGGCGTGGCGCGCCTGGTGACCGCGGGTATTCCCATGGATCGTCCCTGGGGTGAAGTACAGTTTGACGAGAAAAACGGCGAACGGTATCCCATCCACGGCGGCTCCAGCTCGATGATGTTCAGCGTGATCACCTCCAGCCTGGTGGATGGCGAAGGTTACTCTGCGATTCGCCACGGCAACAGCTATATGCAGGCGGTGACCTGGGATGAAACGGATTGCCCCGATGCCTACTCGATTCTCAGCTATTCGCAGTCCACTGATCCGGCGTCAGATCATTACGCCGATGCCACGGGCTTGTACTCAGAAAGCGGCTGGATAGATATGGCGTATTGTGAAGCCGATCGGGATGCCCAGGAAATCGGGCGCGCGACGATTTCGGAATAGGACCTGCATTCCCGGTAGCGGGAGCAGGGTGAAGCGCACCGACGGTCGCACTGTGACCGTCGGTCATAAGCAGACACCTCAGGGCTGTACGAAGTCGGTGACTTCCAGATCAAAGCCTGACAATGCATTGAAATGAATGGGCGCTGACATCAGGCGCATTTTGCCGATCCCCAGGCGTTTCAGTATCTGCGAGCCGGTGCCTATCACCCGATAATTCTGTACCCCATCGCTGCTGCCGGGGCCGGTCACAGCCGCCGTCTCCGGGAACAGCGAGATTTCCGCCAGATCCTTTTCCATGTCAGTGGGCTGGCCAATCAATACGACAGCCCCCTTACCCTCGGTGGCAATCGTCTGCATGGCACGGCGGTAGGACCAGCCCGGATCAGCATCGGCGATACAGGTGCCCAGCACATCACGCAGCGGATTGATCGTTTGCACCCGCACCAGCGTTGCATCGCTCTCGCTGAAATCACCCAGGGTCATGGCATAGTGCAGAGTGTCATCGATCAGGTCGACGAAGGTGTGCAGCTCGAATTGCCCGAACTCTGTGTCCACCGTTTTGCTAATGCGCAGCTCTACCGATTGCTCATGCAGTGCACGGTACTTGATCAGGTCGGCAATCGTGCCCATGCGTAACTGGTGTTTGGCGGCGAATTCTTCCAGCTCTGGCCGGCGCGCCATGGTGCCGTCTTCGTTCATGATTTCCACGATCAGGGCGGCAGGTTCAAGCCCCGCCATGCGGGCCAGGTCTACGCCGGCCTCGGTATGCCCGGCGCGACGCAGCACGCCGCCGGGTTTGGCCACCAGGGGAAAGATATGGCCCGGTTGTGAAATGTCTGATGGCCCGGCGTTGGGCGCAGCGGCCTGCTTAACCGTGTGCGCGCGCTGGATAGAACTGATGCCCGGCCCTTTGCGCTCGCTGGCGTCTATAGACACGGTGAAATTGGTTTCGTGCTGCGAGCGATTATCGCGCACCATGAGTGGCAGTTGCAGCTGGCGCGCGCGCTCCTCGGTGATGGGCATGCAGATCAGGCCGCAGGCCTCGCTGGAGAAAAACGTGATGATTTCCGGCGTGACGGTTTCTGCAGCGATGATCAGGTCGCCCTCGTTTTCGCGATCCTCATCATCCATCAGGATGACCATTTTACCGTCGCGTATATCGTCGAGAATGTCGGGAATGCTGCTCAGTGCCATTGTTTGTTGCCTCAGTGCGCGCCTTAACGCGGCGCGCGTGATGATTGGTTAGTCGGACTAGATCAGCTCTATGCCAACAGCGGTCGCTTCTCCGCCACCGATGCACAGGGCTGCGATACCGCGCTTCTTGCCCAGGCGCTGCAGGGCGTAGATAAGGCTCACAATAATGCGTGAACCGGTAGAGCCAATCGGGTGACCCTGGGCGCAGGCGCCGCCGTGTACGTTGACCTTGTCATGCGGCAGCTCCAGATCGAGCATGGCCAGCATGGTTACCATGGCGAACGCCTCGTTGATTTCGAACAGGTCTACCTCGGCGAGCTCCCATCCAGTCTTCTCGCACAATGCCTGAATCGCACCGATGGGCGCGGTTGTGAACTGCGATGGGTCCTGGCTGTGCCGTGCATGTGCAACCATACGGGCCAGCGGCTGTAAGTGCCGCTCACTTGCCTGGCTCGCACTCATCATGACCAGTGCACTGGCGCCATCAGAGATGGAGCTGGAGTTGGCAGCCGTGATCGTGCCCTCTTTACTGAAGGCAGGGCGCAGGGTCGGGATTTTGTCGAGTGCGGCTTTGTGCGGTTGCTCGTCATCTTTCACGATCGTTTCACCCTTGCGGGTGGTAACTGTGACCGGGGCGATTTCATCATGCAGCCAACCGTTATCGATGGCCTGTTTGGCGCGTTGCAGAGACTCCACGGCAAAGGCATCCATCTGTTCGCGCGTGATACCGCGCAGATCGGCGGTTTCCTGTGCAAAGCTGCCCATCGCGCGCCCGGTGTAAGCGTCTTCCAGACCGTCGTAGAACATGTGGTCAACAAACGTGCTGTGGCCGCTGCGTATGCCACCGCGTGCGCCTGGCAGCAGGTGGGGCGCATTGGTCATGCTTTCCATGCCACCGGCGACCACAATGTCGTTGGTGCCGGCCCTGATGCTGTCAAAGGCAAAGATCGCGGCCTGCATTCCACTGCCACAGGCCTTGTTGAGGGTGACGGCGCCAGCAGAGGTTGGAATCCCTGCGCCGATCGCTGCCTGGCGGGCGGGGCACTGTTTGAGGCCTGCCGGTAATACGCAGCCCATGTAGACGTCGTCGACAGCGGCCGGGTTGAGCGCGCTGCGTTGCAGGGCGGCGGCAATGGCGGTAGTGGCCAGCTGTGGCGCAGTGACCGCACTCAGGCTGCCCTGCAGGCCGCCCATTGGGGTGCGTGCGCCACCGGTGATGACTACTGAATCGTCGTTCATACTCAAACTCCGCCACAATGGGCTGGTTGCAGGGCCGGAAAGGGCATTAAAGGCAGGTTGCTCCCCGGCAAAAAGGGCGCCAATTTAGCCATAGTCTGTGTTTTTACTCAAGGCGCCGGCGGCGCCGGGTCAAACAGTTTGCCCCTCACCGCTGCTCGATAGCGCAATGCAGAGACGCCGTGATGGCGACGGAACAGCTGCGAGAAATAACTGCCGTCCTGCAACCCCACGCGCCAGGCAATATCGCCGACAGACAGGTTGCTGTGGCGCAACAGTTCTTTCGCCGTACTCATACGCAGGCGCTGCAGGTAAGCCTGCGCACTGATACCAGTGGCCTGTTTGAAGCGCCGGTTGAGCGTGCGCTGGTTGATACCCAGATGCGCGGCCAGCGCGGCGATGGATAGCGGACGGTCCAGGCGGTCCTGTAGCCACTGCTGGGCTTCCAGTACCGACTCGTCATGGTGCGAGCTGTCTGCCTCATTCTGATAGGCGGCGCCGCGAAAAGAGCGGCGAATTTCCGGCGAAAACTGGTTTTCGATGGCGCGCGCCACACGACTGCCAAACCAGTCTTCCACCATGTGCACCATAAGATCGGCGATGGAGTTCACGCTGCCTGCGCAGTAGATATTGTCGCTTTGGGTGATCAGGTGTCGGGTTTTCAGCTCTACCTCAGGGAAATCGCGCGCAAAGGTATCAAAGTAGTTCCAGTGGGTGGTTGCCGCTTTGTGTTGCAACAAACCTGCCTCCGCCAGCAGAAAGCTGCCGGTACCCACGCTGCAAATTCGCGTGCCGGACTCAGCCATGCGTCCCAGCAGGGGTAGCAGGGCGTGGGCCTGTCGCACAGTCGGGCGAGGATTGCGCCAGATGGCCGGCACCAGCAACATATCCAGCGGCGGCAATTCGCTCCAACTCACGTCTGGTTGCAGGCGCAACCCGCTGGCCAGTGTGACCTGCTTGCGATCGGGGCCGGCGAGCAGGAACGTCACCTGCTGTGATCCGCGTGCCGCAAGGCTGGCCATTTGGCTGGCGGCCTGCAGGATTTCCATGGGCAGCGTGATACTGGTGGCGAGAGCGTGCGGGTAGATAATGGCTGCGACGGTGTACATGCTCATCTCGGGCGGGCTTGATGTGTCCAAAATACCACAAAAAGTGACGAAATATCTATGCTGAAGGGGCGCCTGTGGCCCTACACTGGGCTCTTGTCGTATTCATGAAGAGAGTGGTAGTTGATGTCCAGGGAGCGGTTGCCTGTCATAGTGGGTTTTGGTGGCATTAATGGAGCAGGCAGGGGCTCAGGTCATCATGCGCTGGCTCGCATGGCCTACTCGTCATTGCCAGAGGCGCAACAGCGGCGCACGCTGGATTCTCTGGGCGCATTGATGGGCCTTGGCGGTAGCCAGGAACACGAGCAGTACATACTGGATCACAGCCTTGTTCGCCGCGTGGAAAAAAGTCATTTTGATGTCGATTCGGTATTGTGGAACCAGCGTTTTCCAACCCAGAGTAATGGACAGCCGGTCAGTTTTGATCTGGCGCGCAAACACCTGCCTGATCGCATCCCCCAGGATTGGGTGGTGACACCGTCATCGGTGACTCACGTCAATGTGAAGATCCGCGGTACCCAGGACTTTCTGCTGCCGACACACCGCGAGTTTGAAGTAAAAGCGGCCGGACAGTTACCCACCGGCTTTGAGCCGGGCAAACTGTACGCATCGCGTAATCACCCGCGCGGCTTGCAAATGATGGTTTACGGTGCCTCAGATGCTCTGGCGAGTCTGGGTATCGACTGGGATACCCTGCGCGGCCAGGTGCCTGTTGACCAGATCAGCGTGTACGCCGGCAGTGCCATGGGGCAACTGGACAGTGAAGGTGCCGGCGGTATGCTCAAGGCGCGCTATAACGGGCAGCGTGTGACATCCAAGTTCTGCCCGTTGAGCCTGGCCGAAATGCCGGCCGATTTTGTCAACGCCTATGTATTGGGCAGCCTTGGCTCAACCGGCGCGAGCATTGGTGCCTGCGCCTCGTTTCTTTACAACCTGCGCCACGGTATTGAAGATATCCGCAGCGGGCGCGCGCGGGTGGCGTTCGTCGGCTCCTCAGAGGCACCGATCAACCCAGAGGTGATGGAAGGGTACGCTGCCATGGGTGCGCTGGCGACAGACAAGGGCCTGCGTCAGCTGGATGGACTTGCCGATACCCAGTCACCAGATCATCGCAGAGCCTGTCGACCCTTCAGCGAGAACTGTGGTTTTACGATTGCTGAATCTGCGCAGATGGTGGTGTTGTTTGATGACGCCCTGGCCATGGAACTTGGCGCCACGGTGTTTGGTGCAGCCTCGGATGTGTTTGTGAATGCCGATGGGCACAAAAAATCCATCTCCGGCCCCGGTGTCGGTAACTACATCACGGTGGCCAAAGCAGCGGCCGCTGCCCGGGCTATTCTCGGGGACAAGGTGTTGCGCCGCGGCGGACATGTGCAGGCCCATGGTACGGGTACCCCGCAGAATCGCACCACCGAATCTGAAATTCTCAGCCGTACTGCCAAAGCCTTCGGCATTGAGAACTGGCCGGTCGCCGCACTGAAGTGCTATGTCGGACACTCACTGGGTTCTGCTTCCGGTGACCAGATTACTGCAACGCTCGGCGTCTGGGCGCACGGCATTTTGCCGGGCATCGCAACGATCGATGACATCGCCGCCGATGTGCGCAGGGACAATCTGTCTTTCAGCAATGCGCATCGCGAGCTGGATGAACAGCAGATGCAGTACGCGCTGGTCAACTCCAAAGGGTTCGGCGGAAACAATGCCACGGCGACCTTGCTGAGCCCGTCCGCGACGCGGGCCATGTTGCGCCGACGCTACTCAGCCAAACAGTGGGCGGCCTGGGAGCAGGCTAACGAATCAGTGCTTGCGCAACAGCAAGCCTACGACGACGCGTCGATAGCCGGGAACACCAGTCCTGTGTACCTGTTTGATCATGGCGTGCTGGGTGATGCCGATGTCGAGCTTGATTCACAGCAGTTGCGCGTGGGCGGACAGGTCGTCAGCCTGCAGGCGCCAAATCCGTGGCAGGATATGTGCGGCGACTGAAGCAGCCCGGTGCGAGGTTCCAGCACTGCATTTGCGGCATGTGAAGCAAGGATCGTATGTTAAAGTAGCGCGCTTTATCAAAGGCCCCTGATCCGATATGCCCGCTCCAGATCCCGTTGCGCTGAGCGTCAATACCCCGCACGGCCCATTGCAGCTTTACGTTCACGATGAGAACGACCGGGTGATTTCGCGCACGTTGCGAGAGCAGGGCGTGTGGGAACCCTATGAAACGACGCTGGTCCTGACGACGTTGCGCGCCGGTGGCGTGTTCATCGATGTCGGTGCGAACCTGGGCTATTTTTCTATCGTTGCTGCGAGTGTTGTCGGGCCTGCGGGCAAGGTGTTCGCTTTCGAACCCGATGCCAGTAATTTTGCGCTGCTACAGCGTAACGCGACGCACAACAATCTGCAGGAGCGCATTCACGCCGCACAGATTGCGCTGCACGATTGCGCCGGCGAGGGACGCCTGTATCTCAGCCGGGATAACTCTGGCGATCATCAGATCCACAGCAGCGATGAACGACGCGACAGCGTACCCGTCCGGTTGTGCCATGGTAGCGATTATCTCGAGCCGCTGGTGTCGCGCATCGATCTGCTCAAAATCGATACCCAGGGCGCTGAGTATGCGGTAGTGAAGGGACTGCTGCCCTTGCTGCTGGGGCTGCCGGAAAAGCCCTCAGTGCTGATAGAGCTGACGCCGCTGTCCCTGCGCCAGGCCGGCTCCAGCGGGCGGCAGTTGATTGCGCTGCTCGAGCAGTTACAGCGGCCGTTCTGGATCGTGGATCATATCGAACACCGGCTGGTTGCCTGCGCCCCGCAGGCATTGGCGCAGTGGTGCGACAACGTTGACGCGGTGGATGGCGATGCCGGCTTTATGAACATTCTTGTGGGTCCCGGATTGCCGTGAAGGTGACCGCAGGCGCGTCAAATCCTGTTATCATTACCTCTCCTGTTTTTTCGGTTTTACCTCCGCTATGAATGATGTCCTGGCGTTTCTGCAAACGCGTAACTCAGCTCCTAAACTGATCGAGCCCGCCCCTTCTGCTGAAGAGATGCAGGCCATGTATAAGGTGGCGATGCGCGCACCGGATCACGCCTGGCTGCATCCCTGGCGTTTTATCGCCATAGCCGGTGACAGGCGCGAAGCCCTGGGGCAGGTATTGGAAAAGTGCCTGTTGCTGCGCGACCCGGAGGCTGATGAGAACGCGCGGGGTAAGGCGCTGCGTGCACCCCTGCGAGCGCCATTGCTGGTGGCGGTTGTGGTGCGCTTGAGTGAGCATCCCAAAGTGCCCCCTGTCGAGCAACGGCTGTCCGCTGGCTGCGCGGCACACGGCTTGCTGCTGGCCGCTGAGGCGATGGGCTATGCCGGGGTGTGGCGTACCGGCGCCGCGGCTTTTGATCGCAATGTGATGGATGCCCTGGGGCTGTCACAGAGCGAGGAACTGGTCGGTTTTATCTACCTCGGCACTCGCGCAGGCAAGGCCAAGACCCTGCCGCAACTCAGTACTGCCGAGTTTGTTTCAAGCTGGTAGACTTCGCCTGATTTTTTTCAACAGAGAGACACTTCATGACGCCGAGTTTCGAAACCCTGAAATTGACCATCGATCAGCAGGTGGCAACAGTCAGCCTCAACAGGCCCGATAAGGCCAACTCGATGAATGCCACCATGTGGTCAGAGTTGCAGCAGTGTTTTGAATGGCTGGATGAAGAGCCCACCGTGCGGGCGGTGATACTGGCGGGGAACGGGCGCCACTTTTGCGCGGGCCTGGACCTTGAAATGTTTGGCGGCCTGCACGGTGCATCGGAAGAAGCAGGGCGCAAAGCGGAGTATTTCCGTCGCACTATCCTGAAACTGCAGGACAACCTCACCGCGATTGAAAAGTGCCGCAAGCCGGTGCTGGCAGCCATTCACAAGACCTGTATCGGCGGCGGCGTCGATATGACCTGCTGCGCCGACATGCGCTATGGCACCGAGGATGCGTTTTTCTCTATTCGCGAAATCGATATCGGCATGACAGCCGATGTGGGCACTCTGCAACGTTTACCCAAGCTGATTCCTGACGGTGTGGTGCGCGAACTGGCTTATACCGGTCGCGACATGGACGCGGAGGAAGCGCGCGAGCTTGGCTTTCTGAATCGTATTTACGAAAATCGCGAAACCATGATGCGCGAGGTTACTGCGATTGCGCGTTCCATCGCATCCAAATCGCCGCTGGCCATTCGCGGCAGCAAGGAAATGCTGCTCTACACGCGCGATCACAGCGTGCAGGACGGTCTGAATTATGTCGCCACCTGGAACGCTGGCATCTTCAGTGAAACCGACATTGCCGCAGGCGTGCAAGCACAGATGCTGAAAAAACAGGCTCTCTACGAAGACTAGGGCGCGACCACCAAGCGGAGATAAAACGATGAGCCTGATACGTCGGCTGAATAAGCCCTGGCTGCATTTCATTGCCTTGGGCTGTCTGCTGTATTACCTGCAGGGCCTGTTGTTCCCACAGCCGAAGCCGGTTGTTGGTCCGTTAAGCGAAGAACGTATCTCTACACTCACCAGGCAGTGGTTTGGTGCAACCGGCGCAATGCCCGCGCAAGAGCAGCTCGATAACATGATCGTTGCTGAGCTGGACCGCGACATGTTATTCCAGCGCGCCATCGAGCTGGAACTGTATCTCTACGACACCGTTGTTTACCAGCGCCTGTTGCGCAACATGCGGTTTCTGCAGTTGGGGGAGGGCATGACGGACGAGGAGCTGTATCGGCAGGCACTGGACATGCGTCTGCACCTGGGCGATGAAGTGGTCAAGCGGCGCATGATTCAGGTGATGGAACAATTGATGTTGGGCGCCAATCCACCGATAGCTCCAACAGAAGCCGAATTGCAGGCAGAATTTGCAGCGCGCAAAGACGAACTGCGGCGCCCCCCGCGCTACAGCATCGAGCATATCTACTTCAACCGGCAGCGAGAATCACAGGTCGACGCTGTGGTGCAGCAAATCGAGGATGAGCAACTTGGCCCGCGTGAGGCACTGGAGCTGAGCTCCCCGTTCCTGCCCGGATACGCGTTTCGTCAGCAGTCACCGGAGCAGTTGGCACGACATTTTGGCGCTGCCTTTGTACGCAATTTTGAAGACAGCGAGCCGCGCGCGGGAACGTGGATCGGGCCGATACGTTCGACCTACGGATTGCATTACGTCTGGGTGAGTGAGCTGGAACCTGGCCGCGATGCCACCCTGGAAGAAGTGCGTCCGTTGCTGCTGCGCGATCTGGAGTCGCGCGCCAGGGCCAGTGCACTGGCGCAGGGTATCGATGCCCTGCGTGAGAACTATGAGGTGAGACGATGATGGCACTGCACCGTTTGCTGTTGATTTTTCTGGCATTGAGCCTCTCGCAGACTGCCCTGGCGCACCGCTTCGCGCCGTCACTGCTCAAAGTCAGCGAAATAGCACCTGACCAATACAACATGGTGTGGAAAACCCCTGCCCAGGGAACCAGTGACGTCGCACTGGAGCCTGTCTGGCCCGAGATTTGCGAGGTGCTCAATGCCAGCCCGGCGCAGCTGGAGGGCACGGGTAGAGTGGTCAGTTGGCAGATTCGCTGCAGCGAGGGAATGGTGGGGCAAACCCTGGGGGTTATTGGCCTGGGTGCCAATCAGGCCTCGGCGATGGTGATGGTCGACCTGCTGGATGGACGCAGCTACCAGGAGGTACTCAATGCCGAGCAGCCGGAGTTTGTCATTCCCGCTGAATCCAGTGCCGGTTCAGTCATGAGTGATTACAGCCTGCTGGGGATGGAGCACATCTGGGGGGGGATAGATCACCTGCTGTTCGTATTTGGCCTGTTGCTGCTGGTGGGCGGCGGTGCGCGGCTGCTGTGGACCATTACGGCCTTTACCGTAGGGCACAGCATTACGCTGTCTCTGGTCACGTTGGGGTTCTTTGACTACCCGGTGGCGCTGGTGGAGTTCACTATTGCCCTGAGTATTTTTATTCTGGCCGTGGAGCTGACGCGCGTCAGGAAGCATGATTTGCTGTGGCGCAATCCGTGGTGGCTGGCCGGTGGATTTGGCCTGCTGCACGGTATGGGCTTTGCCGGCGCCCTGGCAGAAACCGGGTTGCCCCAGGATAACGTGCCGCTGGCCCTGCTGTTTTTCAATGTCGGTATCGAAGTGGGGCAGATCGCCTTTATCCTGGTGGTGTTGGCGCTGTGGTATGTGGTTCGCAAACCGCTGGCGCCCTGGCAGGATCGTTTGTTGCCGGTGCCTGTTTACGTGTTGGGCGCGCTCTCCGCCATGTGGTGCATCGAGCGCGGTCTGGAAGTGCTGGCATAACGAATCCGGCTAGAGCTTTTCCAGCACCAGCGGCAGGTTGTCCATCGGCTTGGCAAACGGGAAGTGCTGGATGCGGCTGGGGTACTGGCCGGGCTTGGCAAAGCTGAAACGGTAATTCAGCAGCAGTTTCGACAGCGCACTCTTGAACAACATATCGGCAAAATGCAGACCGATACATTTGTGCGCTCCACCGCCGAAAGGCGCCCACAAAAAGCTGTGTTGCTTGTGTTCTTCACGGGCAAAACGGTCTGGGTCAAAGTCGTGTGGATTCGTCCAGAACTGCTCCATGCGCTGAACGTACAACGGCGAAAGCTGAACCATGGTATGCGGTTCCAGCTCGTAGCCCCCGACTTCGACCGTTTTCACCGTGCGTCGCATCAACATCGGCACGGGCGGATTCATGCGCAGCACTTCCTTGAAGCTGTGGTCCAGGTCTGGCACGTTCTTGCCCAGGTCGTCATACGTCAGGTCGCGGTGGCCCAGCCCCTGCAGTTCCTCGCGCAGGCGGTTTTGCCAATCCTGGTTGTGCGCCAGGTAATACGCCGCCATGGTCAGTGCGCTGGTGGTGGTGTCGTGCGCTGCGAGCAGCAGGAAGATCAAGTGGTCGCCGACCACTTTGTCTGAAAAGTACTCCCCGTCCTCCATTGTTTCGTTAGAGAAGAAGGTGGCCATATCACGGCCCTCGCTACCCCTGCGGCCGGGGACCAGCCCCATAAAAAACTTTTCCAGATCGCGCCGGCCATTCATGCCCTTGCGATACAGCAGCCCCGGCCAGTCCTTGCGGATGACGGCCAGGACACCTTCGTTCATGTCCAGGAACGATTGATTCAGCTCGCGCGTTTCTGGGCCCTCGAGGTCCATGCCCAGAAATACCTTGGCCCCGATATCCAGCAACAGGGTTTTGATGTTGGGATAGAACTCGAACGCAGACTGATCACCCCAGCTGCCCATCTGGCGATCAATAATCGGATGCATCAAATCAACGTAGTCGCGCATGGCGTCTATCTTGAACGCATTTTGCATGATGCGGCGGTGAAACTTGTGCTCATCGAAGTCTCGCATCAGCAGGCCGCCAGCGAAGAAGTCGCCCAGCGGGCCGTCGTAGCCCATACGTGAGGAAAACGCCTTGTCGGTATCCAGCATCAGCTGCTGGATAAAATCGGGCCCAAGGGCGACTGCGAACTTTTGAAACGTCATCGATGCCTTGTAAACCGGCCCGTATTTTTTATAACCCTCATCGAGAATCTCGTAGGGCTTGAGTACAAAACGGAAGGTATCGCCAATGAGTGGCAGGCCAAAGCTGCCGGGCAGGTGGCTGAGGTTGCGGTTGTCTTTGTGGCGGGTGTATTCCGGTACGGCAAATTCCATGACGCGCTCCCATGATTGATGCTGAACTATAAACTAATAGTTATTAGTTCAGCAACCGGTTGTGATGGCAAGCAGTGTGACAATCGGGTCTTTCGCGCGGAGCGTGGCTGAATAACGACAGCTCGCTTTACGAAATCATAAAGACGTCGAAAAAGTCGCTCAATGTATCAAGCGCGCACAGGGGCAATAGGGTGGCTATATGTTGATCAGGCCGAACGATCACCATACAACCGCTGGCGCGATCGATTTCGCGGTGATCAAACAGATTGTTTTCTTCAGCCGCGTAAAACACTTTTTCGTAATCTCTCAAACCGTACTTACCTTTGGCCGGCCACAGGTAATCCGGCAGAGTTTCGATTGAGAGATTCCGCTGCTGGAATATCGCAAAGACCTCAATCACCGAGTCGATATCGGCATCCTCGGGCGTGTACTTTTGTACGGGAGAGGATTCTGATGTCGCCAGAAATTGAATGAGTTGGTTGACGTCCGAAGTGCTGTCCACCGGATTCTGCTGGTTGCCAAATATAAAGATGCGCCAGCGGCCATCCGCTTTGATCAGGTGCCCCAGGTGTTGCGGCCTGCCGTCTGCCAGTCGAATCGCTTCGGCTGAATGGAAGCGCTGACCGATCCTGAAACCTTCGGCGAGGGGCTGGTTTTCAAACCCCGTGCAGATATATGAAGGGTCGTACGCAATAGACGTACCTGCGATAAAGCCATTTTGCCGCGCTACGAATCTCTCAATATCAGCCGTATCTGTCTTCACCTGGCTGGATTTGTTGCTTGCTGTGGGGCGCGTTGCGACCAGGGCTGACATTTGTTTATCGGCATCTATCAGCATTTGCGCAACCTTGCGCCGTTCTGAAGAGTAAGTCTGTAGTAATTTCGGATGACATATTCTGCGCAGAACAGCCGCCAGTTTCCATCCAAGATTGAAGGTATCCGGTAGAGAGGTATTCAATCCCCAGCCGCCTTTGGGGCTGTGCGTATGGCAGGCGTCACCTGCGACAAACGCACGGGGAATGGCGTCGTCTGGGCTATCTGCTGGCCTGTTATCAAACCTGTCGGCAACCCGTTGCCCCACCTCATAAACTGACCACCACGCAACTTCCTTTATGTCCAAACTGTAGGGCGTCATGATGAGTTGTGCCTTGGCAATAATGTCATCGATCGTCAAGGCCAGATTCGATGCTCTCTGATCCTTATCCAACAGATCCAGTTCCACATACATTCTCACCAGATAACCGCCCTCGCGTGGGACGATCATTACCGCTCCGTGCGCAGCTGACTGGATGAAGCTCTTGACTCTGATATCGGGAAAGTCCGTTACCAACAAGACATCCATGACCCCCCAGGCTTTGTTGGCTGAATCCCCCTGCAGCGAGATCGATAGATGTCTGCGAACAGCACTTCTGGCCCCGTCACAGCCCACGATATACCTGGCTCGCACCGTTTCGACGTGAGGCACCCCTGAGTCCTCATTTCGCTCAAATCTGGCGGTGACCGCGTGTGCGTTCAAATCCCGGGTGAGGTCGGGGTTCACGCACAGATCAGTGAGTCTGCGGCCATAATGCGGGACGAGGTGTGTGACCGAGTTTTCCATACCCTCCAGCAACAGGTCGTGTAGCCGTGCCTGGTTCACAACGCCATGATGAAATTCAGACAGGCCAAGCCTCGCATCCGGGACTTTCTGCGTTCGCGTGATGTTCCGTGGTTTTTTCTGGTCGGGTTCCCAGAATGCATTCTGGTGCAGTTGGTAGGTTTCTTTCACCAGTATGGCGCTGCTGTTGAAGGCTTCCATAATCTCCATTGTGCGGCAGGAAATCCCGTCGGCTTGCCCAAACCACAGGGGCCCGGCTTTTTGTTCAACGATGCAGGTATGAATGTCAGTGAACTCTGATAGCTGCCTGGCCAGTGCCAGCCCTGCAGGACCGCAACCGACGATCAGGACATCGACCTCTTTTGGCAAATCCATGGCTGGTGGCGGTTCGGGTGGTTTTCTCGCCGAATCTACCACCTGATAATTGCCTGGTTTGAATCCGTTGAGGTGATACTGCATCACGCTTTCCTGTTTTGGTTCTGTTCTGGCCTCAAAGGTTCTTCAATCGGCCGCAGGTTTTTTGTGCCGGGCTTGTCATGTCGAAGAGGGACCGATCCTGTCAAACGCCACGTTACTCATATCGGTCTTTCTTGACAGTTGAAAGACGGCGTCGAACTCCATGACAAGCTGCCCGGATTCATCGAGTATGCCGGCTTTGCCGTTTATTCGATGCCCCTCGTGGTCTGTCAGTTTCGCCTCGGCTGTTATTTTTCCCTGCGTAACGCCTCGGTGGTATTTCGCCGTCAATTCAATAGTCGCGAAGTGGGTGTCGATCGGAAGAATACTCTTTATTGCCATGACCAGCGCGGTATCTGCCAGGCTCACCAGTGCTCCGCCGTGCATGAGGCCGGCGCCTTGTGCATATTCATACAGAAAAGGCATTGTTAAAACGGCCTCGCCATTGTGCGCAGTCACTATCTGCATGTGCAGTAGTTGTTCAAATGGGGCGCAGCTGATCCACTCGGCAAGCGTTGGGTCGTGTGGCCCCATACGGGCACCGTCACGCATAGAATTTTCCATTGTGTCGTTACTGCCCATAGTAAAAATCCTGCTGCTTTCAACGGCTCCCACGAAAACGGGTGATCCCGCTGCTTCAAATAGTGTTTAGCAATAGTATGAAGTATAAATGTAAACACTGATTCGTTTTCAGGGTGTTTTTAACGTCCGCAGTAGAAATGACTGAGGTAAGACAATCGATCCGGGAGGGCAAGTCAAATGACAAAAATGACCACTGGCGAGGTGATTGTACAATCTCTGCTGGATCACGGTGTCGACACCGTGTTCGGTATTCCCGGCGCGCACATGTACGCCTTTAATGATGCGCTGGCAAAGCGTGGCGAGGATATTCGTTTTATTGTGACCCGCCACGAGCAGGGAGCGGCTTACATGGCCTATGGGTATGCGCGCTCCAGTGGCAAAGTGGGCGTCTACACCGTGGTGCCTGGCCCCGGCGTTCTCAATTCAGGTGCCGCCCTGTGCACCGCGTACGGCTCCAATACACCGGTATTGTGTATCACTGGCAATATCATGTCTCACCTCATCGGACAGGGCCGTGGGCAGTTGCATGAACTGCCTGACCAGCTGGCTATATTGCGCGGTTTGTCCAAGTGGGCAGAGCGAATTGATCATCCTACCCAGGCCGCAGGCGTCATGTCAGAAGCCTTCCGGCAGTTGCACAGTGGCAGGCCACGGCCGGTGGCTGTGGAGGTACCCTGGGATGTTTTTGGACTGTCCGGTACAGTAGATTTCCCCCCCATGTTGCCTGCCACTCGGCCACCGTCAGCAGACCCCGACGCAATCGCGGCGGCAGTCAAACTTTTGAAAGGTGCTAAAAATCCGTTGATATCGGTTGGCGGGGGCGCCCTGCATGCAGGGGAGCAGGTGCTCGAACTGGCCCGCACCCTGCAGGCGCCGGTCACAGCTCATCGCAGTGGTAAGGGCGTGGTCAGTGATGATTCGCCCTATGCCCTGTCTTCTGCCGCCGCCTATGAGTACTGGAAGGACGTGGATGTATTGATTGGTATTGGCAGCAGGCTCGAGCTTCAGTACATGCGATGGCAATGGCAGCCGCGAGACCTCAAGGTCATTCGCATTGATATTGATCCTACTGAAATGGTACGACTGAAGCCGGATGTGGGGATCGTTGGAGATACCGCGAGCGCCACGGCCGATCTGATTAAAAGGCTGTCCGGATCGCTGGGTGCCAGGAAGAACCGGGAAGCGGAATTCGAACACTGCAAGGTGGCCGCGCGTGAAGCGACCCTGTCAGTGCAGCCGCAGATGGCTTACCTGGACGTTATTCGGCAGGTGCTGCCCCGGGATGGCTTTTTCGTGGAAGAAATCTCGCAGGTCGGCTTTACCGCGCGTTTCGGCTTTCCTGCCTACAATCCCCGTCAGTACGTCCCCTGTGGCTACCAGGACAATCTCGGTTTCGGCTTCAATACCGCCCTGGGTGTGAAGATCGCCAATCCAGACAAGGCGGTGGTGTCCGTAACGGGCGATGGCGGGTTTATGTTCGGCGTGCAGGAGCTGGCTACCGCAGCACAGTACGGCATCAACCTGGTCACTATTGTGTTCAACAACAACGCCTACGGTAATGTGCGGCGCGACCAGATTAACAATTTTGATGGGCGCCTGTTGGGTGCCGAGCTGACCAATCCCGACTTCGTCAAGCTCGCCGAGAGTTTTGGTATTGATGCGCAGCGGGTTGATTCGCCACAGGCACTGCGGCCGGCGTTAGAACGGGCCCTGGCCGCAGAGGCGCCGGCAGTGATAGAAGTCAGCGTGGAGCGAGGCTCTGAAGTGACCCCATGGACGTTTCTGCACCCGGCGCCTCACGGCACCTGACGGGCGATTTCAAGCGACAATGCCGGCGGGGCCATACTCCCGCTGGCACCTGCAACAAGCCGTGTTATGCGCGCACGCCAGTAATTTCGAGTTGTGTAACGGGCAACCCTCAGGGGTTGCCAGGCCAGCTTTTCATGGGAATCAGCGGATGGAAAGCCAGTTGCACGCCCTCCATCACGTTATCCTTATTCTCAAGGATATTGCGTCGCCTGATGTAGCGGCCACTGGAGGAGCGCGTGTCAATCGCGTCTGTGGCATCCATGCCGCCGCGGCTGTAGAACAGCCGTTTCAGCTCCATGTCAAAAATACTGATCTGCAAAGACGCAACAGCGGCCTGCATATTCCAGTCGAAATCCGCTGAAACGCCTGAACCCGGGCCCTGTAGCGAAGGCTTACGGGTCACGCCGTCCCAGCGCGCCAGATGCTTGAGGCCGCCGCTGAAGGCCACCTGCAGTTCAACCAGGTCGGTAAATACAAAGGCGTCGAGACCTTTGTCCTGCATCTGGTCGCGTACGCTTTGCATGATTTGCGAAAACGTTTTCATGTTCACGCGCCCGGATGTGGGGTCTACCGGGTCGCCAAAGGCGCGAACCGCTGTATTCCAGTGCTGCTTGAACTCGCGTTGGGGCAGAACCTTGTAGCCGTTGGCCTTGAGGTAGGTGGTGATGTAGCCGTCAATACGCGGGGCTTCCTTCTCCAGGTAATTGCGCGAGATTCCGCCCAGGTTCACGTGAGGAATCACGACCGTTTTGAGGGACGGATCGTCAGCGAGGCCTTCGGCCATCTCAAACGGGAAAGTCGTTGGGTTGTATGTGGGAGCACCCGCGCAGGCCATCAGCAGAATAGAAAGGCCTGCGATAGTGAGCGGGCGCAATAGGGTTGTTAGCATACGCATGTCGAATTCCATTGAGTTATAGTGACTGGATAGTGATTAAATCGTGCTCGGCGATGGCTGGCATGGTAGCAAAATCCAGGAAGAGACACAGCGCTTGACGAAGGTAAAACTCCATTCCACCCGCCGTGGTAGCGGCCCACCAGTTATCTTGCTGCATGGATTGTTTGGCTCGGGCAACAATCTTGGCGCCCTGGCGCGTTCACTGGAATCGCGCTACAGCGTGCACAGTGTGGATTTACCCAATCATGGCCGCTCCGAGTGGCTCAATGATATGGCGCTTGGCGATCTGTCTGCAGCGCTGGGCCACTGGATGCATCACCATCAGTTACAGCAAGCCGCAGTCGTTGGTCATTCATTGGGTGGCAAGGTGGCCATGCAGCTCGCTCTGCAAAGCCCGTCCTCCGTCGCGACCGCTGTGGTGGCCGATATAGCGCCCGTTGCCTATGCTGCCCATCACGACGCCGTGTTTGCCGCGCTCGATGCGGTGGCTGCTGCGCGCTGCACCTCAAGGCAGCAGGCCGAAGAGATTATGGCGGCGTCCCTTGATGATGCCGGCACGATCGCCTTTCTGCTGATGAGCCTGCAGCGCTGCAGTGATGGAGCGTATGGCTGGCGCTTTAACCTGGAGGGTTTGAAGCTGTCTTACGCCGCTGTGCGTGATGCGCCCGCAGCCCATGGCCCTTACACTGGCCCGGTGCTGTTTATAAAAGGATCTGAATCGGACTATATTCTTGCGCAGCATCGCCAGGCCATACAGTCACTGTTTCCCGCTGCAAAGCTCAAGGTGATGCAAGGCTGTGGCCACTGGCTGCACGCGCAGCGACCACAGCTGTTTAACGCTCTTGTCGGCCGGTTTCTTGATGAACATTACTCATAGCGCAAGCTGGCAAACCTCAGTATGCTGGCGGCCAGTTTTGGTAGAGCCGGAGGCGGGCTAGAGTCGTGTATTTTTCGCTGGGCGAAGTGTTATCCGTGTTGCTGTTCGGCGTTGCCTGCCTGTATTTTCTCGGCGCGATTCGCGTGCGGGAAATTGCCGTGCAGGCCGTTGGCCGAGCGGGCGAACGCGATGATTTCCAGTTGCTCGATCAGTCCGTCCATATACAGCGCCTGTCCTTGAGTCGGGATGCCAACGGCCGTTGGCGAGTGTGGCGCCAGTACCGTTTCGATTACAGTTTTGACGGCGTTGAACGACGCCAGGGCCATGTGATTATGCTGGGTAGAACCCTGCAGGCGTTGGTCACCAGTGAGCGTCCTACGACACTGCATTAGAGTGGCTGTGTGTTCGGGCGCTGCTATCCCAAAGCCCTGAATACAACGGTAATGGCCAGGCCGATAAGAATAACGCCGAAGATTCGATCAATAATTGCAGCGTTATTTTGCAGCCGCGACAGAAAAGCGCGGTGTGATGCTACGACAACAATCAGCGAATACCAGCTCGCATCGGTGATTCCGACGGTAGCAACCATGATCGCTTTTTGCGTTGTTGTGGCCCCCGGATCGAGAAACTGCGCAAACAGCGCCAGCATGAATACGGCCAACTTGGGGTTGAGAAATGCCACCAGGAAGCCATCGCACGCAGCACTGCCGCTATTCGCCGGCGCGTTGGTTGACTGAGTCGGTTGCGCTGCGGCCTGTGAGCGCATTGATTTGATGCCCAGGTAGACGAGGTAGGCCGCGCCCAGCAACTGAATCACGATGAACACGCTGGCAGAGCGGGTGACCAATACCGCAAGTCCCGTCACGGTCAGTAGGCCGTAGAGTGCCACCCCTGCGCCGTGCGCAATCGCGCAGCTGAATCCGGCTGAGCGGCCGCGCCGCATCGCTGTGTTGAGCACGATAGCCAGACTCGGCCCGGGCGACATCGCGCCCAGCAGGCAGATTGCAAACAACGACAACCAGTGACCAGGTTCCATTGCCGTCGTTACTTGCTGATCTGGGACGACAGCATTTTGGCGACTTTTTCTCCATAGGGTGGCAGGGTGCCAGCCAGCTTGGCCAGGTCAACAAACCCCTCACGATAAACACCGCGCGCATGACTGAAGGTTTTGAAACCGTCATATCCCCTGTAGTTACCCATGCCGCTGTGGCCTGTGCCGCCAAAGGGCAGGTCATCGCAGGCAACGTGCATCGCGACTGTGTTGATGGATACGCCGCCAGACAGCGTTTCAGCCAGTACCCGATTTTGCTCTTCTTTGTCGTCGCCGAAATAGTACAGGGCCAGTGGCCGCTGGCGGGCGTTGATAAAGTGGATAGCGTCATCCAGGTTGTTGTAGGTCTTTATGTTCAGCACGGCGCCAAAAATTTCATCCTGCATACAGGCCAGCTCATCGTCCGGATCAACGATCAGGTGCAGCGCGATCTTGTGCGATTCGCGATCAGATACGGCTTCACCCTCCGGGCACAGGGGAATAATCCGTGTGCCATTTTCCCGCGCTGCGTCGATGTAGCCCTTAATCCGGTCAAAATGCCGTTCATTGATGCAGGCAACAAAATCCTCATTGCCCTGAACCCTGGGGAACTGCTCTGCAACCACTTCCCTGCAGCGATGTAGAAAAGCCTCCAACCGATGTTGTGGAACAAAACAGTAATCAGGGCTGATGCACAACTGGCCGCCGTTCATCGCCTTGCCGGTGATGATTTTCTCGGCGGCTTTTTTGATGTCGTAATCCTGTCCGATGATCACCGGTGATTTACCGCCCAACTCAAGGGTGACTGGAACCAGGTTGGCCGCTGCCGCGCGCATCACGCTGCGGCCCACACCGGTGCCGCCGGTAAATATCAGGTGGTCGAAGGGCAGGGCGCTGAACGCCGCGCCGACCTCTGCGCCGCCGGTAACCACGCAGATTTCCGAGGGTTCAAAGTACTGTGCAAACAGGGTTTGCATCAGTTGCGCGGTGTTGGGCGTGTATTCCGAGGGCTTGATCATGGCGCGATTGCCGGCGCCCAACACGTCGGCCAGTGGGCTGAAAATCATGTTCACGGGCACGTTCCACGGCGTCATGATTCCCACGATCCCTTTGGGCTGGTAGTACACATGCGCCCTGGCACCGAGGAAGTTCATCGGCATGAACGGCGTGCGTTTTTCTGGCTTCATCCATTTTTTCAGGTGCTTCTTGACGTGTTTCAGGCTGCCTACGGAATTCATCACGTCCGTCATCAGCGTGACATAGCGCGAACGACAACCAAAATCTGTGTTTACCGCAGCGCAAATGTCGTCCTGGTTGTCCACAAGTAGCGCAATGCAGCGGTCGATACGATCGATGCGCGTTGCCAATGCGACCAGGCCTTCAGCAGTGAAGGCCTTGCGCTGGTTGTCCAGCAGGGGCTGCAGTTCGGCGCTGGCCAGGCCATGTGTGTCCGGTGCGTTCATGAAGATTCCTTTATTGTCGTTTAAGCCGTCGCTGCGGCAGCAGCGGACTTTTGTGTCGCTACATGCATGGAGGTGCCGGTACTGTTATGCGGGGCGTCAACCTGTGCGCCATTGTCCGCCAGTATCATGTCAGCACATTTTTCAGCGATCATAACTGCCGGTGCATGGGTATTGCCCGAGGTAATCTGCGGCATGATGGACGCATCGGCAATCCTCAGGCCGGCAATGCCATGCACGTTTAAACGGTGATCAACGACGGCCATCTCGTCATGGCCCATCTTGCAACTGCCGACGGGGTGGTAAACAGACTCCCCAACGTTCTTTATGTACTCCAGCAGTTCTTCATCACTCTGATGGGAGGGGCCGGGCAGGATTTCGTGTCCACGGTAGCGCTCCAGCGCGGGTGCAGCGAAGATGTCACGAACACGGCGCAGGGCGCCCAGCATTGCTTTTATATCGCTCTCAGTGCTCAGGTAGTTGGCGCGAATGGCAGGTGCCTCGGCAGGATCGTTACTTCTGATGTGGGTACAGCCGCGGCTCTCAGGTCGCAGGTGACAGACGGTTGCCGTCGTTCCGGGCGCGGTTTTTAATCGGCCCTTGCTATCCGATTCGCTTGCTGCCGGAGCGAAATGCACCTGCGCATCCGGTCGCTCCTGCTGATCATCCGTGCGAAAGAACACGCCGGCCTGTGACGCCGGATGTGCAAGCAGCCCGCGATGCCTGGTGAAGTAGCGCAACAGGTTCTTACCCATTGCCAGCGGTCGGGTTTCCTCAAAAAATGTCGTCACGTCGTGCAGGCCCTGCTGTACATTGATGGTTAAATGGTCCTGCAGGTTTTCACCGACACCGGGCAGGTGGTGGGTGACCGGGATGCCGATTGAGCGCAGCCTTTCGCCATCGCCAACCCCGGACAGCTCCAGCAACTGAGGCGAGTTGATCACGCCACCGCAGAGAATGACCTCTCCCGTGACTTGCGCGCGCAGGGTTTCACGTGTCTTGCCCGCTTTGACGCTGTACTCAACTCCTGTGGCCCGGCCGTTTTCAATGGTCACCCGATGACACAACGCATCAGTCACCAGATTGAGGTTAGGCCTGTTTTCACAGGAGGCCAGAAACGTGCGCGCGCTGCTCTGGCGCTTGCCGTTCCTGATATTGAGTTGATAGTAGCCGGCACCTTCCTGGCTGGGACCGTTGAAGTCGCTGTTGTAGGGGAGCCCGGTTTGTACAGCGGCCTGGATAAACAGGTCGGCCAGTTCGAGCTTGTCGTCATTCGCCACTTCTTCTACCCACAGCGCGCCGGTGCGCCCGTGGTATTGATCGGCACCTTCCACCTTGTATTCAGAACGCTTGAAGTAGGGCAGCACTTCGTCATAGGACCAGCCTTCGTTGCCCAGGGCATGCCAGTGGTCGTAGTCTTCACGCTGCCCGCGGATATACACCATGCCATTGATGCTGCTGCAGCCGCCCAGTACTTTGCCTCTGGGCCAGGCAATCCTGCGGCCGTTCATGTTCGGCTCTGGTTCGGTGACATAGCACCAGTTCACTTTCGGGTTGTCCATCAGAAAGGCAAAACCCAGCGGGATGTGAATGAAGGGCAGGGTGTCTCGCGGTCCCGCTTCGAGCAGCAGGACGCGACGGCTGGCTTCTCGTGAAAGTCGGCTGGCCAGGGCGCAGCCTGCAGAGCCTGCACCAACTATGATGTAGTCATACGTCTGGTCTTGTTTTTGATCGCTCATGGTTACTCGTTGCCCGTTCAATGCCTGCGCAGCAGGTTAGCTACAGCGGTAAGATGATTGAGCACGCGGGCCTTCAGGTCAATGCAGGACGCGCCCGGTCACTGTCATAGCGGTTCAAATGCCTGCACTTCGCTGGCTCTTCAGCCGTAAAGCGTCAATTAATTGGTAGTCAGCAAGATCCCTGTAAAACGCGATCGAGTGGTAATGTAACACTGTGACAGCGGCAATTATTTTTCCACAGATTCTGTGGATAACTCAGTGAGTAAATTGTTTAATCAGGCCTCAAATCCAGTCGCTATGGCCTATGTTACAAATTGGTTAAAATTTAAACAATGTCTATAAATGTATATATATCAATGAGATAGATGACATTACCTCGAAATAGAATGTAAACCAATTGCTAAGTGGTACCTCGACGATAGTTTGAATTTCAGTGTGCATAACATTGTCACCTGTGATACCGACGGTAACTTCTTACCTCTCATTGGGAACACAGGCCAGTCGGAAACTGCTAACACTTGTATATACAAATGGTTTGACACTCTATCTGTAGCGCCAATGCATACGTCAAGTAATTTTCGCTGTGTTACCGTTTTGTAACTTTTACAATGGCCCGCGATACACGCAGCCACTGGTGCAGGTCTCCCGAATCTCAATCTGGCTCAGTTCGGGCAGTGTTGGTTTGAGCTGGGCCCAGATCCAGCGTGCGATGTTCTCACTGGTAGGGTTCTCCAGTCCTGGAATGTCGTTCAGGTAATAATGATCGAGTCGGTCATAGATGGGTTTGAACTTTGATTTGATATCACCAAAATCCATTACCCAGCCGCTGGGCTCGCTGGCTTCACCCCGGACCGTCAAGCGAACCATGAACGAGTGTCCATGCAAGCGCGCGCACTTGTGCCCCTCCGGTACGTTGGGCAGTCGGTGAGCTGCTTCAAAATTGAATTCCTTGTATATCTCCATGCCATTCAGCTCGCTGTATTGCGGCACCGTCAGTTGACGTTTCCGTGGACGATAGCGGCGCTTGCGGGCAGCCACCAAAAACGTGATTTTACTACTAAAAACATAGGCTTTTAATTATCTATTATTTTTTCCTGAATTTGTGTCGTGAAGGTTTGACAGGCAAGTCAGAATCTCTATAATGCGCGTTCTCGGTAAGG
>TARA_R110002110_G_scaffold33584_2_pt1 | contig 59476 bp, 51 predicted proteins | sample TARA_R110002110 | Tara Oceans TARA_R110002110 (sample SAMEA4397330) | marine metagenome | biome: Polar Biome; feature: [SRF] surface water layer (ENVO:00010504); material: water (ENVO:00002006), including particulate matter (ENVO:01000060) such as... | depth 5 m | reverse complement strand
GAGCCTTTCGTGGTTGCCGGGGTGGAAGCAACCATCGCAGATATAACGCCGGGAGCAGGGGATGCGTTCACACTGAAAATTAACGAACGGCAATCTGTTTTCGGCACCATCGAAAACCTGATTGCCGGGCTTGAATCTCTCGACAAGAGCTCGCCCGAAGGCAATGCCGGTTACGATGATTTGATCGCGCAGTCGTTGGCTAATCTCGACAACGCCCAGGAGAGCATTGTTCTCAAACAGACCGCGCTTGGCGGGCGTATGAATGCAGTGGAATCCACCAAGAGCTTTCTTGCAGATTCTTCCGTTTATACCAACGAAATCCGCTCTCAGTTACAGGATGTAGACTACGCGGAAGCGATCAGCAATCTCAGCTTCCAGAGCTTTGTGCTGCAGGCTGCGCAGCAATCGTTTGCCCAGGTTTCCCAGTTGTCGCTATTCGACAGGTTATAAATTCCAGGGCTTGCGCGAAAACTCGCGGGTCCTGTGTATTGCTTTCACGATCAGGCTAAGTATAATTCCCCTCTCTTCGTTGGCGGCGTGGTGGAATTGGTAGACACGACGGATTCAAAATCCGTTGCTAGAAATAGTGTGGCGGTTCGAGTCCGCCCGCCGCTACCACATAAAAGTCGCATAGTGCGGCGTCTTGAACAGCCCGGTCCATGAACGTCTCCGATTTTCACTTTGATCTCCCGGACGAACTCATCGCCCGGTACCCTCTCAGGGAGCGCAGCGCTTCCCGCCTGCTATGCCTTGAAGGCACTACCGGTGATACTGCACATCGTCTTTTTACAGACCTTCCCGACTTGCTACAGCCTGACGACCTGCTCGTTTTCAATAACACCCGGGTTATACCGGCGCGCCTGTTTGGGAAAAAAGAAACCGGTGGTCAGGTTGAGGTGTTGGTAGAGCGGGTAACCGGTGAGCATGATCTTGTTGCCCACGTTCGGGCGTCCAAAGCGCTGAAAGTAGGCCAAAAGGTTATTCTTGAAGACGGTACTGCGCTGCGCATGACTGGCCGGAATGATGCGCTGTTTCATCTGGAAAGCGAGGCCGATGAGCCGGTGCTCGATACGCTTGATCGCATTGGGCACATGCCTTTGCCGCCCTATGTTGATCGGCCTGACGAATCAACAGATCGTGAGCGCTACCAAACCGTCTATGCGAAGGAAGCGGGCGCCGTTGCCGCACCAACAGCCGGCCTGCATTTTGATGAAAGGGTACTGGCAGCTCTCAAAAAGCGGGGAGTGGAGAGTACGTTCGTTACCTTGCACGTAGGTGCCGGCACGTTTCAGCCTGTGCGCGTAGACAGCATAGATGACCATGTTATGCACAGTGAAATAGTGCATGTGCCCGAGGAGGCAGTAGAAGCAGTTAACCGTGCCCGAGCACGGGGTGGTCGAGTAGTTGCCGTTGGCACTACCTCGGTACGATCCCTGGAATCTGCAAGTCGTGGCGGCTACCTGAAACCTTTTCGGGGCGAAACGGATATCTTTATCTATCCGGGCTACAGATTTCAGACCGTCGATGCGCTAGTCACCAACTTTCATTTGCCGGAATCCACGCTCATCATGCTGGTCAGCGCGTTCGCCGGCTTTGAGCATGTGAAACATGCCTACCGTGATGCGATCGCCGAAAAGTACCGGTTTTTCAGTTATGGCGATGCCATGTTCATAACCGGACAGGAGCCTAGCCGGGGTATGCTTCTTGGTGCACCCGATGAGGCTGTTCCGGAAGCCAGCCCATCATCACTCAATACCGGAGACACACCGTGAGCCAGTCCTGTTTCATGTCCTTTGAAAAACTGGGGGAAGACGGCCTTGCCCGGCGCGGCAGGCTGACCTTTCCACGGGGTACGGTTGAAACCCCGGCGTTTATGCCCGTAGGCACCTATGGGACGGTTAAAGGGATGTTGCCACGCGATATCCATGAAACCGGCGCTGAGATCATTCTCGGCAATACGTTCCACCTGATGCTGCGCCCCGGAACCGAAGTGGTTAAAGCCCACGGAGATCTTCACGACTTTACTCAGTGGAAGGGGCCGATTCTGACGGATTCGGGCGGTTTTCAGGTATTCAGTCTGGGCGAAATGCGCAAGATTACCGAAGAAAAGGTGACGTTTCGTTCCCCGGTAGACGGTTCACCGGTCGAATTGTCGCCGGAAATTGCGATTCGGGTTCAGCGCGAACTGGGCTCTGATATCGTTATGATTTTTGATGAGTGCACGCCGTACCCTGCAACCGAGAAACAGGCGAAGGAATCCATGGAGCTCTCCTTGCGCTGGGCGAAGCGCAGCAAGGATGCTCACGAAGGCAATCCTGCAGCGCTGTTTGGTATTGTTCAGGGCGGAATGTACGAATCCCTGAGAGATCGTTCTCTGGAGGGGCTGACAGATATCGGGTTCGACGGTTACGCCATTGGAGGCCTGTCGGTTGGTGAACCGAAAGAGGATATGATTCGCATACTCGACCACTTACCGTCGAAGATGCCCAGCGATAAACCGCGCTATCTGATGGGTGTAGGGCGGCCCGAAGATCTTGTTGAAGCCGTGCGTCGGGGCGTCGATATGTTCGACTGCGTCATGCCCACGAGAAACGCCCGCAATGGTTACCTGTTCACATCGACCGGTATCGTGAAGATCCGCAATGCCAGGCATCGCCATGACACCGCGCCGCTGGATGACCATTGCGACTGTTATACTTGCAAGAATTTTTCGAGAAGTTATCTGCATCATCTGGATAAGTGTGGAGAAATGCTCGGCTCCCAGCTGAATACGATCCATAACCTGCGCTATTACCAGAACCTTATGGCTGGATTGCGCGGGGCCATTGAAGCAGGTACATTGTCGGACTTTATAAACCACTTCTATGCTCTGCGCGGCGAAACAGTGCCAGCCATGGGTAATGGGTAACCAATTTTATTTAATCAACGGAGAGTTTTGATGAAATCAGTCAAGTTGTTTCTGGTCGGCCTTATGGCAATGATGCCCGCACTGGCAATGGCCCAGGCAGCTCCTGCTGGAGGTGGCATGGGTGTTATGGGCCAGGTAATCTTCTTTGCCGGCTTTATTCTGATTTTCTACTTCCTGATCTGGCGTCCGCAATCCAAGCGTGCCAAAGAGCACAAATCACTGATGTCTGGCCTGAATAAAGGTGATGAAGTGGTAACGTCCGGTGGAATCGCCGGAAAAATCACCAAGGTCACTGATGATTTCATCGTTGTTGAAATTGCTGACAACGTTGAAGTGAAGGTACAGAAAGTAGCTGTTGCTGCCGCACTGCCGAAAGGTACGCTCAAAGATATCTGAGCAAGGACTCTCCGGCCGGCCCTGATACCCGCTGGCCTGAACCTTTCTGGCTGAAACACCAAGGCCGGCCTCCGAGCCGGCTACAAGGGATCCCATGCTGAACAAGTACCCGCTTTGGAAAAACCTGGTTATCCTGGTCGCGATCGCGATCGGGTTTATCTACGCTTTACCCAATCTGTTCCCCGATGATTACGCCGTGCAAATCACCGGTGCCCGTAGCAGCACCGAGGTCGATTCTGCCGTGCTCGAGAGAGCCGTTAAAGCGCTGGAATCGGATGGTATCGAGGTTAAAAGCAGTACGCTTGAGGATCGGGATGCCCTTATACGGTTAACCAGTTCCGATGATCAGCTACGCGCCCGCCCTGCGGTTCAGGCTGCTCTTGGTAAAGACTATCTTGTTGCGCTTAATATGGCCGCGTCGACGCCGTCCTGGTTGAAGAGTCTGGGTGCCGGACCGATGAAGCTCGGCCTGGACTTGCGTGGTGGTGTTCACTTTCTGCTGGAAGTGGATATGGATACTGCCGTTGGCCAAAGACTGGAAGCGGTCTCGGGCCAGATCAAGCAGGAACTCCGTGACGAACGTATTCGCTATCGCGGCGGTGATGTAGAGGGAACGCGGGACATTGTCCTGAGTTTCCGCGATGAAGCATCGCGTGCCGAAGCATTTTCTCTGATCAAGCGTCAGTACAACGAGTTTTTGCTGGACGAGAGAACCACTGCAGGTGAGTTTCAGATCGTTCTTACCTTATCTGAAGGTGAGGTAAGTGCCATTCGGAAGTATGCCCTTGAGCAGAACCTTACGACCATCCGTAATCGTGTAAATGAGCTTGGTGTTGCTGAGCCGTTGGTTCAGCAGCAGGGTTCTGATCGGATTATTGTTGAGCTTCCGGGTGTTCAGGATACCGCCCAGGCCAAACGGGTTCTTGGCGCCACGGCGAACCTGGAATTCCGTATGGAAGCGCGTCAGGATGCGGCTGCAAGTGAAACCGAACAGTTCAGCTTCCGCGATGAGCGCCAGCGCACTGCCCGCCTGGAGCGTGAGCTTATTGCCACCGGTAATAATGTTGCCAATGCACAACAGGCGTTTGACGAGAATGGCCAGCCACAGGTCAGCATTACCATGGACTCTGTGGGCGGCGACCTGATGAATCGTGCCACGCGCAACGCCATCGGCCGCCGTATGGCGGTTCTGTTTATCGAATTCCGCACGGAAACCGAGACCAGAATGGTCAACGGCGAGCCGGTGGAAACAGAAAAACGGATTGTTGAGAAGGGTATTATCAGCCTTGCGACGGTTCAGTCGGCGCTGGGAAGCAGCTTCCGTATAACCGGGCTCGACTCCATTCCGGAGGCATCGGAGCTTGCTCTGCTTCTGCGGGCCGGTGCTCTGGCGGCGCCCATGTACTTTGTACAGGAACGCACCATCGGGCCGAGCCTGGGACAGAAAAACATCGACGCCGGCATGATGTCAGTGGCGCTCGGTTTTATTCTTGTTCTTTTGTACATGCTGGTTTACTACCGAGGGTTCGGGGTTGTGGCGAATATCGCTCTGACCATCAACCTGATGCTTCTTATAGCCTGTATGTCCATTCTCTCAGCTACGCTGACACTGCCGGGTATTGCCGGTATCGTACTAACTGTCGGTATGGCAGTTGATGCCAACGTCTTGATATTTGAGCGAATCAAAGAAGAGCTTAAATCGGGTGTGTCACCGCAGCTTGCTATCAATGCCGGTTATTCCCGTGCGTTTGTGTCCATCTTCGATGCCAATATAACCACATTGCTTGTGGCCATTATTCTTTTCGCAATGGGTACCGGCCCGGTGAAAGGTTTCGCGGTGACACTGTGCATCGGGATTTTGACGTCGATGTTCTCCGGGCTGATGGTCAGCCGGAGCATTGTCAATATGGTTTATGGCGGCCGCAGGGTCGAGAAACTGTCGATCGGAGGAAAGCTCGCCAATGTCTGATGATCAAAAGAAACCGTTTGATTTTATGGGGTTCCGGAAGATTGCTTCCGCAATATCCATTTTTTTGGTGGTCGCATCTATTGCACTTCTGGGAATCCGTGGCCTTAACTTTGGCATGGACTTTACCGGCGGCACGTCCGTTGAGCTTGAATATGCGCAGGCGCCGCAACTGGATCAGGTGCGTTCCAGGTTGACGGAGGCGGGGTACGATCAGTTTGTGGTGCAGAACTTTGGCGCCGATACGATTGTTCTGGTGCGCTTGTCGGAAGCGGGCAATGATCAACTGGCCCAGGAGATCACCGGTGTTCTTGAGGCAAGCGGAGACGAGCTGAAGCTGATAAGTTCCGAGTTTGTGGGATCGCAGGTCGGCGACGAGCTTAAAGAGGAGAGTGGTCTTGGGCTGCTGCTCGCGCTGGTGGTTGTGCTCATCTATGTGGGTATGCGCTTCCAGTTCAAGTTTGGTATTGCGTCCGTGGTGCCTTTGGCTCACGACGTGATTATCGTTCTCGGGCTTTTTGCCTTGTTCCAGTGGACATTCGATCTGACGGTTCTGGCTGCCTTGTTGGCCGTTATCGGCTACTCGCTGAACGACACCATCGTTGTGGCTGACCGTATCCGTGAGAATTTCCGTAAAATGCGGGTGGGCGACTCTTGGGATATTATCAATGAGTCTATCCACCAGACCATTGCACGGACCATAAATACCTCGGGTACGACACTGGTGGTTTTGCTGGCTCTGTACTTTTTGGGTGGTGAGGCGATCAACAACTTTGCTCTCGCATTGATTATCGGCGTTGTGGTGGGTACCTACTCGTCTATCTATGTATCCGCCAATCTGTTGATGGTGATGGGTGTTTCCCGTGAGGATCTGATGGTTCCCGCGAAAGAGGGTGCAGCAGACTCCGAAGAGGATGAGCAGCCACCGGAATGGCTTAATCGTATGTGATGCTGTACCGGGGTTAATCTCCGGGCACAAAAAAACCGCCACTTTCCAGTTGGCGGTTTTTTTGTGCCCGGAATCAAGCTTCGGCTAGAACCGGGTGTTCCATTTAGCCGGGTAGTCGGCCACGGAACGGATGCAGTACTTTAAGAACTTCCCGGAACAGCTTCGGGTTGGCAACGACCAGTTGACGGGCTTTGCCTGTCGAGGGATTGCCAGAGAAGTCGCCGGTAAGTGCGCCCGACTCCATGGCCAGGGTTACGCCGAGATCCAGGTCTGCTGTTTCAGGGCGGAAGATAACGGCAGCATCCAGAAGGCCTGCAGAAACACGGGCAATGTCGAGAACCACGCAGCCGGATGTGCGGAACATTGAGGAGTTCTGCGCCAATACCGCAGCCATCTCGCCCCAGAGCAATGGGTTGTCGCTCTTGCGCGCCTGGTCCAGAAGGTTGGTTGAAAAGGCCGCCTTTTCTGTGTGCTTAACTTCTGATGCGCGCACTCTGCGACTGTTCAGCGCGGCTCCGCGCCCACGGCTGGCAGAATATTCTTCGCCTGTAACCGGGTTCACCAGAAGCAGGTTTTCGATGCGATTATTTTTCTTTTGCGCCAGGGCCAAGGCAAATTCGGGGATGCCCCTGAGAAAGTTTTCACGACCCATCACCGGGAAAATGTGCCAGCTTCTTTCGCTGGTTCCGGCGTCTGCTTCATTCAGCGGCGCAATTGTGTGATCTTTGTAGGCTTTTTCAAGCTGCTCGGCAAAATTGTCATAAATAGACTGCTCTACCCGGTCCAACTGGTGGCGACGTTCGTTGTCGTCCTTTCCGGTAGGCTCCTGGCGCTCGAAGTGGGCTTTCAGGTAATCCGACCCTTGACGCGCGACGCGCAGGGCCATTTTAATAGCTGGTTGCATCTGAGAGTTCGTTATCCGGGTGTGTGAAGGCCGGGTATGATAGCAAAAGATCACCCCCCTTGTATGTTTTTTGACTCAGGAATAGCACGGATAACGCGATATCATTGGTTTTCCGGGGGCGCGGGAAGTACCTGCTTTCTGCTATCATTACCGCCCTTAAATTTTAACTTTGGGCCTGCAGCCAATGCACAAACCATCTCCGCCACTGGAAGGGCCGGACGCGTTTCAGGATCAGATCCGGATAGTTCTTGTTGAGACCTCTCATTCCGGCAATATTGGTGCGGTTGCCCGGGCCATGAAGAACATGGGGCTGGCCAATTTATGGCTGGTCAACCCGAACTCGTTCCCGGATGAAGCCTCATACGCACGCGCTGCCGGCGCCTCGGACATACTCGATCGTGCGCAGGTAACCCCGACCCTGGATAAAGCGTTGGAAGACTGTGTGATGGTGATGGGCACCAGCGCCCGGGGGCGCAAGGTGCCCTGGCCGGTCGTGCCGCCTCCGGAAGCAGCCGCGATTGCGGCAGAACAAAGCCATGCCGGGCCGGTAGCACTGGTTTTTGGTCGGGAGAATCACGGGCTGAGCAATGATGAGCTCCACCGTTGCCACTACCATATTCATATTCCGTCAAATCCGGATTACAGCTCCCTGAATCTGGCTATGGCGGTTCAGATCATGTGCTATGAATTGCGCATGCTTTTTCTTCGCAGTCTTGAAGGTGGCGAGGGAAGCCCCTATCTAAGACCGATGCTGGCGCCCGGTGATGCAGGTTGGGATGTGCCGCCGGCCAAGGTTGGGGATGTCGAGGGCTTTTTCGGTCACCTTGAGCAAACATTGCATGATGTGGATTTTCATCGTCGTGATAATCCAAGGCAATTGATGTCCCGTTTGCGTCGGCTTTTTCAGCGGGCAAAGCTTGATCAGATGGAAATCAATATTCTCCGGGGGGTCCTGAGCGCGGTGCAGAAAGCCGCGGGGGTGTCCGGAAACACGAAACAAACTCAGGCTGGTTCAAAACCGACCGGACAGGAAGATGGCCATGTTTAGGCATTTGCGTGAAGATATAAAAAGCGTTTTTCACCGGGATCCTGCTGCCAGGAATACCTTTGAAGTGCTGACAAACTACCCGGGGCTCCATGCTCTGATTATCCACCGGTTTTCGCACTGGCTCTGGAATGCCGGGTTCAAATGGCTTGCGCGCACTATTTCTACGCTGGCGCGGTGGTTTACCGGTATCGAGATACATCCGGGAGCCACAATTGGCCGGCGCTTTTTCATTGACCACGGTATGGGTGTGGTTATTGGTGAGACAACGGTTATTGGTGACGACGTTACGCTGTATCAAGGTGTGACCCTCGGTGGAACGAGCTGGAGCAAGGGTAAGCGCCACCCCACGATCGGCGACGGCGTCGTGGTAGGTGCAGGCGCAAAGATATTGGGACCTTTCGAAGTGGGTGAGGGTGCCAAAATCGGTTCGAATTCCGTGGTAACCAAGACGGTCCCTGCCGGGGCAACAGTTGTCGGTATTCCGGGTCGCATTATCGTGAAGCAGCAGTCTGAGGACGATGCCCGCCGCAAGATAATGGAAGAGCGCATGGGTTTTGATGCATATGGCGTGACCGAGGAAATGCCGGACCCTGTCGCCCGCTCTGTGCGAGCCCTGCTGGACCACATGCATGCGGTGGATGATCGTATCGAGCTCATGTGCAAAGCGCTGCGCAAAGTGAACAGCGAATACCAGAACGGAGAATTGCCCGTTCTGGATGAAGACGATTTCGATTGCGTGCGTGACGACAACGAGGGTCGGGGCTGAATACTTGACTGGATTACTGGGTCAATTCATACTCGGTCTCCGATATCGAGATTCAATCCCATCACGGGGCTGATGCCATGAAGTTGACTACCAAAGGCCGCTACGCCGTTACGGCAATGCTGGATCTTGCTCTTCACGGAGGGCAGGGCCCGGTAACTCTTGCGGATATTTCAGCCCGTCAGGAAATTTCGCTTTCCTATCTGGAGCAGCTTTTCTCTCGCCTTCGCCGCAGGCAGCTGGTGGCCAGTATCCGGGGTCCCGGAGGGGGATATCGCCTGAGCCGGGGCGCTGCCGATATTTACATTGCGGATGTTGTCGATGCGGTGAGTGAATCCCTGGATACAACAAGGTGTGGTAATAAAGGTGATTGCCAAAACGGCGAAAAATGCCTTACTCACCATCTTTGGTCTGATCTGAGCGATCAGATTCATCAGTTTCTCAGTGGCATCAGTCTCGGTGACCTGATGCAAAGACACGAAATCCGCCAGGTTGCGGACAGGCAGAACCGCCGTCAGGCTGATGGCGACTCTGACACGATTAATACCGAGCGTCTGATTGATCAGGCGCCCGCCTGAATCAAGTCTCTGTATTTTATGAAAAAGCCTGTGTACCTCGATTATGCGGCGACGACGCCCGTTGACCCCGCAGTTGCTGAAGAAATGATCAAATGCCTGACGCTGGATGGCCTTTTTGGCAATCCTGCCTCTCGTTCTCATGGCTTTGGCTGGCAAGCGGAAGCGGCTGTGGAGTCGGCTCGCGGCCAGGTCGCGAGCCTGATTCACGCCGATCCCCGCGAAATAGTCTGGACCTCCGGTGCCACAGAATCGGATAACCTTGCCATTAAAGGGGCGGTTGCTGGCCGGGACAATGCGCACGTCATAACCTCAACCATTGAGCACAAAGCGGTTGTGGATACCTGCAAGTGGCTGGAGACGCGGGGCGTTGAAGTTACCTGGCTGAAACCCGAGAGTGACGGCAGAATACTGCCCGATCAGGTGCTTGCGGCACTCAAGCCGGAAACGGTGTTGGTGAGCTTGATGTTGGTGAACAATGAGTTGGGTTGCGTGACCGACATAACGGCCATTGGCCAGGAACTCCGCAATCGCGGCGTGATGTTTCACGTAGATGCGGCTCAGGCTGCTGGCAAACTGCCCATTGATGTCACGGCCATGCCAGTGGATCTCATGTCGCTGTCTGGTCACAAGGTATACGGCCCCAAAGGCGTGGGCGCTCTGTATGTCAGGCGCTCCCCCAATGTGCGCATAGAGGCGCAGATTCATGGCGGTGGCCATGAGCGCGGTATGCGTTCCGGCACTCTGCCAACGCATCAGATCGTCGGTATGGGTAAGGCATTTTCGATTGCTGAGGCCTGCCTGGAAGATGAGATGCGGCAGTTGGAGCGTTTGCGCTCTTCTTTTCTCGAAGGGCTGCATGAGTTGCGGGGTGTAACTCTGAACGGCTCGGAGGCCAACCACGTACCGGGCATTATCAATTTGTCGTTTGAAGGTGTCGATGCGGAATCCTTGATGCTCGGGCTGCGCGATCTCGCGCTTTCTTCCGGTTCCGCGTGCGCCTCCGCAACTGTGGAGCCTTCTTTTGTGCTCCGGGGTATTGGATTGAGTGATGATCTCGCTAATCGGGCACTCCGGTTTTCGATCGGGCGTTATACAACGGAGCAAGAAATTGCCTTTGCCAGTGCGCAAATTGTTGATGTTGTTACTCGCCTTCGCGCAGTGCGGTAGGCAGTGGGCCTTCGACTGCGTATAATCTCAGGCCTGAAATTTGCCCGTATCTTATAAACCTAAACCCTGCAGGAGAAATATCATGGCTAACGAGCGCACGCTTTCCATTATCAAGCCCGATGCCGTTGCAAAGAACGTAATTGGTGAAATTTACAGCCGTTTTGAGAAAGCCGGCCTGAGCATTGTTGCTTCACGCATGATGCACCTGACCCAGGAACAGGCTGAAGGCTTTTACGCTGAGCACAAAGAGCGCCCGTTCTTCAATGACCTGGTTGCTTTCATGACGTCCGGCCCTGTTGTTGTTCAGGCTCTTGAAGGCGAAGGCGCCATCCTGAAAAACCGTGACCTGATGGGCGCTACCAACCCGAAAGAAGCGGAAGCCGGCACAATTCGCGCCGATTTTGCTTCATCCATTGATGCGAACGCGGTTCATGGCTCTGATTCTGCAGTTTCTGCAGAGCGTGAAATCGCTTATTTTTTCAATGACAACGAAATCTGCCCGCGCGGCTGATTCTGTTGATCGGGGGCTGCCGTTAGTAGCCCTCGCATTGGTTATCTGATCGAGGTTATAAAATGACAGCGGCCGCTGAAAAAACTAACTTGCTGGGAATGCCGAAGGCCAAGCTTGAGGCTTACTTTGACACCCTGGGGGAAAAACGTTTTCGCGCCACTCAGTTGCTGCAATGGATGCACCAGCGCGGCGTGGATGACTTCGATCAAATGACTAATGTGAGCAAATCCCTAAGGGACAAGCTCAAACAGGTGGCTGTGATTCGTGGCCCGGAAGTTGTTTATGACGAAACGTCTAAAGACGGCACCCGCAAGTGGGTCATGCGGATGGACAACGGCAACAGTGTGGAAACGGTGCTTATCCCGGACGGCGAGCGCGGTACCTTGTGCGTATCGTCACAAATCGGCTGCACCCTTGACTGCACCTTCTGCTCAACGGGCAAGCGCGGCTTCAACCGGAACCTGACCGCTGCTGAAATTATCGGTCAGGTGTGGGTTGCCCGGAAGGCATTCATGCCGTTCGAGCCGGGCCCCGATCGGCCCATTACCAACGTTGTCATGATGGGGATGGGCGAGCCTCTGATGAACTTCGACAATGTTGTGGATGCCATGAATCTGATGATGGAAGATCTCGCTTATGGCATCTCCAAACGCAGGGTTACGCTAAGCACTTCCGGCGTTGTGCCGGGTATTGACAAGCTTGCAGAAGTTACCGATGTTTCACTGGCCATTTCTCTGCATGCGCCCAATGATGAGTTGAGGAACAAGCTGGTTCCGCTCAACAAAAAGTACCCGATCGCGGAGCTTCTGGCGGCAACGCGTCGCTATTTCAGTCGTTTGCCCGAAAAACGCAAGGCAACCATTGAATATACGGTCATTGAAGGCATGAATGACAAGCCAGAGCACGCCAGAGAACTTGCTGAATTGCTCCGCGATCTCCCATGCAAGATCAATCTTATTCCCTTCAATCCGTTTCCTGAAAGCGATTTTCGCCGGCCCAGCATGAACGCTACCCGGCGATTTCAGGCTATTTTGAACGAGGCTGGTTACATCGCAACCATCAGAACGACCCGGGGCGATGATATTGACGCCGCCTGCGGCCAGTTGGTTGGCCAGGTAGAAGATCGAACCCGAAGAAGCCAAAGATACATCAGTGTTCAGCAGGTGAATCCCTGAACGGACTCTTGCAATGCTCAACCCGCGAGGAATGCGCCCTGTGGCCATAAAATCAGTAGGTTTACGTTTTTCTGCTGTAGCAACCTTGCTGGTCGCTCTTTTTGTCACTGGCTGTGTCACCACAACAGATAGCCGTTTCTCCCGCGAAGCGGATCGTCACAAAGCCGTTGAAAACTACGTTGAGCTGGCTACGGCCTATATCGGACAAGGTAACGTTGAGCGGGCGAGGATCCATCTGGATCGGGCGCTGGAACTTGCGCCCGAGAACCCTCAGGCTCTTGCCGCATTGGGGTTGATCTACAACGCTGATGGCGAGCCTGAACTCGCAGAAAAGACGTTTAAAAAGGCAATTTCGGAAAACCCTGACTATACCCGTGCCAGGGTGTATTACGGGGCATTTCTCTATTCCCAGGGGCGATTGGAGGAGTCTCGTAACCAGTTTCGCGCAGCTTCCCGGGATACGGATTACAACGGTCGTGGGTCTGTATTCTATAATCTGGGTATGACTCAGGAACGACTAGGCGAACTGGACGAAGCCCTTGTTTCGTACCGTCGCGCCTCTGAGCTGACCCGCGGCGACGCTCGTTCGCTGCTCTCACTTGCCCGCGTGATGGTGGAAACCGGTGATGTTGCTGGCGCTGCACGTTATTACGATCGCCTGCTGCTGATGATGCAAAAAAACGATGGTCTGGTGCACTCCCCTGAGAGCCTGTTGACCGGCATCCGCATCGCGCGGTTTCTCGGTGATGGAAATCAGGAATCCAGCATGGTGTTGCAACTGAGGAACAAATACCCGGAGTCAGTCGAATATCAACAATACAAGGCGCTGATCTCTAATGACAAGTAATGAAACTCAACAGACTGTGTCGACTGAAACCGTTGGCCAACAGCTGAAGAAAGCCAGAGAAAAGAACGGATTGAGCGTTTCCCAGATCGCTGACGCCCAGCATTTGCGGAACGGCATAATCCAGGCCATCGAGAACGGTGACTACGGGCAGATCGACAGTGAGCTATTTCTTAAAGGCTACGTTCGGGCCTATGCCAGGCATGTCGGCCTCAACGGTGACGCAATTATTGCAGATCTGAATCGCGAGCTTGAGCCCGCACGACAGCAGAAAGCGGCAGAGCTGGAAGCCAACCCCTTGATCAATATTGAACGGCGGAGGCGCAGGAAACGCAGGATCGGCAAGCTGCTTTTGCTGGTTGCGGCGAGCGTGCTCATTGGGGCGTTGGTTGTCATGTTCATTTTGCCAAAGTTCAGCTCCGGAGACGCCGGTGTTTCACTTACCACAATGACTGCACCAGGCAGCCCGGCTCCTGAAGCAAATTCAGCAGCGGCTGAGGATGATTCGCCTGGCTTGAGCGGTAAGGGATCTGAAACTGAAACGGTGGTTGACGACTCTTCAGGAGATTTGTCCGGCGGCTATACCGACACAGCTGCAGCGGAAAAGGACGAGTTGGCGGAGGAAGAGTTGGCAACCTCGGGCCCGGAGCCTGTTCTGCTTGATGACAGTGCAGAAGACCGAATACCGGTTGTTACTCAATCTACCGAGCCCGCGCTGGCTCAGTCATCGATTCGTGAAGATGCTGGTTCTGTCTTAGGCCGGCTGGAAATAGATTTCACCGGCGATTGCTGGGTACAGGTACGGGACGCAACAGGAAGTCAGCTGGCAAGCTCATTGAAAAGGGCGGGAGAGAGGCTCGAAGTATCCGGAGAGGCGCCTTTGAAAGTTGTTATTGGTGCTGTAGATACCGTTGCAACGATTCTCTTTCAGGGTGAACCTGTAGATATCGGTGACTTTCCGGTTGTGAACAACCGCTCTGAGTTTACCCTGACAATCTGAACAAATTTTGTATTTCTCTATTTCGGTCACAAGCAAATGAAACACGAATCCCCGATCATCAGACGTAAATCCCGCCAGATTATGGTCGGGAATGTACCCGTTGGCGGTGATGCGCCAATCGCAGTGCAGAGTATGACCAACACCAACACCTGCGATGTTGATGCGACGGTAGGCCAGATTGAGGCGTTGCAGGACGCCGGTGCCGATATCGTCAGGGTATCTGTACCTTCCATGGACGCCGCCGACGCTTTCGGAAAGATCCGCGCTCGGGTTTCCGTGCCTCTGGTTGCAGACATTCACTTTGACCATAAGATTGCGCTGAGGGTTGCCGAGCTGGGCGTAGACTGCCTGCGAATCAATCCAGGCAACATTGGTCGTGAAGACCGGGTAAGCGCAGTGATCAGCGCGGCGCGGGATCGCAACATACCGATACGTATTGGTGTAAACGCAGGCTCTTTGGAAAAGGAACTTCAGCGCAAGTATGGAGAGCCGACTCCCGATGCGCTGGTTGAGTCGGCTATGCGTCATATCGACATTCTCGACCGTCATGATTTTCAGGATTTCAAAGTCAGTCTGAAAGCCTCGGAAGTCTTTATGACGGTAGCCGCGTATCGCAAAATTGCCTCCCAGATCGAGCAGCCGCTTCACCTTGGCATCACTGAAGCCGGTGGGCTCCGCTCAGGTACGGTCAAGTCCTCCATTGGCCTTGGTATGCTGTTGATGGACGGCATCGGCGATACCATCCGGGTTTCTCTGGCGGCGGATCCGGTTCAGGAAATCAAGGTTGGTTTCGATATCCTCAAAAGCCTGCGTTTGCGCAGCCGCGGTATCAACTTCATTGCCTGCCCAAGCTGCTCCCGTCAGAACTTCGATGTGATTCAGACCATGAACGATCTGGAAGTCCGGCTGGAAGATGTCAACGAAGCTCTCGACGTTGCCATTATTGGCTGCATCGTAAATGGCCCCGGTGAAGCTAAAGTGGCCGATATCGGCCTCACCGGTGGAAGCCCGAAAAACCTGTTTTACAGGGCAGGCAAGCCGAATCAGAAGCTCGATAATGCAAACCTTACTGATGACCTTGAGCGGCTGATTCGTGCAGAGATTGCTCATCGCAAAGAGCAGGAAGATGCCATCATTGCGCGCTCAGGCAAGTGATTGGTCAGGCACGATTTCCATAAAGAATTAAGGGTTTACATTGGCTAAGATTCAGGCAATACGCGGGATGAACGATATCCTGCCAGAACAGACACCGCTGTGGCAGTTTGTTGAAGCCACCGCGCGCAAGGTGTTGCGACAATATGGTTATCAGGAAATCCGTATGCCCGTGGTGGAGCAGACCGATCTGTTCAAGCGCTCCATCGGTGAGGTGACGGACATCGTTGAAAAGGAGATGTACACCTTTGAGGACCGCAACGGTGACAGCCTGACCCTTCGGCCAGAAGGCACGGCCGGTTGTGTTCGTGCTGCTGAAGAACACGGGTTGTTGTTCAACCAGACTCGCAGGTTGTGGTACACCGGGCCGATGTTCCGGCATGAGCGGCCGCAAAAGGGCCGTTACCGTCAGTTTCATCAGATCGGTGTGGAGTGCTTTGGCATACAGGGCCCGGATATTGATGCGGAACTGCTGATTCTTACCGCCAGGCTCTGGAGCGAGTTGGGTCTTGGTTCGCATGCACGCCTTGAAATCAATTCCATCGGCTCATCGGCGGCGCGTAAAGAGTTTCGTGGTGCTCTGGTCGGTTATCTGGGGCAATACAAAGCGCAGCTTGACGAAGACAGCCAGCGACGCCTTGAAACCAACCCGCTGCGCATTCTGGACAGTAAAGATCCGGGCACGCGCAAATTGCTTACAGACGCACCGCGCCTGGAAGACTATCTTGATGCCGATTCCCGAGAGCACTTTGACCGTCTCAAGGAATTGCTGGATGCGGCAGGAATTGACTACACGATTAACCCGGCCCTTGTTCGCGGCCTCGACTACTACGGCAAAACTGTTTTTGAATGGGTGACCGATAGCCTTGGTGCCCAGGGAACAATCTGTGCCGGTGGGCGCTACGATGGCCTGGTAGAGCAACTCGGTGGCAAACCGACAACAGCTGTCGGTTTTGCTATGGGGCTCGAGCGTCTCATTCTGCTGCTTGATACGCTTGGGCTCGTGCCGGAAGAAGCCAACAGCAATGCAGATGTTTATGTAACGGCTATGGGTGAGGCTGCGGTCGCACCAGCGCTGGCACTCGCTGAGAATTTACGCAGCGAATTAAAAGGCCGTGTGATTATTAGCCATTGCGGCGGTGGCAGCTTCAAGAGCCAGATGAAAAAGGCGGATAAAAGTGGTGCCCGCTACGCGGTCATTCTGGGTGAGAACGAGCTGGAGAATGGCACGGTGAGCCTCAAGCCACTGCGCTCGCAAGAAGACCAGAGCAGTGTGGCGCAGAGTGATCTGGCAGCGGTGCTCACCAAAGCCTTGATGAACTGATTCGAACGAACATAAAAGTAAAAAACCATTACAGGAGCCAACATGGCGGAACTGCGCACCGAAGAAGAACAGGTACAGGCGATCAAGGACTGGTGGAAGCGGAATGGCAGTTCTCTGCTCATTGGTATCGGTGCCGCCCTGGCAATTGTGTTTGGCTGGCAGGCCTGGCAGAACCATCAGGACCAGCAGCGAGCTGAGGCCGCTAATCAATTTGCAACACTGTTGAATGCGTTTGCCAACGAAGTGGATGACACCTCTGGTAAGACAGTGGCCTTTATTGCAGAGACCCTGCGCGAGGATTACACCGACAGCGCCTACGCGGTCTACGGCAACTTGATTCTGGCTCGTCAGCAACTGGTTGAGGAAAGTGATACGGAAGCAGCGATTGATTCGCTCCAGTGGGCACTCGAAAAAACCGGTGAGCATAAGGCTCTGGCATTGGTAGTTCGTAATCGCCTGGCTCGTGCCCAGTTCGCTGCTGGGCGGCATGAGGATGCGCTGGCGACGATTGACGGCGCGGGAAGCCTGGAGAGCGCGGACGCGTTTGCAGCCATTTTCTCTGAGTTACGCGGCGATATTCTGCTCGCCCAAGGCGATGAGACGGGCGCGCGCGATGCTTATCTGGCGGCCCGTGAGCAAAGCCAGCAAGGCCGTAGCGGAATTCTGGAGCTCAAACTGTCTGACCTCGGCGTTGGAGAGGAGGCCTGATGCGCTTGTCTGGTAACAGGCTGGTCCGAGCTGGAGTTTTTTCGGTTCTGACAATTGCACTGGGCATCTCCGGATGCAGCACCCAGGATACCTTTGAGCAGCCGGTGCCGGTTCCGGAAGTGGATAGCACGGTTGAGTTCGAAAAGGTCTGGAGCCGATCCGTCGGTGACGGACATGATGGTGAACTTCTGTACCTGTCGCCATTGGATGTCGGTGGCACAGTGTATGCGGCGTCCGCTGATGGCGAGTTGTTAGCTGTAGATGCAGAGACCGGTAAGCTGCAATGGGAGCGGGGCCTGAACGACCGGATCTTTGCAGGGGTCGGCGGCGACCAGGCCCAGCTTTATCTGGTTACCCGTGAAGCCGATCTGGTTGCGCTTTCCCGTGAAGATGGCCGTGAGCTTTGGCGCAGCGAGCTGCCAACGGAAGCACTGGCAGCTCCCCAGTCAAACGGTGTGTTGGTGGTGACTCAGACCACTGATGGCCGGGTCCTTGCTTTTGATACGGCCACCGGCGAAAAGCGCTGGCAGTATGATGGCGTGGTGCCGGCGCTTTCCCTGCGAACGGCGGCAGCCCCACTGGTAGGTGGTGACGTTGTGCTTGCTTCATTCTCAAACGGTAAACTCATTGCGTTGTCAGCCGATGCGGGCCAGCCTCTTTGGCAATACGAAGTAGGGCAGCCTCAGGGGCGCACAGAGCTTGAAAGGCTGGTAGACATCTCTGGCCAGCCGTTGGTTCTTGATTCTGCGGTTATGGTTTCAGGTTATCAGGGCAAGCTTGCACTCGTTGATATCCGTACCGGCCAGGAAATCTGGAGCCGTAAAGCATCCAGCCTGAATGCTCCAATGGTTGGAGGAGGCAATATCTATCTGTCTTCGGCAAACGGCAATGTCATCGCGTATCGGGGCGCTGACCGCAGAGAACTATGGCTTCAGGACGCTTTGTCCTGGCGCCAGTTGACTCAGCCTGCTGTCTACGAAAACTATCTGATTATTGGTGACTACGAAGGTTATCTGCACGTGCTTTCCGGTAATGATGGAAGCCTCGTAGGCCAGAATCATTACGACAGTGATGGGCTCCGTGTTCCTTTACAACGCTTGGCAAACGGAAACCTGATGGTTTACGGAAACAGCGGTAAACTGTCTGTATTCAAACTGAGGGAGCGGAACTGATCCGCACTCCCTCAACGCCCTGCCTGAAGCCGGGCCTAAAACGACTGTATAGCGAATCATTATGACCCCAGTAATTGCCCTTGTCGGTCGGCCAAATGTTGGCAAGTCGACACTATTTAACCAGATGACGCGATCCCGGGATGCACTGGTGGCGGATTTCCCTGGCCTGACCCGGGATCGTAAATACGGTGAGGGCACCTACGAAGACCAGCGTTTTATTGTCATTGATACCGGGGGTCTTACCGGCACAGAAGAGGGGCTGGATGCCGAAATGGCGCGGCAAGCTCTGCAGGCTGTTGAAGAGGCAGACACTGTTCTGTTTCTGGTTGATGGTCGCGCTGGGCTTATGGCGGGGGACAAGGAGATAGCTGACCATCTGCGTCGGTCGGGCAAACAGGCCCATTTGGTCGTCAACAAGACGGATGGCCAGGACCCCGACGTCGCCGCAGCTGATTTCTATAGCCTGGGATTTGAATCGGTCTTTATGGTGGCGGCATCACACAACCGTGGCATCCGTTCGATGCTGGAGTTGTTGTTGCCTTCTGAAGAGGACCGTGTTGAATCCGATCATGCGGATCGGTATCCGGGTATTCGCATCGGCATTGTCGGTCGCCCTAATGTTGGCAAATCGACATTGGTTAACCGGATGCTGGGCGAAGATCGGGTTATTGTTTACGACATGCCCGGCACTACCCGGGACAGCGTTTACATCCCTTATGAGCGTCACGAAAAACAATACACCCTGATTGATACTGCCGGTATACGTCGCCGCAAGAACGTCAATGAGGCTGTCGAAAAGTTTTCCATTATCAAAACGCTGAAGGCTATCGATGATGCCCATGTGGTGATATTGGTGCTGGATGCGCGACAGGGGCTGGTTGACCAGGATCTGCACCTGATCGGTTTTGTTCTGGATGCAGGCCGGTCGCTGGTCATTGCGGTTAATAAATGGGACGGGATGGATCCGGAGGCCCGCGACAAGGTTAAAGAGCAGGTAAAGCGTCGCCTGGACTTCCTGGATTACGCTGACAAACACTATATATCCGCACTCCACGGGTCCGGTGTGGGTGTTATGTATGAGTCGGTAGAGGCCTGTTACGAGTCCGCCATGGCCAAGTGGCCAACCAATCGCCTGACAGCCATCCTTGAGGATGCGATTGCGCAGCACCAGCCGCCGCTGGTTCGCGGGCGGAGGATCAAGCTGCGTTATGCCCACCAGGGTGGATCAAACCCTCCGGTTATTGTTGTCCATGGCAATCAGACAGACGCCTTGCCGGGTTCCTATAAACGCTATCTTGAAAACACGTTCCGCAAGGTGCTGAATGTGACGGGCTCGCCAATCCGGTTCGAGTTCCGGTCAAGTGAAAATCCCTTTGCCAGTAACGTCGACCGGAAAACGCCACGTCAGAAGGTCAAACAGGATAATGATCTGAAAGCAGGGCGCAAAGTGAAAAAGACCCGTCAGAAAAGTCTCAAACGCTGATAGCGCCTGCATGTTGAGCGGGGCGGCTCAGGCCGGCCCCGCATCTTCTACCTGTTTTGCCTGTACCGCTGTGAGTGCAATGGTAAACACAATATCTTCTACCAGGGCGCCCCGGGACAGATCGTTTACCGGCTTTCTCAAGCCCTGAAGCATAGGTCCGATACTGACCACGTTGGCGCTGCGCTGAACTGCCTTGTAGGTGGTATTGCCGGTGTTGAGATCCGGGAAGATGAACACCGTCGCCTTACCTGCCACCTTGCTATTCGGAGCCTTGCTCCGTGCCACGCTCTCGATGGCGGCAGCGTCGTATTGCAGCGGGCCGTCAATGAGCAGGTCTGGCCTGCGTTCACGGGCAATCCTGGTTGCTTCCCGCACCTTTTCCACATCGTGCCCGCTTCCGGACTCGCCGGTGCTATAGCTGATCATGGCTACAACAGGCTCAATACCAAAGGCTTCCGCTGATTGGGCGCTTTGTATGGCAATATCGGCGAGCTCTTCTGCGTTGGGGTCGGGGTTGATCGCGCAATCACCATAGACCAGAACCTGCTGTGGCAGAAGCATGAAGAAAACCGAGGAGACAACTCGGGCGTGATCGTGGGTCTTGATCAGCTGCAGGGCAGGGCGCACGGTATTGGCGGTGGTGTGGATGGCCCCGGAAACAAGTCCGTCGGCTTCATCCAGAGCAACCATCATGGTGCCCATAACCACGTTGTCCTCGAGCATGGCTTCTGCCATATCCGGAGTAAGACCTTTGTGCTTACGTAGCTCTACCATCGGAGCGATATAGTCTTTACGCACACGGGCAGGATCAATGATTTCAATATCATCGGGAAGTTCCAGGCCTTGTGAGGCCGCGACGCTTCGGATTTCGCCTTCGGCGCCGATCAGGGCACAGCGCGCAAGCTGGCGCTGGTGGCAGATGATCGCAGCCTGAACGGTTCGTGGTTCGCTGCCCTCTGGGAGCACGATGCGCTTGTCAGCTGCACGTGCGCGTTCAGAGAGTTGGTAGCGGAATGCCGGGGGCGACAAGCGGCTCTGAACCTCAACGCGAAGGTGTTCCTGAAGCCAGCCGGTATCGATTTTTGTTGCTACCGTCTCCATGGCTTTCTCGATTCTGTCCGGGTCATCGGTCGGGATCGCGGTGGAAAGGTTCGCCAGCATACGGGCGGTTTCGTAGGTATTGGTGTGCGAACTCAGCACCGGCAAACCGGTATGCAGTGCACGGGAGCACAGGTCGATAACGCGCTGATCAGGCATGAGGCCGCCCGTCAGCATGAGACCAGCCAGGGGCACACCGTTAAGGGCTGCAACCGCAGTCGTCACAATGATATCTTCGCGATCCCCGGGGGTCACCATCAGTGTGCCTGGGCTCAGGGTTTCCGTCATATTACGGATTGACCGGGCGCAGACAGAGACCTTCTGAACCCGACGAGTGTACATCTGGCCTTCGTGCAGCACGGGAATATCAAGCTCCCGGGCGATATCGGATACCCTGGGCGCCAGCAAATCGGACTGCCAGGGGATTTCGGCGAGCAGCCGGAAGCGGCCTTCCCGGAAGACTTTACAGGCGTTCCGGTAGTCTATGGTTTCACATTCCGTCTGGCTGACATTGCTGCAGGGCTCCAGTCCCGACCTTTTGGGCTCGCCGACTTTGTTGAGAATAACCGCAATGACATCCTGAGCGGACACATCGGAAAACAGACGAGCGGAGAAATCCAGCTCCTCGTCCAGTTCGGTTGCGCAGACTTTGCCCGGCGTGCTTACCAGTACCACATCGGATCCGAGGTTGCGCGCCACTTCCACGTTCAGCCGGGCTATGTAAGCTTCACTGCGATCGGGAACAAGACCCTCAATGATCACGACATCGACATCCCTGGCGACTTTCTGATACTCACCAACCACCGTTTCCATCAGCAGGTCGGATTTTCCGCGGTTCAGCCACTGCTGTGCTTTTTTCAGAGGAATCGGATCGGGTGGCTGCAAGTGGCTGCGGGAGCGAACAAAGGTAACGGATGAGTCTTTGCCGTTGTTATGCTGCGCCTCCCCCCGGTTAACAGACTGGCAAAAGGGTTTGTAGAATCCGACACTGATGCCCACACGCTCCATGGCGCGTAACAGGCCCAGACAAACAGAGGTAAGCCCGGAATCCATGGATGTCGGGGCAATAAAAAGGCTTTTGGCCATAAAGGAGTTCCAGAGTGTTCTTTAAAAAATGGTGGTCAGGCGCGCGGCCTCGCGGGCGATCACAAGTTCTTCGTTGGTTGGAATGACCAGAACCGGGAAATGTGAATCGGTGTGTTCTATTCTGCCGTCGCTGTAACGGCCGTGATGCTCATTCATATCCGCATCAATATTAAACCCGAGAAGCCTCAAGTGACTCAGCGTTTTCTCTCGTACCCGGCTGCTGTTCTCCCCGATGCCGCCAGTGAACACCAGCGCATCCAGTTGGCTCAGCGAAGCCATCATGGCTCCTACGTACTTTGCAAGGCGAAAGCAGAATATCTCGATGGCAAGAGCCGAAGGCTCATGACCATGATCGGCCAGATCGCATAGAGAGCGCATATCGTTGGTCTGCCCCGATATCCCGAGAAGGCCACTCTTGTGGTTAAGTACCTCGTGAACCTCGTTCAGTGGCATGCCTCGTGAGGCAAGATAACCGAAAAGGCCAGGGTCGACATCACCACTGCGAGTTCCCATAACCAGCCCTTCTAGCGGCGTCAGTCCCATGCTGGTATCGACACTCAGGCCATCCTTGATCGCAGTTATACTGCAACCGTTGCCCAGATGAGCTGAAATGATAGATGTGGTCGCAGGTGTTTTCCCGAGCCGCCGAGCCGCTTCATTGGCCATGAAAAAATGGCTGATTCCGTGGAATCCATAGCGCCGCACACTCCAGTCCCGATAGTAGGCTTCTGGTAGCGCATAAAGGTACGCTCGCGGTGCAAGAGTCTGGTGATAGGCGGTATCAAATACGGCAATCTGCGGAATGTCGGGAAACTGCTCCCGGGACGCTTCGATTCCGGCAAGGGCGACCGGGTTATGGAGCGGGGCCAAGCCAGCACAGTCATTGATCGCCCCTATCACCTTACTGTCAATCAGAACCGCTTCGCGAAAGGTTTCTCCGCCATGAACTACGCGGTGGCCAATAGACGTGGGAGAGCGAGGCATCAGTTGCCGTTCACGGAGCGCCGAGACCAGTGCCTGCAGTGCTTGTTTATGGTTGGCGCCATCCGGGAGTGCAACAGTGCGGTTGTCATCGTCAATTCTGGCAAACGCATCTTTGCGGTTCAGGCGTTCTGCCAATGCCGATGCGAGTTTATTTTCATTTTCGTCGAACAGGGCGAGCTTTAAAGACGAACTGCCGCAGTTAACAACAAGAATGGTTTGTTTCATGATTCCACAGTTCCCTGAATATCAGCTTGGTAACCGGTGATTGAGTCTTAGCCACTCGGTAAACTCTCCGGCAGGAAGAGGGTGGCTATAAAAATAGCCTTGGGCGAAATCGCAGCTCTCCTGTTTCAGGAAGTGGGTTTGCGCCTCATCCTCAACGCCTTCGGCTATGATGGTCAGCCCCAGACTGTGAGCCATATTGATAATTGCGCGCACAAGGGCCGCGTCCTCAGGCTCTTTCATCACATCCTGAACAAACGTTTTATCAATTTTGAGCGTATCAAAGGGGTAACTCTTGAGGTAGCTTAGTGCTGAGTAGCCGGTGCCAAAGTCATCGACGGCCAAGCGTATGCCCGCACGGTCCAGCTCCCTGAGAATCTCTGCTGTTTCTATCGAGTTATCAAGAAGGAGGCGCTCTGTGATTTCGAGTTCCAGCCGTTCGGGGGCCAGATCATTGCTGGACAGGGCGCGCATGACCGCTTTGGTAAAACCCGGGTCGCGAAACTGACGCGGCGACACGTTAACTGATATGCCAATGTTCTGACCGGTTATCTCTGTCCACTCGGTTGCTGCACGACAAGCTTGCTCGAGCACCCATTCACCAATGGGGATAATAAGGCCGGTCTCCTCTGCCAGCGGGATAAAGCGATCAGGCATGATCATGCCCATAACCGGATTGTTCCAGCGAAGCAGCGCCTCCGCAGCGTGCAGAGAGCCGGTTTCCGTATCCACAATTGGCTGGAAGTAGAGCTCCATCTCCTGTAATTCGAGTGCCCGCCGCATACGGGACTCCATTTGCAGGCGCTCATGAGACACTTCGGACATTTCCGGAGTGAAATGTGCGTAGGAGCTTTTGCCCTGGTGTTTTGCCTGATACATGGCGGCATCAGCGTGTTGAAGCAGGGTGCCGCTGTTGTCGGAATCCGTCGGGAAAATGGCAATGCCAATACTGGTGCTGACGAACACTTCCTGGCCGTTCAGCGAATAGGCAGGGGCAAAGTTCTCCAAAATGCGTTCCGCAACCTGTGAGGTCGATTCCGGGCCAGTGAGGCCCGGCAGGATAACAAGAAATTCGTCGCCGCCGAGTCGTGCCACCGTGCTGGTTCCGCGCAGACAGCTGGAGATTCTCCGGGCTGCTTCAATCAACAGATTGTCACCGGCGTCGTGGCCCAGTGTGTCGTTGATGTGTTTGAAGTTATCAAGGTCCAGAAACATCACGCCAACCATGGAGTTCTCGCGCTTGGCTTGCGCCAAAGCCAGTTTGAGCCGGTCCAGAGCGAGCATGCGGTTGGGCAGGCCGGTCAGGATATCGTAATTGGCCTGGCGCAGAAGCTGCTGCTCATAGCGCTTGCGAATACTGATATCCTCGCCAAGTATGAGATGGCCTGTGGTTTCACCTGACGCATCCTTTATAGGCGTTACGATCAACTGCTCCCAGAACCGCTCGCCATTGCGCCGTACGCTGTTAACTTCACCCTGCCAGACGCCGACACGCTGAACCTGCAACCGGATGGATTGCCACAAATGGCGGTTTTCGCGGTTTTCCCTGTCGTCGCTACTTAAAGCGCCGGGGTGCCGGCCGACAATCGATTTCGAATCATAACCTGTGAGCTGTGTGAACTTGTGGTTGGCGAACTCGACCCGCCACTGACGATCGCAGATAACAACGGAAGAGGGGCTTTGCTCGATGGCTTTGGTGAATTTGTGGATTTCCGCTGCATCCTTTTCCTGGCGCACCATGTCGTCGTTTAATCGTTCGCGCATTTGGTTAAACGCTTCGGTTACGCGCCCGATTTCATCGTTGCGGTGTGAGGGCGTATCCGGGCGATCGAGTGTGAGTGGAGTGCTGAGGTTTGCCAGGGAGAAGTCTTTTGCGTAGTTCGCCATCGTCGTCAGATGGCGAGTTACAAAGTGCTGGAACACCCATATGATCAGAATGGACACGAAAAAGGTTTTGAGGAATTCGGTGGCCATGATGATGCCAACTTTTTCCTTCATGTTTTGATAAACGCGATCCAGATCCGCTGTTACCGTTAGCTCGCCAAGCTTCAACGCTTTATCACCCTGGTGGATCAGGTCGAACTTGTGTGTCTGGGTATTGGCTCCACGGGGGATTTCGCCCATGACCAATTCGGAGTCGGGCTCAATGCCCAGCCGCAGATGAGCGATGTCGGGAAGGCTGAGAATACCCTCCATTTGGGTCTGGAGCAGTTTCTGATCAAGGGCCCAGAGACTTCTGGCGAGGCTGGAGGCATACCCGGACTCCACGACCTGCATGCGGCTATCAATCTGGGAAAGATCTTTGCGATAGTCGGAATAGATTTGAATAGCAGAAGCGGTCAGGGTGAAAACCGAGCTGAATAAAAGTATCCAGGCGAGCAACCTGAAGGAAAGGGGAGAACCCTTGCGAAAACGTTGAAAACGCGTCGGTAATTTCGGCATGTTGTAACTTCAGCCACCCGGACCGGTTGATAAATGCTGACAGTCTATCACCAGCGGACTATAGCAGCCCCGCGCTCCAAATTCCCTGAAAATACGTGAAAAGACCTGTGGAATGTGTACGCCTCGGTGTTTACTGAATGTTTCGATTTAAAGAGTGATGTCGCCCATTGACACAGATCAATATCGGTATTCAGGGGTGCCGTAACCTGAGCTTAATCAAGTTTGATATTGGGCAGGAGAAGAATTATGTATATGGACGCAGTCGTATTCGCTGGAATTGCAACAGTTCTGCTGGTGGTCGTGTTTTTTGTTGGTATGGGAATATTTGTTATGCGCGATCAAAAGGCGCATGGCGGAGAGCAACAAAAGAAAGAGCTGAAGACTGGTAGAAAGGCAGTCTGAAAAGGCTGTTTGGAGCTTTTAACAGTTTAAAAGATTTTTGCTTCCAGAATTGCAATTCTGTGAAGCAGAAATGGCGTCCCCTAGGGGGTTCGAACCCCTGTTGCCGCCGTGAAAGGGCGGAGTCCTAGGCCACTAGACGAAGGGGACGCAACGCTTCAAAAACTGTGCCTCGTCGAGGTGGCGCGTATATTAAGAAAGCCTCCCCCACCTGTCAACGCTTTTATTGAAAAAAGAGTGTTTTACCCTGTAGCGTCTTCGAGTGCCACCTCGAGCGCAGGGTAGCTGAATCTGAATCCGGAATCGGTCAGCCTTGCGGGTACTGCCCGCTGGCCAGTCAGTAAAAGGCGTGACATTTCTCCGAGCGCTACTTTAAGAATCGGTGCAGGCGCCGGGAATATTGCTGGCCGTTTGAGCACGCTTGCCAGGCAGCGTGTGAATTCCCGGTTTGTCGCCGGATTTGGGCTCACCACGTTGTATGCGCCCGAGGCTTCAGGGGTCTCGATCATCCAGATAAGCGCAGCCACAACGTCATCGCGATGGATCCAGGGCATGTATTGATGGCCATCACCGAGGCGTCCACCCAGCCCGAGCTTGAAAGGCAGCACCATGCGCTGCAGAAAGCCGCCTCCGGGGCCAACCACGACGCCGGTTCTGGATAGGCATACGCGCACAGAATGCGACCGTAGCTTGATGGCAGCGTTTTCCCAGTCTCTGCACAGCCGATGGCTGAATTCATCATGGGGTGCTGTTTCTTCGGTAACCAGAGTACTACCTTGATCGCCATAGAAACCAACCGCAGAACCTGAAACCAACACCTCTGGCGGCTTGGCCCAGCTGGCAATGATCTCTGTGAGGTTGTTGGTGAGGCTTATGCGGCTATCCCGCAGAGCCTGTTTTCGCTGATTGGTCCAGCGTTTGTCTGCGATGCCTTCGCCGGCGAGATTGATCACGGCATCGTAACCCGAGTGAGATATCAGGCTTTCAAGATCAGAGATAGCATCAACCTGACCGCACAGTGAGCGCACCGTATCCGCAGGTTGCCGGCTTAGCACTGCCAGTTCATAACCCCGTGTCAGCATTTCGCTGCACAGCACATGGCCAATAAATCCTGTGCCACCTGTAATCAGTACGCGCTTGTTCATGGTTGTATTCCTTATTGTCCGGCGCTTTGGCCAAGCTGGAGAGCAACAACGTCCTTGATTGCTTGCCCGAGCAAAGGATTTTCTCCGATAGGGGGTGAAAGCTGAATACTGGCTCCGGTAGATTGTTCCAGCGCCTCTATCATCGCCGGCACATCTTTTCGCAGGTGGCGCCCGGCTGCCAGGAACAGAGGTACGACGGTAAATTCACGCGCACCTGCGGCGACCCCTTCATGAACCACTGTATCCAGCGATGGATCAGCCAGTTCCATATAGGCGATTCTGGAATTTCTGACAGCGTTCAAAGTTGGCCTTGCAAGGGCCTCGAAGGTGTCGCACCAGCGTTTGTCACTGCTGCCATGGGCTAAAAGGATAATGCGGCGGCTGTCCATTAATGCTCCCGGATAATCGTAAATTTGAGGTGCCTGTCGTAAATTTTGTTGTGGGTCGGTATTCTCTGCCAGTCCCTTCAATCAAGATAACAGGGTGTTCTGTAATGTTCGATTGGAAAGAGATTCTGGATTTCTGGTTTGGAGATCTTGATGAACACGGATTGCCTGACAGCTTCCATCGCAATCGCTGGTTTCGTTCAAGCAAGAGTTTTGATCAGGAAGTTCGGCGCCGGTTTCTTTCCATGGTTCTGTTTGCTTCTGAGCAGGGGCTTGATCACTGGCGCAAAGCGGCCGGCGGCAGGCTTGCTGAAATCATAATGCTTGACCAGTTCTCCAGAAATATATTCCGGGGTGGCGCGCTCGCCTTTGAGCAAGACAAGCTGGCTAACAAACTTTGCAAAGAGGCTATGCGCAAGGGTCATGATATGGCGCTTCCACCGGTCCAGAGAGCGTTTATATATATGCCCCTCGAGCACTCCGAGCGCGTTGGAGATCAGGCACTCTCAGTTGAGTGTTACGAGCAGCTGGTCGCGTCTACCTCCGGGATGCTCCATGACTTTATGAAAAGTTTTTTGCGATCCGCACAGGATCACCAGGAGATCATTGAGCGTTTTGGTCGGTTTCCCCATAGAAACCAAGCTCTCGGGCGTTCATCGACCGAGGAAGAAAAGGAATATCTGGGTGCCTCCAGCCGCTTTGGACAATAAAAATTTGGAAAGGAGGTTGACGAAAGGGGCGGGATGCGTAAAATACGGTTCCGTTGTCGGCGCAAGCTGATCAACATTGCGGGAATAGCTCAGTTGGTAGAGCACGACCTTGCCAAGGTCGGGGTCGCGAGTTCGAATCTCGTTTCCCGCTCCAGATTCCGGAAGCCCGGCCTCGTAAGAGGTCGGGTTTTTTGTTTTTGGTATACTGGGCCGCCTCGCCATCATTAACACTCTGCTCCGGAGATGCGCCTTGTGAAAATCCATTCCCTCCATATTTATCCGGTCAAGTCTCTTGCTGGTATTCAGGTTCCATCGCTTGAAATGGATGACTTCGGCCCGAAAGGTGACCGACGCTGGATGATTGTTGATTCAGATCGAAACTTTGTTACCCAGAGAGCCTTTCCCGAACTGGCGAAGGTTGCTGCATCTTTTGTGGAGAATGGCGTCAGCATCCATATTCCTGGCGAGGGTGCTTTCACACTGGAGGCAACGGATAAGGAAGTGCGAGTGCTGGTCTGGCGCGACTGGGTAAAGGCTCAGGAAGGGGAGTTGCTTGCCAGCCAGGCGCTGAGCCGCTTCTGTGATGTAGAGTTGTATTTTGTCTACATGCCGGATTCGTCGTTCAGGCGTGTTGATGCCGGGCGTGTAACCGAATACCGCCGTGTAGGTTTTGCCGATGGGTTCCCTTTCCTGATCACCAATCTGGCGTCACTGGAAGAGCTGAATGGGCGCCTTGAAGTGCAGGTGGATATGCGCAGATTTCGGCCCAATATCGTTGTCGAGGGTTCTGCGCCTTGGGAGGAAGACCGCTGGCGCAAGCTTGAGGTGGGAGATCAGCAGTTTGATATTGTAAAGCCCAGTTCCCGTTGTGTTCTGACGACCGTTGATCCCGATATCGGGGTAAAAGACCCTGGCCTGCAACCGCTGAGAACGCTCTCAGGCTATCGCAGAACGGCCGATGGAGTGATTTTTGGCCAGAACGCAATTCACGAATCACCGGGAGTTATCCACGTGGATGATTCCGTCACTGTTATTGAATCGGAGTAGAACGCAACGTGCCACTGTTAACGCTGGACTCGATTTCCCTGGCCTTTGGGATGCACCCGCTGCTGGACCAGGCATCTCTTATTATCGATGCCGGAGAGCGGGTATGTTTGCTGGGACGCAACGGAGAGGGCAAATCAACCCTGCTAAAGATTGTCAGTGGGGAGGTTGGGCCGGATGGAGGCAAGGTGCGCCTTGAGGATGGGGCTGTGTTGGCCGTACTGCCACAGAATCTTCCATCGGACGATTCAAGAACGGCGTATGAGGTTGTAGCTGGCGCGTTTCCTGAAACCGGCATGCTGTTGACAGAATTTCATGCTCTGACACAGCAGGTCGACGAAGCCAGTCTTGACCGGATGATGAAGGTTCAGGAGCGCATCGAAGCGCTTGATGGGTGGCGACTTGATCAGAAGGTTACAGCGATTCTCGCGCAGTACGGTATAGATCCGGATCAGCGACTCAACACACTCTCTGGAGGTTGGCAGCGCCGGGTGTTGTTGGCCAGAGCTCTCGTAGGAGAGCCTGATATTCTGTTGCTGGATGAGCCGACCAACCACCTTGATGTACCCGCGATTGCATGGCTTGAGGAGGCGCTTGCAGCCTTCCGTGGGGCGATGCTTTTCGTGAGCCACGACCGTGCATTTATAAGGCGTATGGCTACCCGGGTGGTGGAGCTGGATCGCGGTAAACTGGTCAGTTTTGCCGCCTCTTACGACCGATATCTGGAACTCAAGGAAAAGGCGCTTGAGGAAGAGGAACGGGAGAACGCGCTTTTTGACAAGCGCCTGAAGCAGGAGGAAACCTGGATCCGCCAGGGCATAAAGGCGCGTCGCACTCGCAATATGGGCCGGGTGAGGGCGCTTAAAGCAATGCGGGAAGAGCACCGGCAACGCCGTGTTCGTGGTGGAACGGCAACCTTTGCGGTGGAGGATGCGGCGCGCTCAGGCAAGCTTGTGGTTGAGACCGTTGATGCCGGTTTTGCTTATCCCGATGGGGCACCGATTATCCGGGATATGAATCTGACCGTGTTCAGGGGCGACAAGATCGGCCTTGTGGGAGAAAACGGGACGGGCAAAACAACCTTGGTGCGACTACTCCTGGGAGATCTCCAGCCCACAGAGGGGGTGATTCGCCTGGGGACCAACCTCAAAGTGGCCTATTTTGATCAGCTTCGTGGTGAGCTGGACCTGAGCCGGAATGCCCTTGATAACCTGTCGGAAGGGCGTGAGTTTATTGATATTAACGGCCAGAGTAAGCATGTGCTCGGGTATTTGCAGGATTTTTTGTTTACGCCAGAGCGGGCGCGGTCTCCAGTGAGGGTTTTTTCCGGCGGTGAGCGGGCGCGGCTTTTGCTGGCCAAACTGTTCAGCAAGCCCGCGAATATTCTGGTGCTCGATGAGCCAACCAACGATCTGGATGTTGAAACACTCGAACTGCTTGAAGAGCAGCTTGCTGAGTTTGCCGGCACTGTAATTGTTATCAGTCACGACCGTGAGTTTCTGGATAATGTTGTAACGGAAACCGTTTTTCTGGATGGCTCAGGAAGCGTGCTTGAATACGTGGGTGGCTATAGCGATTGGCGTCGACAGGGTGGTTGCTTTCCGTCTGAGGCAAGCGGCGCACGTCCCGACAGGCATGACAAGGCGGCGAAGTCTGGTAAACAGAGCGGCGGCGGGAAAAAGAATGACTCAGTTACAAAGGATGCGCCGAGCGGATCAGCGAGCCCGCCTAAAGCGGTCAAACTGAGCTACAAGCTAAAGCTTGAGCTTGAGCAGTTGCCGGGGCAGATAGAAACGCTGGAGCAGGAAGTCGCCAGCATCCAGGGTCGTATCTCGGCAGCGGATTTTTATTCCGGAACGCCCGAAGAGGTCGCATCGACATTGGACGAACTCGAGCAAAAGGAAGCGCGCCTCGAGAAAGTCATAGCGCGTTGGATGGAGCTTGAGGAGCAGGCGCTGAGCTGAACTTCCTGCAGATAAAAACAAACCCGGTGGCAGAACTATGCCCCGGGCTGTTTTTATCCGGAATCTGTATTTACAGAAGGTATCAGCGAATCCTGATGGCCAGAACGTCGCATTCGGTCCCATGTAGAACGCCGTTGGCTGTTGAGCCCAGAAGCAGCTGGAACCCTTTTCTGCCGTGGCTCCCCACAATCACCAGGTCCGCCTCCTGTTCTTTGACCAGGCGGTGAATTTCAGACTCTGGTCGGCCTACAGTAACAATCTGGTTGGCCTTATCGACACCATACTGATCACCGTAGGCGGCAAGCTGCTCACGGGCAGCTTTATCGAGTTGATCCTGTAGTTCTGTCAGGTCCATGGGGATATCGCCACCGTAGGCGTAGCCCACAGGCTCTACAACGTGAATCAGAACCAGATTTGCACCATGCGCATCACTCATTGCTCTGGCCTTATCCAGAACCTGTGGCGCTTCTTCCGTAAGATCTATGGCAACAAGCATTTTTTGGTATGCAGACATCCCTAACTCCTTAGTGTTCAGGCTTTGTTACAGCATAGTACGCGAGCGGGTCCGGGGAAAGAGGTACCTGGGTTCTCAGGCCTTTTGCTGAAGCAACCCGATAACCGTGGTCAGGCTCTCAAGGATCCGTTTGGAGTACCTGTCGATTACAAAGCCAACATTGTTTTCGTTGTAATTGATGTAAGAGCCGCGGATGAACTGCCATTTGGCAGCGGCGTCGTTCAAAATAACATCCAGCTCATCGTCATTTTTGCCTTTTACAACAATTGCCAGTAGCTGGTCAAACACCCTTGCCTGCTCGTCAAGAGGCGCCTCAGTAGATGAGCCCTGAAACGTCTGGGCAACGGATGAATTGGTCCGAACTGAGTATTTTGCCATCATCTGGGCAATCTTCACAGCGCCCATTCGTGCTGCTTCCAGCCGCGGACTGGTTTCCGTCTGGGAGTTTTCCTGGGCAATCTGGTAAAGCTCCGTTGCTGAATCGTTCATGGTCAGCGCCTGGTTGGCCATATCGGAAACCAGCCGCAAATCCGGGTATCCGGTATTGCGTACATCATTGATGTTGTCACGCATCAAGGCCTTAAACTTGTCGAACTCCTTGTTGAGCGCTTCAATCTGTTCGGTTGTCAAAACGCCACTGGTGCTTTTTGTGAGCAGATTCATGGCGTCGTTGGCTGAATTGATACCTGCTACGATCTCGTTCAGGGTATTGGTTGTGCCGCTTCCAATGAATCGATAATAGGCATCCAGAGAAATGTAATTGCTGACGCGAAAGCTGTGAAGCTGAGACAGGAAATCGTCAGCGTCCTGCGCCCGGGCACTCATCGACGTGAGTATCAGTAGTAGCAGTGCAGAGACCAGGGAGTGCGTCCGCAGGCGGGTGGTTGTCATCGGATGAGTCTCCGTAGAGCGTTTATTATTGTGTACCAAAGTCGTAGATCGAAGGTAAAGTAACTTCCCTGGCCAATCAAGCGGTTTTGCGAGTGTTGGCTCGGGGAAATGTAAACATTTTTGAAATTTGCGTGATGAAGTTCAAGTTTTTTCTCTGTACTAGGACGTAGATACCTGAAAAAAAAGAACTATGCACTAAATGATGTCGAAATATTGACCATGTGGTGTGTGGCAAGAAAGAAACAAATTGACAAACGTGTTGTTTTTTCTCATCGTGTGCCCTAACGATTCAAACGGCTGTATGAATTTTAAGTCGATTAATCGGGCAGTGACCGAAATCTCGCTGCATGAACAGCCCTGGCAGCTCGCGACTGAGCTCAGGCCAGGGCTGGAAGCAGTTCCAAACACAGACTGGAGATCAGTTGATGATTTACGAAGGTAAAGCCATCACGGTTAAAGAGATCGAAGGCGGAATCGCTCAGTTGGACTTCGACTTGCAAGGCGAGTCGGTAAACAAGTTCAACCGTCTTACTATTGAAGAGCTCCACGCCGCGACTGATGCACTTAAAGCACAGAAGAAACTCAAGGGCCTGGTGGTAACCAGCTCCAAAGACAGTTTCATTGTTGGTGCAGATATTAATGAGTTCACCGACCTGTTCGCCGGTTCGGAAGAAGATCTGGTAGCCAACAACCTCAGAGCCAACGCCATTTTCAGTGCCGTAGAGGACCTACCGTTCCCGACAGTTACGGCCATTAACGGCATCGCTCTGGGGGGCGGTTTTGAAATGTGCCTGGCTACGGACTACCGGGTTATGGCTCCCAAGGCGAAGGTCGGCCTGCCGGAAGTGAAGCTGGGTATCTTCCCGGGCTTCGGCGGAACCGTTCGCTTGTCCCGCCTGGTGGGTGTGGACAACGCTGTTGAGTGGATATGTGGTGGCGCAGAAAATCGTGCTGACGCAGCGCTGAAAACAGGCGCAGTAGATGCGATCGTTGAGCCTGCAAAACTGGTCGAGGCCGCAGTGGCCATCATCAGCCAGTGCAATGAAGGCAAGCTTGATTACGAAGCGCGTCGTGAAGAGAAAAAGGGCAAGATCAAGTTGAATGCCATGGAAAGCATGATGGCGTTCGAGATTTCCAAAGCGTTTGTCGGTGGTAAAGCGGGTAAGAACTACCCAGCGCCGGTGGAAGCGATCAAGGTAATGCAGAAGCACGCTGGCTTGACCCGCGACAAGGCGATTGAAGTGGAGGCCAAAGGCTTTGCCAAAATGGCGAAGACGAATGTGGCTGCTTGCCTTGTGGGCCTGTTCCTGAACGATCAGGAGCTGAAGAAAAAAGCCAAGGCGTGGGAAAAAGAAGCCTCTGACGTGAAACTGGCCGCTGTACTGGGCGCCGGAATCATGGGTGGTGGTATTGCTTTTCAGTCTGCACTGAAAGGCACGCCAATCATCATGAAGGATATCAACCAGGACGGCATTGCGCTGGGCCTCAAAGAAGCCAAGAAGCAGCTGACCAGGCGTGTTGATAAAGGCCGCATGAATGCAGGGCAGATGGCTGATGTTCTTAACAGCATTACGCCGACTCTGAACTACGGTGATTTCAAGAACGTAGATCTGGTTGTTGAAGCTGTTGTTGAGAATTCCAAGGTAAAAGACGCTGTTCTGCGTGAAGTTGAAGAGATGACCCGTGATGACGCCATCCTGACGTCTAACACATCGACTATTTCTATCGACCTTCTGGCCAAGAACCTTAAGCGGCCTGAAAACTTCTGCGGCATGCACTTCTTCAACCCGGTGCCCATGATGCCGTTGGTTGAAGTTATCCGTGGCAAGAAGACAAGCGATCGCGCCATTGCAACAACCGTTGCTTACGCAAAGGCGATAGGCAAGACCCCGATTGTTGTAAACGATTGCCCGGGCTTCCTGGTCAACCGCGTCCTGTTCCCGTATTTCGGCGGCTTTTCCGGTTTGATTCGTGACGGTGCCGACTTCCAGAAAGTCGACAAGGTGATGGAAAAGTTTGGCTGGCCAATGGGGCCTGCATACTTGCTTGACGTTGTTGGCATGGACACTGCCAAACACGCCAACGACGTAATGGCTGAAGGCTTTCCTGAGCGCATGAAGGCAGACTACAAGTCCGCCGTTGAAGTGATGTTCGAGAACGATCGTTACGGTCAGAAGAACGAAAAAGGCTTCTACAAATATGAGCTGGACCGCAAGGGCAAGCAGAAGAAGGTTGTCGATGAAGAAACCTACAACCTGATTGAACCGGTTGTTCAGGGTAAGAACGATTTCAGTGATGAGGATATCATTGCTCGCATGATGCTCCCTCTGTGCCTCGAAACCGTTCGCTGCCTGGAAGATGGCATTGTTGCAGGCCCGGCTGATGCCGATATGGGTCTGATCTTCGGTATCGGCTTCCCGCCGTTCCGCGGCGGTGCCCTGCGTTATATCGATGATATGGGCGCAGACAAGTTCGTAGAACTGGCAGACAAGTTCGCAGATCTCGGTCCTCTGTACCACCCAACCGAGAAACTGCGTGAAATGGCCAAAACTGGCGAAAAGTTCTTTGGCTAACCCTGAACGAGATTTCCGAACGGAGAAAGATCTATGAGCCTTAATCCGAGAGACGTTGTCGTCATCGATTGCGTGCGGACTCCGATGGGTCGTGCCAAAAATGGCTGTTTCCGCAACGTGCGTGCAGAGACCCTGTCGGCAACGCTGATTGATGCATTGTTTGAGCGCAATCCGAAGCTCGACCCGAAAGAAGTTGAAGATGTGATCTGGGGTTGTGTAAACCAGACCAAAGAGCAGGGTTTTAACGTGGCCCGGCAGATTTCCCTGCTGACCCGTATTCCCCATGAGTCTGCAGCCCAGACGGTAAATCGTCTGTGTGGTTCCGCGATGAGCGCAATCCATACAGCGGCACAGGCCATCATGACCGGTAACGGTGATGTGTTCATGGTTGGTGGTGTAGAGCACATGGGGCACGTTCCCATGACTGAAGGCTTTGACCATAACCCTGCGGCTTCCAAGTATTCTGCCAAGGCCTCCAATATGATGGGCCTGACCGCAGAAATGCTGGCCAAAATGCACGGCATTACCCGTCAGCAGCAGGATGAGTTCGGCGCGCGTTCACATCGCCTGGCTCACGAAGCGACGCTGGAAGGCCGCTTCAAGAACGAAATCGTGCCTATTGAAGGTCACGATGAGAATGGCTTCAAAGTGCTGATCGAGCATGATGAGACGATTCGCCCACAGACCACTGCGGAATCACTGGGCCAGCTCAAGCCGGCTTTTGATCCGAAGAACGGAACTGTAACGGCGGGTACCTCCTCTCAGTTGACTGATGGTGCCGCAGCGATGGTGCTGATGTCTGCAGAACGTGCGGAAGCGCTGGGTCTGAAACCGATCGCGAAGATTCGCAGCATGGCAGTAGCTGGCTGTGATCCCGCAATCATGGGTTACGGCCCTGTGCCGGCAACCAAAAAGGCGCTCAAGCGTGCAGGCCTGAAAGTTGAAGATATCGACTTTTGGGAGCTGAACGAAGCCTTTGCCGGGCAGTCTTTGCCAGTATTGAAAGACCTGAAACTGCTGGGTGTAATGGAAGAGAAGGTTAATCTGAACGGCGGCGCGATTGCTCTTGGCCATCCGCTGGGCTGCTCCGGTGCCCGTATCTCTACTACCCTGCTGAACGTAATGCAGGCCAAAGGCGGTAAGCTTGGTGTTTCCACCATGTGCATCGGCCTGGGTCAGGGCATTGCGACGGTCTGGGAGCGCCTGTAATCCTTTAGACGGATGCAGTAACGCTTTCATGGAAGGCCCGGCACGCGCCGGGCCTTCCTGCTTTCAGGGCAGTCTCAAGGTGCGTCCTGAGAACTGGAAAAGCATGGTTGGAGCAAAGAATGGGTTGTCTTGCTATTCCTGACCCTGTAAAACAGTGAGCCTATACATAATGGCGGCTCCTATAGTTTTTCCAGCCGATTGATTTTACAGCGAGTTTCCGGTCTGCTTTTTTACTGACCGATTTATCGCCAAGGATACAGATCTCCGATATGGGTAAAAGTCTCGTTATTGTCGAGTCACCAGCGAAAGCGAAGACCATCAACAAGTACCTGGGCTCTGACTTTATTGTAAAGTCCAGCGTCGGGCACATTCGTGATCTTCCCGTCAGTGGCAGCGGATCCCAGTCTGATCCGAAAGAGCGCGCCAGGCAGGCGGCGGTCACTCGCAAACTCAGCCCCGAAGACAAGATTGCGCATAAAAAACGCAAGGCTCGTGAGCAGTTGGTTGCCCGGATGGGTGTCGATCCCGACAATGACTGGAGCGCTCGTTACGAAATTCTTCCTGGCAAGGAAAAGGTTGTCAGTGAGCTCAAACGACTTGCCAAGAATGCTGACCATATCTATCTCGCAACGGATCTTGACCGCGAGGGGGAAGCCATTGCGTGGCACCTCAAGCAGACCATTGGTGGCGAGCCTGAAAAGTACCGCCGTGTGGTGTTCAACGAGATCACCAAACGTGCGATTCAGGAAGCGTTTGAAAATCCCGGAAGTCTTGACACCAACCAGGTGAACGCGCAGCAGGCACGACGTTTTCTTGATCGTGTTGTGGGTTACATGGTTTCGCCATTGTTATGGGCCAAGCTTGCCCGTGGACTGTCGGCAGGCCGGGTTCAGTCTGTTGCAGTGCGATTGATTGCAGAGCGAGAGCGCGACATACGGGTGTTCGTACCGGAAGAATACTGGCAGCTTTTTGCCGGGCTGGGTGCCAAAGCCAGCGCTCAACCCGTTCGGTTTGAGGTTACCCGCTACAACGACAAGCCATACCGCCCGGTTAACGAGCAACAAAGTATTGAGCACGTAGAGCGCCTCAAAGCAGGCAGCTTTGAAGTATCCAAGCGGGAAGACAAGCCGACCAGATCTCGCCCGGGCGCACCATTTATTACGTCGACCTTGCAGCAGGCAGCAAGTAACCGGATGGGGTTCAGCGTCAAGAAAACCATGATGCTGGCCCAGCGCCTCTATGAGGCCGGGTACATTACTTACATGCGTACCGATTCGACGAACCTGAGCCAGGACGCCATCAATGGCTGTCGTGATTACATTAAGGATCAGTTCGGTGAGCGCTATCTGCCAGAGAAGCCCAAGGTTTATGGCAGCAAAGAAGGTGCTCAGGAAGCGCACGAAGCCATTCGCCCGACAGAAGTAACTCGCCAGGCCGGTGCTATCAGTGGTCTGGAAAAGGATGCTGAGAAGCTTTATGAGCTGATCTGGCGCCAGTTTGTGGCCTGCCAGATGTCAGAAGCTGAATTTCTCAGTACATCGATTGCAGTCGCCAACGGTGACTACGAACTGCGTACACGCGGCCGCATTATCAAGTTTGACGGTTTTCTCAAGGTTGCGCCTCAGTCGGCCAAGAAAGAAGAAGACGTTGCCCTGCCAGACATCAAGGTAGGAGAGACTCTGAGTCTCGAAAAGCTTGAGCCAAGCCAGCACTTTACCAAACCAGCGCCTCGTTATACGGAAGCAAGCCTGGTCAAAGAGCTTGAAAAGCAGGGTATTGGCCGCCCATCGACCTATGCGTCGATTATCTCGACTATCCAGGATCGGGGCTATGTGCGCCTCCAGAACCGGCGTTTCTATGCTGAAAAAATGGGTGAAATTGTTACCGATCGACTGTGTGAGTCGTTTTCCAACCTGATGGATTTTGATTTTACGGCAAAGATGGAAGGCGACCTTGACCACATTGCCGAGGGTGACGTGGAGTGGAAGAAGGTTCTTAATGATTTCTACGCCCGTTTCCGTCAGCAGCTGGAGTCAGCAGAGGCTGCCGATGGCGAAGGCGGTATGCGCCCGAACGATCCAACCGAAACCAGTATCCCGTGCCCGACTTGCGGTCGGAATATGCAGATTCGGGTAGCCAGTACTGGTGTGTTCCTTGGCTGCTCTGGTTATTCGCTGCCGCCGAAAGAGCGCTGTAAAACCACCATTAACCTGGTATCAGGTGACGAAGTTGTCAGCGCCGATGACGACGTTGAAGGTGAAGGCGAAACCCTGTTGTTGCGCAAGAAGCGGCGTTGTCCCATATGCTCTACCGCAATGGACAGCTACCTGGTGGATGAAACCCACAAGCTGCACGTTTGCGGTAACAACCCTGACTGCTCAGGTTATGAGGTAGAAGAGGGTACATTCCGCATAAAAGGCTACGATGGACCAACGCTGGAATGTGATAAGTGCGGCTCTGAAATGCAGCTGAAAACAGGCCGCTTTGGCAAGTATTTTGGCTGTATGAGCGATACCTGCAAGAACACCCGTAAGCTCTTGAAGAGTGGTGAGCCTGCGCCCCCCAAAATGGATCCGGTTCCAATGCCAGAACTGCAATGCCAGAAAGTGGATGACACTTATGTATTGCGTGATGGCGCATCCGGAATGTTTTTGGCGGCCAGCAAGTTCCCGAAAAATCGCGAGACTCGTCCACCTCTGGTTATGGAAATCAAGCCGCACCGGAAGGAAATCGATCCCAAGCACGATTACTTGATGGAGGCCCCGGAGCGGGATCCAGAGGGCAACCCTACGGTCATTCGGTACAGCCGCAAGACCAAAGAGCAGTATGTGATGTCGGAAAAAGACGGTAAAGCGACCGGCTGGTCCGCGTGGTATGTGAATGGGAAGTGGCAGTCCCGCGAGAAATAGCAGCGGCTGTGCGCTTGATTGAAAAAACGGTCAGAGTAAGCTCTCTGACCGTTTTTATTTACCCTATCTCTTTTGGCTTACCTGAACTTGCGCAATCTCTGAATTAATGAAGACGTATCCCAGCGTTTCCCGCCCATCTCCTGAACATCGCCATAGAACTGATCCACCAGAGCTGTGACCGGCAATGAGGCGTTCACTTTACGAGCCTCATCCAGGCAAATGCCCAGATCCTTGCGCATCCAGTCCACGGCAAATCCATGATCAAATTCGCCATCAATCATGGTTCCTGAACGGTTTTCCATCTGCCACGACTGAGCGGCTCCCTTGGAGATGACGTCCACAACTTTTCTGACATCAAGATTAGCCTGCTCCGCAAAGTGCAGAGCCTCGGAAAGCCCTTGGACCAGGCCGGCAATCGCAATCTGATTCACCATTTTTGTTTTCTGGCCGCTGCCAGCCGGGCCCATCAGGTTTAGCGCCTTGGCATAGTGTTGCAGCAATGGCTGGGCTTTAGCGAAGTCTGCGTCGGAACCACCACACATGATGGTAAGCTGGCCATTCTGTGCCCCTTGCTGGCCACCGGAAACCGGTGCATCAATAAAGCCCATACCGGCTTTGCGGGAGGACTCGGCGAGCCTTTCTGCAACCCCTGCTGATGCGGTTGTGTGATCTACGAGAATGGCGCCTGATTGCCCGTGCGCCAGAATGCCATCCTCACCTTCATAAACCGCAATCAGGTCCTTGTCTGCGCCCACGCAGGTTAAAACGAAGTCTGCGCCGTCTACGGCTTCTGCGATGGTCTGGCACGCAGTTCCGGGGTACTCCTTTGCCCATTGCAGGGATTTTTGTGTTGAGCGGTTCCATACGCGGACGGTAAGGCCGGCGTTGGCCAGATGGCCGGCCATGGGGTACCCCATAACGCCAAGGCCGATAAAGGTTGCGGTCGTCATTGCTATCTCCTTTTAAGTTATGGAGCTTAACTTAGCACAGAGTTAAACGGTTTCTGGATCAAAAGCTTTATTTGTCACCCGTATAAAAAAAGCCGCTGAATCAGCGGCTTTTTGGTTTTCGGGACTGGCAGAGAGTTACTTTTTAGGGTAATCCCGTGCCGGAGAGCCGGTATACAGCTGGCGCGGACGGCCAATGCGGTAGTCGCCGCTGACCATTTCGTTCCAGTGAGAGAACCAGCCGATCGTCCGTGACATGGCAAAGATTACTGTAAACATGGATGTAGGAATTCCGATTGCCTTGAGGATCAGGCCGGAATAGAAATCCACGTTCGGGTAAAGTGCGCGCTTAACGAAGTACTCGTCTTCCAGTGCAATCTGCTCAAGGCGCTGGGCGATTTTCAGGAGCGGATCATCTTCCAGCCCCAGCTCGCTCAGAACTTCGTGTGCAGTTTCAGCCATTACCTTGGCGCGTGGGTCGAAGTTCTTGTAGACCCGGTGACCAAAGCCCATAAGGCGGAAAGGATCATCTTTGTCCTTGGCCCTGGCAATGAATGTTTCAATGTTGGACTCGTCGCCGATTTCTGCGAGCATGTTCAGGACGGCCTCGTTGGCGCCACCGTGAGCCGGGCCCCAAAGTGCTGCAATGCCGGACGCGATGCAGGCGTAAGGGTTGGCGCCAGAAGATCCGGCCAGCCGAACAGTAGATGTTGATGCGTTCTGTTCGTGGTCAGCATGCAGAATGAAAATCTTGTCCATGGCTTTCGCCAGGATCGGGTTTGGCTTATAGGCCTCGCAGGGGACACCAAACATCATTTGCAGGAAGTTTTCGGAATACGAAAGGTCGTTCCTCGGGTAAACAAATGGCTGGCCAATGCTGTACTTGTAGCACCAGGCTGCAATCGTCGGCATCTTCGCGATCAGGCGATGCGCGGTGATTTCACGCTGATGTTCGTCAGTAACATCCATCTGGTCGTGATAAAACGCAGAAAGCGCCCCGACAACACCGCACATGATGGCCATTGGATGCGCGTCCCGGCGGAAGCCGTGGAAGAAATTACGCATCTGATCGTGCAGCATGGTGTGGTTTTTGATCGTGTCGTGGAACTGCTTGTTTTCTGCGGCTGTGGGCAATTCGCCTTTTAGCAGCAGGTGGCAGACTTCCAGGTAATCCGAGTACTCCGCGAGCTGTTCAATGGGGTAGCCCCGGTGTAGAAGAACGCCGTTGTCACCATCAATGTAAGTGATGGCCGACTCGCAGGCTGCTGTAGAAACAAACCCTGGGTCGTAAGTGAAAATGCCTTGCTGGACTAGGCCTCGTACGTCGATGACGTCAGGGCCAACGGTGCCGGAATAAACCGGTAGCTCAATGGACTTGTCCCCCACCGAGAGCGTGGCTTTCCTGTCGGTCATAGTGCTCTCCTGTTTATCAGCTTGAACAGCATAGGCTGCCTTTATAGTTGCATGAGAAGGCGCGTATTATCGCAAAACTGGCGGCAAAATATAGGGTGTTGGCTTTTTTTGTCAATGAAAGAGTGGGGGAGCCCGGTGGCGTTGTCCTTGTTGTAAATCAGGGATATCACGAATAACGCGGCTTTCAGACAAAAACTGTGTTTGTCAATACGTCTTATAGCTTGCTCTGCTGGTGCCTTCGGTATGCTTTTGCATGGGTTGCGCGTTTGTAATTATACGGGCGTCTCCTTATAATCCCTAGCCCGGAATCGGGGATTCATCTTCACGGGGGTTTGTTCGTAGCAAGCTACCTGTTTGGTGTCCGCCCTCCTGAACCAATCGGTTGTTGATCCCGTATCCGACATCCGATCGTTACATACCAACTATCCGCTACCGGTTCGCCGGCTTTGCGGTATCAAAAGAGAGTGTGAGAGCGCTGTGAATAGCAAACGACCAGTAAATCTCGATCTCAGCAAGTTTCATTTTCCGCTGCCAGCCATTACGTCCATATTGCACCGCGTCAGCGGCATCATCATTTTTGTTGGTGTTGCGTTCATGCTTTACGGACTTCAGCTTTCCCTATCCGGGGAAGACGGCTTCAGTCAGGTCAGTGAATTGCTGAACGGCTTCCTTGCCAAGCTGATTATCTGGGGCATCCTGTCTGCTCTGCTTTACCATCTGGTTGCTGGTATCAAGCACCTGTTCATGGATATGGGCATAGGTGAAGAACTGGAGAGCGGGCGTGCGGCCGCCAAGATCACAATTGCAGTTTCCGTCATCCTCATTGTTGTGGCAGGAGTCTGGGTATGGGCATGAATAGCGTGACCAACATTGGCCGTAACGGCATTCAAGACTGGATCATCCAGCGTGTTACCGCTTACGTATTGGCCTTTTATACTTTGTTTTTGCTCGGCTTTTTTGTGACGACCGATGTCGATTACCAGTCTTGGTCAGCTCTGTTTGATCAGGCGTGGTTCAAGATCTTCACGCTACTCGCTCTGCTTTCGATTGGTGCCCATGCCTGGGTTGGCCTTTGGACAGTTTCTACGGACTACATCAAATCTGCTATGCAACGTTTTCTTTTCCAGGCGGCGTGCATTCTCGTGATTTTCGTGTATGTGGTTTGGGGTATTCAGATTATTTGGGGGCTTTAATTGATGGCTAATATCAAGACCATGTCGTACGACGCTATTGTTATTGGTGGCGGTGGTGCCGGTATGCGAGCAGCCCTGCAGTTAACCGAGTCGGGCGTTAACACTGCGTGTATCACGAAAGTTTTTCCAACCCGCTCGCACACAGTGTCTGCCCAGGGTGGTATCACTTGTGCGATCGCAAGCGCTGATCCCAATGATGACTGGCGCTGGCATATGTACGACACCGTTAAAGGGTCTGACTACATTGCCGACCAGGACGCTGTTGAATATATGTGTTCAGTGGGGCCGCAGGCTGTTTTTGAGCTTGAGCACATGGGCCTGCCATTTTCGCGCACGGAACAGGGTCGCATCTACCAGCGCCCGTTCGGTGGTCAGTCCAAGGGGCCGGATAACCCTACTCAGGCCGCGCGTACTTGTGCTGCTGCCGACCGTACCGGTCACGCACTGCTGCATACTCTGTATCAGGCAAATCTCAAAGGCGGCACTACTTTTCTGAACGAGTGGTACGCCGTTGATCTGGTCAAGAACAGCAAAGATGAAGTGGTTGGCGTTGTCGCTATTGAAATTGAAACTGGTGAAGTGGCTTACATCAAGTCCAAAGCCACCGTGCTGGCAACAGGCGGAGCAGGCCGGATCTACGCTTCCACAACCAACGCGCTGATCAACACCGGCGATGGTATCGGCATGGCACTGCGTGCCGGTTTCCCGATGCAGGACATGGAAATGTGGCAGTTCCACCCAACCGGGATATACGGTGCCGGTACGCTGGTAACGGAAGGTTGTCGGGGTGAGGGCGGTTACCTGATCAACTGTGAAGGCGAGCGCTTTATGGAGCGTTATGCTCCGAATGCGAAAGACCTGGCTGGCCGTGACGTCGTCGCGCGCTCCATGGTTATCGAGATTCTCGAAGGTCGCGGTTGTGGCCCGGACAAGGATCACGTTCTGCTGAAGTTGGATCACCTGGGTGAAGAGACTCTGAATCTGCGCCTGCCGGGTATCTGTGAGTTGTCCCGTACATTTGCTCACGTGGATCCCGTAAAAGAGCCGGTACCGGTTGTTCCAACCTGTCATTACATGATGGGCGGTGTTCCTACAAATGTAGGTGGTCAGGCGCTGACTCAGGATGAAAAGGGTAACGATCAGCCGATCCCGGGCCTGTTTGCCTGTGGTGAGGCGGCGTGTGTTTCTGTTCACGGTGCAAACCGCCTTGGTGGTAACTCGCTGCTGGATCTCGTTGTTTTCGGTCGTGCGGCGGGCCTGCACATTGAAGAACAGCTGCGCGGTGGCTTTGAGACTGACGGTGCAACCGATGAGGATATCAAGCGCGCCATGGCTCGTCTGGATCGTCTGAACAGCGCATCGGAAGGCGAAAGCGTCGCCGAAGTTCGTAAGGATCTTCAGAACTGCATGCAGCTTTACTTCGGCGTATTCCGCGACGGCAAGAGCATGGAAGAAGGTCTGGAGAAGCTGGAAGCTATCGGCCAGCGTGTTCGTAACACCAAGCTGGCAGACACCAGTAGTGCGTTCAACACTGCGCGCATTGAAGCGCTGGAACTGGATAACCTTTTTGAGGTGGCTCAGGCTACCGCGATTGCTGCAAACGAGCGTAAAGAGAGCCGTGGTGCCCATGCCCGTAACGACTTCACCGAGCGTGATGACGAGAACTGGTTGAAGCACTCTCTCTACTTCCCGTTGGATAAGCGTATTGGCAAGCGTGACGTTAACTTTTCGCCGAAAACCGTCGAAACCTTCCAGCCAAAAGTCCGGACTTACTAAGGGGGACATACATTATGTTGGTAAGCCTTTACCGTTATAACCCGGAAACTGACAACGCCCCTTACATGCAGGACGTTGATGTTGAGCTTCCGGCAGGAAAGGATCTGATGGTTCTTGACGTGCTCAATCTCATCAAGGAGAGCGATCCGTCAATGGCCTATCGCCGCTCGTGCCGTGAAGGTGTTTGCGGTTCTGATGGCATGAACATGAACGGCAAAAATGGTCTTGCGTGCATTACGCCGATGTCTCAGGTCGTCAAGAATGACAAGCTGGTATTGCGCCCGCTGCCGGGTCTGCCGGTTATTCGTGATCTGGTCGTTGATATGAGCCTGTTCTACAAGCAGTACGAAAAAGTGATGCCGTACCTGATTAACGACAAGCCAGCGCCCGCCATTGAGCGTTTGCAGTCACCAGAAGATCGCGAAAAGCTGGATGGCCTGTACGAATGTATTCTCTGTGCGTGCTGTTCCACGTCCTGCCCATCGTTCTGGTGGAATCCGGACAAGTTCATTGGTCCGGCTGGACTGTTGCAAGCATACCGCTTTCTTGCTGATAGTCGTGATACGGCTCAGGCGGAGCGCCTTGCCGATCTGGATGATCCGTTCAGTGTTTTCCGCTGCAGGGGCATCATGAACTGTGTCAGCGTTTGCCCGAAAGGCCTTAACCCCACAAGGGCAATAGGCCATATTCGAAATCTTTTGCTGCACCGGGCGACTTGAGCGGCAGAATTGAAGACAGACGCTATACTGATCTGATCAGGTTGGAACCCGGAAGGCCTCGCTTTATGCGGGGCCTTCAACCAAAGGCTTATAGTCAATGGTCTTACCCGGGTGCACACTACGCAAGCCGTGGCGGGAACTTACCATGTTTTCTTGCGGTGTTGCTGAGTACAAAAAAATCATTGGGGAACGGAAAACATCCGTGTTGGGTGTGGTTGCCACAGTCGATCCCGTAAAAACCCGTATTGACTGATATTTACCCCTGGCCGACCATACTTGGCTCCCCCGCACCAGCCCAAGGTGAGCTATTCAAAATGCAAGAAAGCATGATGGAGCAGTTATGGCAGACGTCCCACTTACAGGGTGGAAATCTGGCCTATGTCGAACAGCTTTTTGAAACCTACCTGACAGACCCTAATGCCGTTTCCGAAGAGTGGCGCAGTTTTTTTGACAAGCTTCCGAGCGTTGACGGCTATCAGGGCCGTGATGTCATTCACTCTTCGATCCGCGAGCAGTTTGAGCACATATCCCGCAATCAGCGTTTTCTCGCGAATAACGGCGTGCCGGCCAGTGCAACGTCGGATGCTGATAAAAAGCAGACACGTGTTCTCCAGCTAATCAACGCTTATCGCTTTCGTGGTCATCAGGAAGCAAAACTTGACCCGCTTGGAGTTTGGCAGCGACCGAGCGTCGAAGATCTTGACCCGTCGTTCCATGATTTATCGGAAGCTGACCGGGATCTGACCTTCCAGACCGGTTCTCTGAGCTTTGGCTCTGAAACCATGAAGCTCGGAGACATCGTCGACGGATTGCAGCAGACGTACTGCGGCAGTATTGGCGCCGAGTACATGTACATAATTGATACCCGCATTAAGCGCTGGTTTCAGCAACGTATGGAGCCAGTTCGCTCCCAGCCGGGTTATGGGGCTGAAACGCGTAAACACATTCTGGAGCGCCTCACGGCGGCCGAGGGTCTGGAAAAATATCTTGGCTCTCGTTACCCCGGCGTCAAGCGTTTCGGGCTTGAGGGCGGCGAAAGCCTTATTCCCTGCATGGACGAGCTTATCCAGCGGGCAGGCCATTATGGCGCCAAGGAAATTGTTCTGGGTATGGCCCACCGTGGCCGCCTGAACATTCTGGTCAATACACTTGGCAAGAACCCCAAGGAGCTGTTCGACGAGTTTGAGGGCAAAAGGCTGGCCGATTCTGGCTCCGGTGACGTTAAGTACCACCAGGGGTTTTCATCCAACGTGATGACCGAAGGCGGTGAGATACACCTTGCGATGGCGTTTAACCCATCTCACCTTGAAATCGTATCGCCGGTAGTTGAAGGCTCTGTGCGTGCCCGTCAATCCCGTCGTTCCGATTCAGTAGGTAATCAGGTGGTTCCCGTTATTATGCACGGTGATGCGGCATTTGCCGGTCAGGGTGTGGTGATGGAAACCTTCCAGATGTCCCAGACCCGTGGTTTCGGAGTGGGCGGTACCATTCACATCGTTATCAATAACCAGGTTGGCTTTACCACCAGCAAACAGGAAGATGCGCGCTCTACGGAGTATTGCACTGACATCGCCAAGATGGTTCAGGCGCCGATACTGCATGTGAACGCGGACGACCCTGAAGCGGTTGTTTTTGTGACTCAAATGGCGATGGACTATCGCAACGAGTTCAGGGGCGACGTGGTTATCGATCTGGTTTGTTATCGTCGTCGCGGGCACAACGAAGCGGATGAACCCGCCGCAACCCAGCCGATGATGTATGAAAAGATTCGCAAGCTGAAGACGACCCGCATGATTTATGCGGAGAAGCTGGTTGCTGCGGGTGTTGTAAGTGAAGACGAAGCCAAGCAGATGGAAAATGATTACCGTGACGCGCTGGATAATGGCGAGCACGTGGTCAAATCCCTCGTCAAGGAGCCCAATAAAGACCTGTACGTTGACTGGTCGCCTTATCTGGGTCATCAATGGACTGCCAAGTGCAAGTCCAGTGTGCCATTGAAAACTGTCCAGAAGCTGGGTAAAAAGCTGACCCAGGTGCCTGAAGGATTCAGTGTTCAGCGTCAGGTTTCGAAGATTGTCTCGGATCGCGAGAAAATGACAGCGGGTGCCTTGCCCATCAATTGGGGCTATGGCGAGATCATGGCTTACGCCACGCTGTTGAATGAAGGGCATCCGATCCGGCTGACCGGTCAGGATGTGGGTCGTGGAACCTTCTCTCACCGCCATGCGGTTTTGCATAATCAGAAGGACGGGTCCAGACATATCGCTCTTGCGCAACTCTCTGACAAGCAGCCGATGTTTGAAATTTATGACTCGTTGCTCTCTGAAGAGGCGGTGATGGCGTTCGAATATGGCTACTCCACCACCACGCCGGATACGCTGGTGGTCTGGGAAGCACAGTTTGGCGATTTCGCAAACGGTGCGCAGGTTGTTATCGATCAGTTCCTCACCAGTGGTGAGCACAAGTGGGGCCGCTTGTGTGGTTTGACTCTGTTGCTGCCGCATGGCTATGAAGGGCAGGGGCCGGAACACAGTTCCGCGCGCCTTGAGCGCTTCTTGCAGATGTCTGCACAGCACAACATTCAGGTATGTGTGCCGACTACACCTTCCCAGGTGTTCCACATGTTGCGTCGTCAGGTGAAGCGCCCGCTGCGTAAGCCGCTGGTTGCTATTACACCCAAGAGTTTGCTGCGACACAAGGAAGCAACCTCGGATCTGGATGACTTGACGTCAGGCACCTTCCAGACCGTTCTTCCCGAGAAAGAATTGCCGGAAGCGAAAAAAGTTACCCGGGTTATTCTTTGCAGCGGCAAGGTCTATTACGATCTGCTGGAAAAGAAGAAAACCGATGAGCGCGACGATGTTGCCATTGTGCGCATTGAGCAACTTTATCCGTTCCCCAGTGAAGATCTGGATGAAACTCTGGCCCAGTACTCAAAGTTGAAACACGTGGTTTGGTGTCAGGAAGAGCCTATGAACCAGGGCGCCTGGTACAGCAGTCAGCACCACATGCGCAACGCGCTGCAGCGGCTGAACCCCAAGCTTCATCTTCAGTACGCCGGTCGTGAGGCCTCCGCTGCTCCGGCAGCAGGTCATATGTCTGTTCATATTGAAGAGCAGAAAAATCTTGTTAACGACGCGTTTGAAATCTGACGAGCTACCGAACTAAGGAACTGTAATGTCTACTGAGATAAAAGCACCCGTTTTCCCGGAGTCGGTCGCAGAGGGTACCGTCGCGACCTGGCACAAACAGCCCGGCGAAGCCTGTTCACGTGATGACCTGATCGTCGATATTGAAACCGACAAGGTGGTCCTTGAGGTTGTAGCGCCTGCTGACGGCGTTATTGAAGAGATCGTCAAAGGAGAAGGCGACACCGTGGAAAGCGGTGAGGTTATCGGCAAATTCAAAGAAGGCGCCGTGGGCGACTCCGACTCTGCTGACAGCAAGGGCAGTAAGGATAGCAAAGCCGACGCCGGCGCAGATGGCGATGCTGACAAGAAAGAGGCCAAGCCTGATCAAAGCCAGAGCTCGGACGACGCCATTCTGAGCCCTGCAGCCCGCAAGCTGGCTGATGAGAATAACGTTGATCCGGGTTCCGTTAAAGGTACTGGGAAAGATGGTCGAGTAACCAAAGAAGACGTTCAAAATCATGTAGATAGCGAAAAGTCTTCAGGTGGTTCATCGAACGCCCCGGCTGCAACGCCTGAGGCCAATATTGCTGCGGGTGAGCGTATGGAAAAACGCGTTCCCATGACGCGCCTGCGTGCCAGCATCGCTAAACGTCTGGTGAACGCCCAGCAAACTGCAGCCATGCTGACGACTTTTAATGAAGTCGACATGGGCCCAATCATGGAGCTGCGTAAGCAGTACCAAGAGAGCTTTGTGAAGCGCCACGACATCAAGCTGGGCTTTATGTCGTTTTTCGCCAAAGCTGCAACCGAAGCTCTGAAGCGTTTCCCCGCAGTTAACGCGTCTATCGACGGAAACGATATGGTTTACCACGGCTATCAGGATATCGGTGTTGCGGTCTCCACTGAGCGTGGTCTGGTGGTTCCGGTACTTCGGGATGTGGATGCATTGGGACTGGCAGATATCGAGAAGAAAATTGTCGAGTACGGCACCAAGGCAAAAGGTGGCAAGCTTGGAATTGAAGATATGACTGGTGGTACCTTTACCATAACGAACGGTGGTATTTTTGGATCGCTTCTTTCTACGCCGATCCTGAATCCACCGCAAACGGCTATCCTGGGTATGCACAAAATTCAGGAGCGTCCGATGGCGGTCAATGGCAAGGTGGAAATCCGTCCAATGATGTACCTTGCGCTGTCCTATGATCACCGTATGGTCGACGGCAAGGAGGCGGTGCAGTTCCTTGTGGCCATCAAGGAAATGCTCGAAGACCCGGCGCGTATTCTGCTGGACGTCTGAGCCGACACTTAACGAATCGGAAAACAGGATTAACTATGTCTGATAAGTACGACGTAATCGTCATTGGCGCTGGCCCTGGTGGCTATGTTGCCGCCATAAAAGCGGCTCAGCTTGGCCTTAAAACCGCATGTGTCGAGTCGTGGAGCTCCGAAGATGGCAAAAGCCAGGTACTAGGTGGCACCTGCCTTAACGTGGGCTGTATTCCTTCCAAAGCGTTGCTGGAAATTTCTCACAAGTTTGAGGAAGCGAGCCACGATTACGAAATGCAGGGCATCATTGCCAAGGATGTCAAAATCGACATCGCCAAGATGATGGAACGCAAGAGTGGCATCGTTAAACAGCTGACGGGTGGTATTGCCGGGCTGTTCAAGGCTAACGGAGTGACTGCCCTTCACGGCCATGGCAAGCTTCTGGCTAATCGTCAGGTTGAAGTCACGGATAAAGACGGCAAGACAAAAACCTACGAAGCAGAGAACGTTATTATAGCTACCGGCTCCAAGCCTATCGATATACCGCCGGCCCCCATGACCGAAGGCTATATCGTGGACTCTGAAGGTGCGCTGGAATTTGATGAGGTTCCCAAGCGTCTTGGCATCATCGGTGCTGGTGTTATCGGTCTTGAGCTGGGCAGTGTATGGGCCCGTCTGGGTTCGGAAGTGACGGTACTTGAAGCACAGGACACCTTCCTTCCCGCTGTAGATCAGCAGGTTGCCAAGGATGCTCTGAAACAGCTCCGCAAGCAGGGCCTGAATATTGTAATGGGTGGCCGGGTAACCGGTGCCGAGGTCAAGCGCAAGCTGGTCAACGTGAGCTACGAGGACAGCAAGGGCAAGCAGGAACTGAAAGTCGACAAGCTGATTGTTGCCGTTGGCCGCCGGCCATACACTGACAATCTGTTGTCAGCAGATTCCGGCGTTAGCATGGATGAGCGTGGTTTTATCTTTGTTGACGAAAAGTGCAAAACCGAGGCGCCGGGTGTCTGGGCCGTGGGCGACGTTGTTCGTGGCCCAATGCTGGCGCACAAAGCCTCGGAAGAGGGCGTCATGGTTGCCGAGCGTATCGCTGGCCACAAGCCGCAGGTTAATTATGACTGTATTCCTAACGTCATCTACACATCGCCGGAAGTGGCCTGGGTAGGTAAGACCGAGGAGCAGCTCAAGAGTGAAGGTGAAGCCTATAAGGTTGGTACTTTCCCGTTTGCAGCTAACGGTCGCGCGATGGCGGCAAACGCCGCCTCTGGCATGGTGAAAATTATTGCCGACGAGAAGACTGATCGGATTCTGGGCTTCCACGTTGTAGGTCCGCAGGCATCGGAAATCGTTGCTCAGGGCGTTATTGCCATGGAATTTGGCTCCAGTGCAGAAGATCTGGCTCTGACCTGTTTTGCACATCCGACTTTGTCAGAGTCTGTGCATGAGGCAGCGCTGGCGGTTAACGGTGGCGCGATTCACATTGCGAACCGTCGCAAAAAGAAGTAACGCAAACCAGGAAGCAGGGGCGCCCGTGATGGCGCCCCTTTACCATAAAAACAGCTGATTTCCGGTTGCGATCATGGCGAGTTCAGGTGACCCCCTGTCCGCCGAACCGAATTCGCATTAAGGGCTCCCCGGCTGGGGGGCGCGGGTTCACTTTCCGTACGTGGTTATCCTTCATCAAAAAGCGGGACACTAACTATGAATTTGCACGAATATCAGGGCAAACAGCTTTTCGCTGAATATGGCTTGCCAGTATCACAGGGCATTGCCTGTGATACTCCGGATCAAGCAGTAGCAGCAGCAGAAAAGATCGGCGGCAACAGCTGGGTTGTAAAAGCTCAGGTTCACGCTGGCGGTCGCGGTAAAGCCGGCGGTGTAAAGCTGGTCAAGAACACTGACGACATCCGCGCGTTTGCAGAGCAGTGGTTGGGCAAGCAGCTCGTTACTTTTCAGACCGACGAGCATGGCCAGCCGGTCAGCAAGATTCTGGTTGAATCCCTGACGGATATCGATCAGGAGCTGTATTTGGGCGCGGTTGTCGACCGTGGCACTCGCCGTATCGTATTCATGGCATCCACCGAAGGCGGTGTCGAAATTGAAACGGTTGCGGAAGAAACTCCTGAGAAAATCCTGAGAGCCGAAATCGATCCGTTGGTAGGTGCGCAGCCTTACCAGGGTCGTGAGCTGGCGTTCAAGCTTGGGCTGGAAGGCAAACAGATTGGTCAGTTCACCAAGATTTTCCTGGGCCTGGCAAAGCTGTTTGAAGACTACGACCTGGCACTGATGGAAATCAACCCGCTGGTAATTACTCCAGCCGGTGATCTGCACTGCCTGGACGCCAAGATTGGTGTCGATGGCAACGCGTTGTACCGTCAGAAGAAGTTGCAGGAAATGCGCGATCCTTCACAGGAAGATGCCCGTGAAGCCGAAGCTGCAGCCTGGGAGCTGAACTACGTTGCACTTGAAGGCAATATCGGCTGCATGGTTAACGGCGCTGGTCTGGCCATGGGTACCATGGACATCATCAAGCTGTCTGGCGGCCGCCCGGCTAACTTTCTGGACGTTGGCGGCGGTGCGACCAAAGAGCGCGTATCCGAAGCGTTCAAGATCATCCTGTCTGACGATGCAGTGCAAGCCGTGCTGGTTAACATCTTCGGCGGTATTGTTCGCTGCGACATGATTGCCGAAGGCATCATTGGTGCGGTTAAAGAAGTTGGGGTTAAGGTGCCAGTTGTTGTTCGTCTTGAAGGTAACAATGCTGAACTGGGTTCCAAGGTACTGGCTGAAAGTGGCCTGAACATCATCGCCGCCAGCAGCCTGGCCAATGCTGCAGAGCAAGTCGTTAAAGCCGCAGGGGGTAAATAATGAGCATCCTGATTAATAAAGACACCAAGGTAATCTGCCAGGGCTTTACCGGCGCACAGGGTACATTCCATTCTGAGCAGGCGATCGAGTACGGCACCAAGATGGTTGGTGGTGTTAGCCCGGGTAAAGGCGGCACCGAGCATCTGGGGCTGCCGGTGTTCAACACCGTACGTGAAGCTGTAGAAAAGACCGGTGCTCAGGCTACCGTGATCTATGTTCCAGCTCCGTTCTGCAAAGACGCCATCATTGAAGCGGCGGACGCCGGCCTTGAACTGATTGTGTGCATCACTGAAGGCATCCCGACCATCGATATGCTGTACGCCAAAGAATACGTTGATCGTAAAGGCGTTCGCATGATCGGGCCTAACTGTCCGGGCGTAATCACACCGGGCGAGTGCAAGATCGGCATCATGCCAGGCCACATTCACAAGCCAGGCAAGGTCGGTATCGTATCCCGCTCCGGCACCCTGACTTACGAAGCAGTCAAACAGACCACAGACTTCGGCTACGGCCAGTCTACCTGCGTGGGCATTGGTGGTGACCCGATTCCGGGATCCAACTTCATCGATATCCTCAGGCTGCTGCAGGACGACCCGCAGACAGAAGCGATTGTTATGATTGGTGAGATCGGCGGCACCGCTGAAGAAGAAGCGGCTGCGTTCATCAAGGAAAACGTCACCAAGCCTGTGGTTTCCTACATTGCCGGTGTTACAGCACCTCCGGGCAAGCGTATGGGCCACGCCGGTGCCATCATCTCTGGTGGTAAAGGTACGGCAGACGAAAAATTTGCGGCTCTGAACGACGCTGGTGTTAAAACCGTGCGCAGTCTGGCCGAGATTGGCAAGGCTCTGAAGGAAGTGACTGGCTGGTAAAACCGGTTTCTTTCGCTAAAACCCCCGTTTCTGTTCTGCAGAGCGGGGGTTTTTTATTTATAATGCCGGGTCGTCTGATCTAGTATGGGCGGATCCCATTCAAATGAAGGAGTTTGTGCTTTGAGTTCTGTAGATTCCCAGCAACGGGTATTGTCCGGTATGCGTCCGACCGGCAAGCTTCATCTTGGTCATTACCACGGTGTGCTGAAAAACTGGGTGAAACTCCAGCACGAATTCGAGTGCTTCTTCTTTATCGCCGATTGGCATGCCCTGACGACCCACTACGATGACCCCTCCGGCATCGAGCAAAGTGTCTGGGACATGGTGATCGACTGGCTGGCCGCCGGAGTGAATCCCGGCTCCTCCACCATGTTTATCCAGTCGCAGGTGCCTGAGCATGCGGAACTGCATTTGCTGTTGTCCATGATCACCCCTCTGGGCTGGCTGGAACGCATACCCACCTACAAGGACCAGCAGGAAAAGCTGCGTGAAAAAGACCTCGCAACTTATGGTTTCCTGGGCTATCCGTTGCTGCAGACGGCCGACATACTGATGTACCGCGCGGGCAAAGTGCCAGTGGGTGCAGATCAGGTGTCTCACGTTGAAATCACCCGTGAGATAGCCCGCCGTTTCAATCATATCTATGGGCGCGAACCCGGGTTTGAAGATCAGGCGGAGTCTGCCATCGTCAAGATGGGCAAGAAAAACGCCAAGCTCTACCGCACGCTAAAAAAGAGATACCAGGAAGAGGGTGATCTGGAAGCTCTGGAGACCGCTCGCGCCTTGCTTATGGAGCAGCAGAACATTTCCATCGGTGATCGTGAACGCTTGTATGGATACATTGAGGGTGGCGGCAAGGTCATTCTCCCGGAGCCACAGCCACTGTTGACGCCAGACTCAAAAATGCCGGGGCTGGACGGACAGAAAATGTCCAAGTCCTACAATAACTACATTGGCCTGCGGGAAGATCCGGACAGCGTGGCTCAGAAAGTCCGTACCATGCAAACGGACCCCCAGCGGGTGCGGCGGACAGATCCAGGCGAGCCGGAGAAGTGTCCGGTGTGGGGGCTGCACAAAGTCTACTCCGATGAAGCAACCAAAGAGTGGGTTCAGACCGGTTGCCGCAGTGCCGGCATCGGCTGCCTTGACTGCAAAAAACCGCTTATTGATTCGATTCTGGAAGAGCAGCGCCCCCTGCGTGAACGGGCTCTTGAATATGAAGACAATCCCGATCTTGTGCACTCCATTTTGCAGGAAGGGCGTGAACATGCCCGGGACGCAGCCCGTGATACGCTTGAGGAAGTCCGGGCAGCAATGGGTCTGAGCTATCGCTAAGTCAGCCAAGCCAGAGCAGGCCCCTTTGGCGCGGGTTTCAGGGAAAGATCTGATTGACCTTCCCAGTGATCTGTATATCCCGCCAGATGCACTTGCGGTGTTTCTGGAAGCCTTTGAGGGGCCGCTCGACCTTCTGCTCTACCTCATCCGTCGCCAGAATATGGATATTCTGGATATAGACGTGAGTGAAATAACCCGGCAATACATGGACTATATCGGAGCCGTGGAAGCCATGCGCTTCGAGCTGGCTGCAGAGTACCTGGTGATGGCGGCCACGCTGGCGGAAATAAAATCCCGCATGCTGCTGCCGAGGCATGAGAGCGCCGAAGAAGATGAGTTGGATCCAAGAGCTGAACTGATTCGGCGGCTGCAGCAGTACGAGCGATTCAAGCAGGCCGCTGAGGACATCGACACATTGCCACGTATGGAGCGTGACAGTTTTTCTGTATCGGCATCGCTGCCGCAGTTACCGTCTACCCAACCGCATCCCGATGTTGATTTTATGGATATGCTTCTTGCACTTCGTGGCGTACTGGAACGAGCGGACCTTTTTACCAGCCATCATGTGGAAAAGGAGAAACTCTCCACCCGGGAGCGCATGTCGGCCATTTTGTCAGTGTTAAAGGATGATCAGTTTGTTGCTTTCCAGAGTCTCTTCACCGTTGAAGAAGGAAGGCTCGGCGTGGTGGTCACGTTTCTGGCAACGCTGGAGTTGGTGAAAGAGCAACTGATTGAAGTGGTACAGGCAGAAGTGCTGGGTTCGATTCACGTGCGCGCCCGGGCTGCTCGCTAGATTATTCCGCATCGGAAAACAGCGCACCGAAGAACGGATCGCCATCATGAACGAAGAACATCTTTCCAGAATTCAGGCAATTGTCGAAGCCGCGTTGCTGGCTGCGGGTAAGCCCCTGTCGCTTGATCAATTACGGGAATTGTTTACCGAAGATGAGCGCCCGGCACGGCAGGTCATGGAACATGTGATGATGCTTCTTGGCGGTGCGTGTGAGGGGCGGGGGTTTGAGCTTCGTAAAGTAGCCAGCGGCTACCGGCTTCAGATTCGTGAGGAGTTTGCGCCCTGGGTTAGCCGGTTGTTTGAGGAAAAACCTCAGCGCTATTCCCGTGCCCTGCTGGAAACGCTTGCATTGATCGCCTACCGCCAGCCCATTACCCGTGGCGAGATTGAAGACATTCGGGGTGTTACGGTAAGCAGCAATATCATTCGCACATTACTTGAGCGAGAGTGGGTTCGCATTGTAGGGCATAAGGACGTTCCCGGCCGGCCTGCGATGTATGCGACGACCCGACAGTTTCTGGACTATTTCAATCTTTCCAGCCTGGATCAGATGCCACCTTTGTCCGAGATCCGGGACCTGGAAGAAATAGGCAGGGAAATTGAAAAGAATATTCAAGCCGAGATTGAGTTTGATTCAACATCGGCAAAGCCCGCTGAGGATAATCCTCCGGGCGAGACACTTCACTGATACCATTCGGGTATCAGTCAGCGATTAAGGATTATGTTCATGGCGTCAGAACGCCCCGGAAGAAAGGCAAAACCGGCCGCAGATACAGTGATTAACGAGGACCCGGAGCGGATCCAGAAGCTTCTCGCCCGTGCCGGTATCGGCTCGCGCCGGGAAATCGAAGGCTGGATGGAAACCGGGCGCCTGACGGTCAATGGTGAGGCCGCTGTGCCGGGCCAGAAAGCAACGGTGAATGATCGGTTCGAACTGGACGAAAAGCGGCTGGAAGTAGCAGCGGCTGCTGTGACTGTGCGCCGGGTGCTTATCTATAACAAGCCCGAAGGTGAGGTGGCTACGCGGAAGGATCCTGAGGGGCGTCCAACGGTATTTGACCGCCTGCCCAGGCTCAAGGATAACCGCTGGATATCGATAGGCCGGCTGGATATCAATACCACCGGGCTTGTGCTGTTCACCACCGACGGTGAGCTCGCCAATCGTCTGATGCACCCCTCAAACCAGATCGACCGGGAATACGCAGTCAGGGTTTTTGGCGAAGTTGATGACGCCATGATCGAGCGCCTGATGGCCGGCGTTCTTCTTGAAGACGGCATGGCAAAATTCAGTGATCTCAGTCCTGCCGGCGGCAGCGGGATCAACCGTTGGTTTCACGTTACGCTTCTGGAAGGCCGTAACCGTGAGGTCAGGCGCTTGTGGGAGTCCCAGGGTGTACGCGTAAGTCGTCTGAAGCGTGTGCGTTATGGGCCGGTCTTTCTGCCCAGCCGGCTGACGCTTGGAAAATGGGAAGAGCTGGATCAGAAAGCCGTCGATTCATTGAGCAAAACGGTCGGGCTTGAATCGGTGGATATACCGCAAAAAACGCCGGACGAGCAGGCTGCCCATGACCGGCAGCGAAGAAAGAGCCCGGGGAGTGGTAACAAAAAAGCCGGAAGCCGGCGCTGGGATGTCAGTGATACCAAACCGACTCGAAACGGAGGCTCTGATAAGCCTCGCGCCGGGGGGGGCAGGCCGAAGGCAGGGTCTGGCCGACCGCGTAAAGCCCATTCCGGAAGTGCCGGTAAGTCGGGCAGGTAATTCAATGTGTTGATCCTGAACCGGGCTGTTCAGCGAATGGTCGCGAACACCCGGGTGCAGTTTCGGCCCTGATCTTTGGCCCGGTAAAGTGCTTCGTCAGCGCGGGCTATCCACTGGCCCGGAGCTTCCCCCGGCATATAGCGGGCTACACCGCAGCTTATGGTTACTGAAAGCTCAGTGCCTCCGCAGTCGACCCGAAGGTTTGCCACGGCACTGCGCACCCGGTCTGCTACATCCCGGGCTTCCTCCTCGTCCGTATGGGGCAGCAAAATAGCGAACTCTTCTCCACCAAACCGGTAAGCGCTGTCTGAATTTCTGATTGCAGCCTCCAATGCCTCAGCAGTCAATTGCAGCAGGTGATCACCCACCACGTGCCCGTGCTGATCGTTTACCTTTTTAAAACGATCCAGGTCGCAGAGAATCAGGGTGTACTCCTCAGCATGACGTTGTGCAAGCAGGCTTGCGCGCTGAAGATGCTCATCCAGAGCCCGTTTGTTGGGAATTGACGTAAGCGAATCGGTCAGCGCCGCCTGTTCAATGGCAATAAACTGGCAGGCATTGCGTAGCGGACAGATGGCCGCGCTGATGATCATTTCAATGCCCTGCAGTTCATCGTCTGAAAATTTGCGCCGACGGTTCAGTGTCAGAGTTCCGTAACACACGCCTTCGACATTAAGTCGATACTCACAGCGGTGCGGCCCACCGATACCAGTTGCATACACAAAATCACGATGAGCTATCTGATGGCGGTAATTCAGCGCGTCGAAGGGAATGATTTCGCCCAGTTCTTCCGCCAGAATGCCAAGCTGGGTTTCCAGCGAGAGTGTCGTGGAAAGCCGCCGTGTAAGCCTGCTGAAGGGATCGGGAGTGTTCGACCAGCCCTGATAAGCTTGTCGTAGCGCCGCCAGATCTTTCGGCTGAGAGGTGGATCTCTGTTTCGACGGTATGTTTTTCACTGGGGTTCACTCTGCTGACAGAATTGATCGATTGCTTGCGCGGGTATTAGCATGGTTTGTGCCGGTCAATAAATTACGTCTATAAAACAAATATATGTATTGAGCTTCTAAGGTGCTTTGATGTGCCGGTGAACAAGCTCGGCCCCAAGCGTCAAAAAAACGGCAAGCTCCGTTCGGAGGATGCGGTCGCGGGCGCAAAATGCTGGTGAAGGGGGGGGGTGGGGATGAAGAGTCCCTGTGTTAAACTCTCGCTGTTCGATCATCAACTGAATCCCCGCTGTTTCCAGAAGTGAGCAACATTCCGTATGACGTTTCAGGCCCCAGAAAGTCTCTCCGAACAGATCGCCCAGCATCTGGAGCAGAGGATTGTCACGCGGGATCTGACGCCCGGGAGTCGCATCCAGGAGCTCAAGGTTTCAGGTGACCTCAACGTCAGCCGCGGTTCGGTGCGCGAAGCCCTGCTGATTCTGGAGCGCAGGCATCTTATTGAGATTTTTCCACGCAGAGGCGCGGTGGTTTCCTGCCTGACCGTGGCCAGCGTTAACAGTCTTTACGATATCTACATCGATTTGCTGTGCATGCTCGGACGCAAAGTTATCGAGCGCTGGTCGGGCGATGAACTGGGCGGTGTTATGGGCCGGGTTCGTGAAGTTGAGGCGGTCATCCAGGCTGTAAACTCAACGGGGCCAGATGCGGCAGAAAAAGTGATCGATGCGGGCTTTGGCGTCATGCGTTACGCCTACGGACTAGTGGATAACCCGTTCCTGGAGGAGACTCTGGAGAACTTCCGACCCGCGATCAGTCGCACTTATTTTGTTGCA
>TARA_R110002110_G_scaffold2756_4_pt1 | contig 59626 bp, 45 predicted proteins | sample TARA_R110002110 | Tara Oceans TARA_R110002110 (sample SAMEA4397330) | marine metagenome | biome: Polar Biome; feature: [SRF] surface water layer (ENVO:00010504); material: water (ENVO:00002006), including particulate matter (ENVO:01000060) such as... | depth 5 m | reverse complement strand
TGGTTCCGCGCCCGTCAAACCTTCAGGAATATCATGGCGACCGAAGCAAAACTCATCGTTCAGGGGCTCGCACACCACTACCCCGACGAATACACCGGTGAATCCGTTCACGCGCTGCAGGACATCAACCTGCAGATCCATGAGAACGAGTTCGTCGCGATCGTTGGCCCCAGCGGCTGCGGCAAAACGACATTCCTCAACATCATCGCCGGACTGCTGCCCTATCGCGAAGGGCGCGCCATGGTCGATGGCGTCGAAATCCGCGGTCCGGGCCCGGACCGGGGCGTTGTGTTCCAGGAACATGCGATCCTGCCCTGGCGGACCGTAAACCGAAATATTGGCCATGGCCTCGAATTGCGCCGTGTGCCCAAGCAAGAGCGCGAACGACGCGTGCAGGAATATGTGGATCTGGTCGGCCTGTCCGGCTTCGAGGACCGCTACCCGCATGAACTGTCCGGCGGCATGAAGCAACGTGTCGCCGTGGCCCGCACGCTCTGCGCTGATCCCGTGATCATGCTGATGGACGAGCCCTTCGCCGCGGTTGATGCGCAGACCCGCATTACGCTCCAGGATGAGCTCAACCGGGTTGTGATGGCGACCAAGAAAACCATCCTGTTCATTACCCATTCGGTCGAAGAAGCCGCGTTCCTGGGTGACCGCTGCATCGTCTTTTCCCGGCGCCCGGGAAAGGTCAAAGCCGAGATCAAGATCGATATTCCGCGCGAAGAACGGCTGTGGAAGGACATGGTGAACAACACCCGCTTCACAGAAGCTCGTGACGAAATTCTGCGCCTCGTTCGCTCGGAGGTCACCAACGATGACGACGGTTGATGCTGCGCCGGTTCGGCGCAAATCATTCAAGAAAATGATCACCGACAGCAGGGCGATCCAGTTGGTCATCCTGCTCGTCGGCGTTCTCATTCTCTGGGCGATCATCTCGGCAGTCATCGAGCGCCCGGATCGATATCTCCCCTCGCCTCTCACGACGCTCTTCTCGTCGGTCGACCTGCTGCAAAAGGGCGTATTGACCAGTTTCTATGCCGACACGCTGACCCGCCTGGTAATCGGCAGTATTCTGGGTATCGGCCTCGGCATTCCGTTCGGGCTGTTGCTCGGCCTGAACCGCAACATCGCGGACATGTTCTACCCGCTGATGAACTTCTTCCAGTCCGTGTCCGGCATCGCCATTTTCCCGGTGATTGTCATCTGGTTCGGGAACAGCAACACGACCGTGATGATCGTGATCCTGTACACAGCCTTCTTCCCCATCGCCTTCAACGTCCTGTCAGGCGTGCGGTCCGTGCCCATGCGTTACATCAGCGCCGCGCGTACCCTCGGCGCATCCCGGTTCCAGATTGTGAAGGACGTACTTTTACCTGGTGCCATGCCTTCGGTCGCCATCGGCTCGCGCCTGTCCATCGGCTTTGCCTGGCGTGCTGTGATCGCCGGCGAAATGCTCGCGGGACAAGCGGGTCTCGGCAATATGATCTTCGCCGGTCAGGAACTCGATAACACGGCACAGATCATTCTCGGCATGATGCTCATCGGCCTGACCTGGATCATGTTGGACCACTACCTGTTGCGTCCGCTTGAATCCGACACCATCGAACGCTGGGGGCTCGTACAACGATGACCGCCATTAATGAATTCTCCGTCGCCGTTCAGCGCAGGTTTGGCCGTCAGCGCCTGCGTAAATTCGGCCTCGGCATCATTCCCTTCATCGTCCTGATTACCCTCTGGCACATGAACTCGATCTTCGTCTGGTTCGATCCAGTCGAAATTCCGCCGATTGCCGACGTCTGGGGCGCCATCTTCTGGCTGCAAAGTGATTGCCCGGGAATTTTTGCCGCGATTGAAGGCCACAATGGCTGCCAGTTGACCAACAATATCTCCTCGTCGATCGCCCGCGTGATCCTCGCGATGGTTGTGGGTGTTCCGCTGGGCGTTGCATTCGGCATCATGGCCGGCATGAACCGCGTTGTTTCGGCCTATCTCGAGCCGATCGGCGTGTTCATGAACTCCGTCTCCGGCATCGCCTGGATCCCGTTGGCCATTGTCTGGTTCGGTGTCGGCTGGGAGACCACCCTCTTCATCATGCTGAACACAATCTTCTGGTTGCTGTTCTTCAATACGATGATGGGCGTCCGCGCCGTGCCCAAGGTTCTGATCCAGGGCGTGCAAACGCTGGGCGGGTCCCGGCTCGACGCGATCCTGCAAGTCTATCTGCCGGGTGCAATGACCTCGATCATTACCGGCCTGCGGATGTCCATGGGCTTTGGCTGGCGCGCATTGATCGCGGCCGAAATGATCGGCGGCGACAGCGGGCTCGGCTTCATGATTTTCGTGTCCTCCGCAGAGTTCAAGACCGAGGAAGTCTTCCTTGGCGTGATCCTGATCTCCCTTATTTTCCTCGCTACCGACCGATGGATACTCGTGCCGCTTGAGAAGTGGACCATCGAGCGGTGGGGCCTGGTCTGGAAGCCGACTTGATATGACATCACAAGAAATGGATGAAGTCCGCCCGGTTCGCCGGCGGAGGGCATGGTACAAACGCCGGGATATTCTGTTCATTGCGTTCGTGGCGGGTATTTGGCTCAGCTGGGAAGGCTATGGCCTCGTAACCGGTCCCGGACGCATCACAGATGCGCTGGAAACAGCCCTGGACACAAACCCGAAGACCGTCGATCTGCTGGTTACGGCCAAATTCAGGCCCGAACGCTTCCACTCGAACGTCTACAATAATTATGGCGTGCAGCGCGGTACCGAAGGACAAGTCACCAAACTGTTTCGGGTTCGCCCGTCAGGCGTCCGGTGGCTTTCTCGTCAATATTGGATCGAGCAGATCGACGTCATCCCGCCCGAGTGATCGCGATACAGCGATCACCTTGCCAGTTGGCCTCATGAGGCTCTAAAACCCGGCTCGCACTAATTCTCAAAGAGCCAGTGGCCCATATCCATGAACGATGTCCGCGCGTCCGACGCGTCCCAACATTTCGACCGTCGCTACATCCTGAAACTGTCCTGTCCGGACCAGCGCGGCATCGTCGCGGCCGTGGCGAGCTTCCTCTCGGAGCAGGACTGCAACATCCTGGAATCCGCGCAGTTCGACGACGAGATGTCCGGCCAGTTCTTCATGCGCACCGTATTCGGTGCGGGTGCCTCGACCCCGACCATCGACAACATATCAGCGGCGTTCGGCCCCATCGCGTCTCGTTTTGCGATGGAATGCTCGATCCATGATCTTCAGGTAAAGCCAAAGGCGCTGATACTGGTCTCAAAGCCGGGGCATTGCCTGAACGATCTTCTGTATCGCACCAGTTCAGGCTCACTCGGGCTGGATGTCGTCGGCATCGTTTCCAACCATCAAGATCAGCAATCCCTCGCCGAATTTTACAATCTCGACTTCCACCATCTGCCGGTCACGCCAGGAACCAAGGCGGATCAGGAAGCGAAAATTCGCGCGTTAATCGATGAGACCGGCGCCGACCTGATCGTGCTCGCACGCTACATGCAGATTCTGACACCGGAGATGTGCGATTTCCTGAGCGGCCGGTGCATCAACATCCACCATTCGTTCCTGCCGGGCTTCAAGGGCGCCAAGCCCTATCACCAGGCACATGCGCGCGGGGTAAAGCTTATCGGCGCCACGGCCCACTATGTGACCCCGGATCTCGACGAAGGCCCGATCATCGAGCAGGAAACCAGCCGGGTGAGCCACGCGCATACGCCCGAGGACATGGAGCGGATCGGCCGCGATCTGGAAAGCGTCGTCCTTGCCCGTGCCGTGCGGTACCACATCGAACAGCGGGTCTTGCTGCGGGGCGACCGCACGGTCGTCTTCGCCTAGCGTTCCCGGAAGGCTTCTGAACGGGTCTTCAGGACGGGCTGAATCAAATAATCCAGCACCCGTTTCTCGCCCGTGTGGATATCGATCGTTGCCTGCATGCCGGGAATAATCGGCAGGGAGCCATCCGCCCCCAGCGCGCTCTCCGTTGTCTCGACGACGACACGGAAGTAATGCTGGCCGCTACGGTCTGTGTCGGCGTCTGCCGCGATACTCACCACCCGTCCCTCCAGTCCGCCATAGCGAACGAAGTCATACGTGCTGACTTTCACAACTGCCCGTTGCCCGACCTCCACATGGCCGATGTCGCGCGGATCAACACGCGCTTCAATCAACAGGCGTTCGCGCGACGGGACGATCTGCATGATCGAATCCCCCGGCCCAACAACGCCACCAATCGTGTGGTAGGCCAGATTCTGGACCACACCCTCGATCGGACTGGTAATTATCGCGCGTGACCGCTGCTCCGTCGCCTTGACGAGACGCTCCTGCTCACGCGCTATTTCGAGCTCAACCAGCGTGATCTGCTCGGAGATCGCGCGGCGGAATTCGAGGGAGATTTCACGTACGCCCTCCTCGGCCTCGGCCAGTGCCGATTTTGCCCGCGGCAGGTTGGAACGCAGGCTATCGATTTCGCCTTTCAAAACCTCCAGCTCCCGTTCCCGCTCGAGATGCTCCATGCGCGGCGTCAGCTCTTCTTCCAACAGCGAGAGGGACAGCCGAAAGCGCTCTTCGACAAGCGGCAAGCTCGCGGCAAAGGCCCGGCGACGAGATTCGAGCTCTGCGACCTCCAAAGCGCGCTGCTCCACCCGGCCTCCCGCAGACGCCAGGCGGCTTTCCAGCTGGGCGCGCGTCAGAGAGAGGGCTTCGTTTTCCGCAAGCACAAGCTGGGGATGGCGCTTGGCAGATTCCGGCGGATAGGAAGGGTCCGTCTCGGTGGCCAAGGCGGCCAGCCGAGCCCGCTTCAAAACCAGCCCGTCGATCCGCACCTGAAGTTCTTCACGATTGGTGCCGCCACTCGCAAGATCCAGCTCGACCAGCGGCTGCCCCGCCTTCACCAAAGCACTGTCCTCGACGAACAGCGCCTTGATGATGCCGCCCTCCAGATGCTGGATGAGCCGCACCTGGCCCTGCGGCACCACTTCTCCCTCTGCGATTGAGACTTCATCGAGCGAGGCAATCGACGCCCAACCCAGCGCGCCCAGCAGAAGCAATGCCACGGCCCCAGCGGAGATCCGCCACGACAGCCCCATCTGCCGCTCCGCCAGGTCTTTCAACGGGTTTCTTTTCTCCGCCATCAGGTCTTCTGCTCCAGCGGGGTGGGCGCGCCTTCGCCCGTGAACAACTGCCGCAGAATGTCCGGCCCTGGCCCCGCCGCCGCGACATGGCCCCGGTCGAGAACCAGAATGTTTTCGCACGCGCTTAACAACACCGGACTGTGGGTCACAATCACGACGTTATGATCTTTGGCGAGATCAAGCAGCACGGCGCGAAGCTGCTCTTCGGAGGGTCGATCAAGGTTTGCCGTCGGCTCGTCCAGCAGGAGCACGGGGGGGTCGCCGAACAAAGCGCGTGCAATCGACAATCGCTGCCGCTGTCCGCCCGACAAACGGTTTCCGGCCTCGCCGACATCCGTTCCGTAGCCATCGGGCAGATCAATGATGAAGTCATGGGCCCCCGCCAGACGTGCCACCCGCACCACTTCCGCGTCGGGGTCTGCATGCTCTCGCCGTGCAATGTTGTCGCGTATCGTGCCCGACAGGAGAAACGTCTCCTGGGGCACGTAGCCGATCCAGCTGGCCAGATCAGAGCGCGAATACTGCCCGATATCTCCTCCGTCGATCAGGACCCTTCCGGTATCAGGCTGATACAGACCCTGCATCAACTTGATCAGCGTCGACTTACCGCTTCCACTTCGCCCGACGATCCCGTGCAACCCGCCGGGTTTGAGCGTGAAGCTGACATCCCCGATGACGGGCTCCATGTCCTCGTCATAGCGAAACCCGAGATGATCAACCGACAGAGCGCCTTCCGGTCGCACCATCGCCACCGCCGTGTGCTCCCGTTCCTCGGGGAGCGCAAACAACTCCTCAAGGCGCCGGCGCGCCATCAAAAATGACGTCCAGTTTCGCCACGTCCCGACGAGTTGGTTGAGGGGTGAAATCAACCTGTTCGCCAGCATGTTGGTCGCGATCAAGGCGCCAATGGTTATCTGCTGGTCGAGAATCGCGACCGCACCGACCGCTGTGATCGCCACCGTTGTCAGCAATGCCAATGCCAGGCCGAGATTGGCGAATGTGTCATTCCGCCGCCCGCGGTCGAGCGCTGCGGAGATGGTGTCCACCTGCTCCTGCTCCAGACGTGCGCGCAGTCGCGGCGCGAGATCGAGAGATTTCAGTGTGGTCCGGCCGGCAACAAACTCATTCACGATCGCATCACGGGCGATCTGACGGCCCTGCTCATGCTGGCCGGACGTCGAGGCCACACATGAGGAATACACCGCGATGAAAACAAACGCCGGTACCGCGAGCAGCACCACCCAGAGGATGGGCAGTGCAATGACAGCGATCAGTGCAAGAAACAGGAGGGCAAAGGGCACATCCACGGCCAGAACGACCGGTGCGCCGCCAAGGGTGTTGCGAACCCGGTCAATATCGCGCTGCAGGACCAGCCAGCGTGCACCTTCCGACTTTTCCAACTGACGTAGCGGGAGTTGCGACAGTTTTTCATACAGCCGCCCGGACAGTTCTGCGTCAACTCGCACCGAGGCGCGCTGCAGGACCCGGCTTCGTGCCTGTCGCAAAATGAAGTCGAAACCAATGGCAATCGCGATGCCGAAAACCAAAGCCTGGAGCGTGGATATTCCGGCGAAAAACACAACACGGTCATAGACCTGGAGCACAAACAGAGGCACCGCGAGAGCCAGGACATTGATAAACAGAGACAGGAACGTCAGTTCGCGATACTGGGGCCAGAGGCTCCGCAGCAGATCTGGAAAATAAGAATCGGTTCGCGAGCCGCGCATCGGTGGGTCAGCGGCTAGCGGGCCGCGCTGTCCCTGGTTTCAGTGCGTCCCTTATCATCGATTAACGAGCCGTTCTGCGGTTGAGGATCAAACAGGTTGGCCGGCGTGAGCTGTCCCATCGAGAACAGCAACTGGGCACGTGCCAGGCGCGCATCATATTCCGCCCGCACTTGTTTGATCCGCGCGTTGAAGACCTCTGTTTCCGCATCCAGCACATTAATGGCCGTGTCATTGCCGGCTGCCCTGAGCTTTTGCCGGGCTTCAAATACTTCCCGCGCAATAGCGGAGGCATTGCGCAGAAGTTCCGACCGCTCTTCGGCCGTCTTCAGTGCCTGCCAGGAGATCCCGATATCCTCCTCAACGGATCGACGGATGTCCGCTTCCGTGGCGATCGCTGCGGCTTTCTCGAACGCGGCACCAGCCGCGGCCGCCTCGTTGCGAAAACCTGCAAACAATTCCCAGTTGACGCGCAACAAGACGGAATAGTCGCGCCGGATGCCGCGGTTGGTATTCACATTGTTCTCAAAGTTCGTACTGCCGACAAGATCGACCGATGGATAGAAGCCCGATTGGGCGACGTCCTTGCGCTCGGAGGCAGCCGATACGCGATTTCCCGCGACCTTGAGGTCTATATTTTCCTCCAGGGCCGAATCCCGCGTTTCCGGCAATGTACGCGGCAGCGTCGACGGCGGCACATCAATAGAGGTTAACTCTCCCGTTGCCGGTGATACGCCGAACACCTGCTCATAGCGCGTGATCGCCTCGATCAGTCCGCCCTCAAAGGCCACACGCTGTTCTTTGGCCAGCTGCAGCCGGGTCTTGGCCAGCAAAACGTCCACGGCAATCCCCGAGCCGCGTTCGACCCGCTCATCCTCGAGGTTGAGTTGCCGCGCAATCGTACGCTCGCTCAAAGTCGCCAATTGCACGAGCAACGAGTCCCGCGTGACGCTGTTATGCGCACGAATGGCGTCAAGCGTCAGGGATTGGCGGGTGCGCTCCAGCACAAGCTCCGCACGACGCGTATTGAGCTTGGAGATTTCAAACGTCGCCGTGTTTTCAAACCCGGAAAAAAGATTCTGGGTCGCCGTCAGCGTTCCTTTGGTGCGCGACAAGCTCGACGGGTCACCGGGGTCTTCCCGCCGGTCGGGGCTATCAATGTACTCGTAGCCGTGGTCGGCCGACAGAGACACCTGAGGCAGGAAAGCTGCGCGCGCCTGCCTGATACCCTCATCAACCGCGCTGAGGCCCTGCTCGGCCGCACGAATGCGCGGATGCTCCGCAAGCATCCGCATCAGCGCTTCCTCAAAGGATTGTGCAACCGCCACGCCGCCGCCAACGAACGGCAGAATGGATGCAATCCCAATCAACAGGTTTCGTGCCAGACGCACCGAGCTTTCCTTCCCTACGCACCCCGTCTTCAAAACGGGGCTTCAAAGCGAATGCAAGTTACCATCGTCGAAGAACGGACAACAGGGTGCCGCACGATCGCTTCACACGTTGCAAATTGCGTGTATCGCAGCTCTGCCCACTGTCCGAATTGCGACCCACCCTGCTGTCGAAACGACATCGCTCACGGTCAATTTTCACGTTCAGATTTTTTTGCATTAATAACAACTACTTACGGGCTCTTCATCGGAAGGTTACGAACTGGCACGGGAGTTGCAAATCCTTCTCCATGACCATACTCACCATCCAACCGACGAGCCGTCTCATGAATGCCGCGATCGAATCACGCGATACAACATTTGAAGACATCCAATCAGAGCGCCGCGCGACCGAGCGAACCTACAAAAGCTGGGATCGCTTCGCGCGCGATTGCCTCGGTGAATTCGTCAACACCATGCTCAATGAACGTTGGGATGAGGACAGCCATGATTTTCTCATGGTCTATGACAAGGTCAGCCCCGACCATTCATCCATCGTGATTTCAGGCACGGGCGCGCAAGTCTTTCTCGGCCTGCCATCAAGCCGCTTCCCGGCCGCCCAACGGCTGCCCAGTCATGTGCGCGAAGAGTTTCTGGCGGCCGCCGGACGTTCCATCAAGAATGAGGCACCGAGCCGAAACAGCGGCATCTACATCGACAAATTTGGAAACGAAGTCGCCTATCGCTGCATCTTCGTGCCGACAAAACCCGCCTCAGACAATGAACCCGCCTGCATCTACGGGACCTTCTCCGCCAAATTTGTCGCCGACACGACTGCGGAAACCATCATGTAGCATGGCTCACCCGAGGCTAAACACGGTCCTCGGTCCTACTCGCCAGCCTGGCGGCTCAATCCCGCAGCGTCATCGTCAGCCGTGGCATATGAATGACGGAATGCCTGCTCGGTCTCCGCCAGCACGCCATTCAGCACCACGAGGCGTCGATGAAAGTCGATTTCCTCAAAGCTGCGTCCCGCACGACAATCATGCTCAAGCTCGCGGGCACGGCGCTCAAGCCGTTGCGCACCGAATGTCGCGGCACTGCTCCCGACACTATGAATTTCACGCTCAATGTCGTGTCGCGGCATATCTGTTTCGGCAGAGACCCGACCAAGCCGCGAACGCGCATCATCAAGAAATTTTCCAACGAGAGTCGAGACAGCCTCGGCACCCACGTCGGCCTCGAGCTGGGTCATGACGGACACGTCGATCAGGGCCACATCCTCAACTTCGTCAGCCCGCGCATCAGGCGCGATCGGCTCCGGCGCGACGGTCTCACCCTCGTCTTCACTTAACGTGCCGTCACTACCAATCAGGCTTTCGACGGTCGTCCCCAGCGTCGCCTGATCAAACGGCTTCGACAGTAGATCGTTCGCCCCCGCCTCCTCGCACATGGTGCGATCATCGGAAACGACGTCGGCCGACAATGCCAGGATCGGCATTTGCGAACGCGCATCGGACCTGGCCCGGATTGCGCGCATAATATCAGTGCCATGCATATCCGGCAGATGCAGATCGACGAGAATGGCATCGTAGGCGGTCTTATCGACGGCCATCAGTGCCGCCTTGCCCGTATCGACGGCGTCGACCCGAAACCCGGCATTGCGCAGCATGGCGCCAACGACCACGCGATTGACCTCCACATCCTCCACCAGAAGCACACGACGACCATTACGCGACACATTGCCGCCGAAAGACGGATTGAAAACGGCCAGGTCAGCCTGGTCGCGTTCGACAATCGTCTGCGTCGGATCAATCTCAAGGGGCAGGAATTCGCCATTCGGACCGAAGGGCGTAAACGCCACCTCGCGAAAACCAAACTCGTGCCAACGCGCAAGCTCTCCGCGCCGCGTCGCCGACAATGCAATGACCAGCGCGTGCGGTTCTTCCATGCCGGATTCCGTGCGCAGATGTTGGATAACTCTCTGCGCACCCTCACGCGGCAGATTGGCATCGACGATGACGATGGTCTTGGCCATATCGCATGACGCGAGCACCGAACCGGATTCGCGCACCGAGAGAACTTCATCGACGGTCCAGCCGCGCAATTGCGCTGCGTGCTCAAACATGTCCCGGGCGACCGTATTTTCGCTGATGATGATGGCATGGCGAACCGGGTATTCGGGTTCACATGGCGTGCGCGCTGCGAGATCAGAGCCGGCCGACGAAAGACTGACGCTAAACCAGAAGCAACTGCCTTCGCCCGCTTCGCTGTCGAAACCGATCTGCCCGCCCATCATTTCCACGAGCCGCTTGGCAATCGAGAGCCCCAGCCCGGTCCCGCCATATCGACGATAGGTTCCCGGATCGGCCTGGGCATACTCGCCGAAGAGTTCGTCTTGCTGATCCTTTGGGATTCCAATCCCTGTGTCTGCCACCTCGAACCGCAGAACGATATTCTCGCCCGCAACGGAGTCCACTTCGGCCCGGACGGACACCCCGCCGCGCTCGGTAAACTTCACGGCGTTGTTGATGAGATTCAGCAACACCTGGCGCAACCGCGCGGGATCACCGATGGCACGTTGCGGCACGTCCAGCGAAAACCAGGGAAACAACTCCAACGCTTCGCTATGTGCCTTCGGCGCCATCAAATCAACGACGTCGTTCATCACCTCGACCGGGTCGAAAACCTCGGGAGACAATTTCAGGCGGCCAGCTTCCAGCTTCGAGTAATCGAGCACATCGTCGATGACGTTCAACAACGCCTTGCTCGATCGCAACGCAATCTCCGCGATACCGCGCTGTTGGCGTTCCAGCGGCATGTCGACAAGCAGATCCAGCGTGCCGAGCACCCCGGTCATCGGCGTTCGAATCTCGTGGCTCATCAGGGCCAGGAATCTCGACTTGGCCTCGTTGGCCCGATCGGCCTCATCGCGCGCGATACGCATCTCTTCTTCGGCTTCGCGGGTACGCCGGATCTCCCGGATCAACAGGAAGATCAACGCCCCGATCCCCAGAACTGTGCCCGCCGCCGTCAGCAGCATCTCCGCAAACGCCGGCTGGAGATTAAGCTCGCGCGCTGAAAATGCCTCACGCTCGCCCCGCTCCGCGGTACTGATGAAGCGCTGGAGGAACGAAAGCTCCACCTCGATGTCACGACGCATCCCAAGCGGCCCGCGGATATCACCGGGCTGCAAGGCCAATATTCGTGGTTCGAGAGATTGCAGGAGGGCGCGCAAATTCTGCCCGCGCGGATAGGAATATTGCGGCGCGTCTTCCGCCGTCTCGATGGATTCAAGCAACTTCGGCAACCGCTGATCGAGCTCGCGATAGCGGGCCATGACACCCTCGCGGTCAACGTTACTGCGAACCGAGCCGAACTGGTCCAGCCCGTTCAGCAGCTTCGAGAATTCAAACTCGATCTGCGACACATACCAAAGGGCGGATTTATAGTCGCCAGCCGAGACCTGATACTGGGCCCGCAGGTTGATCACCGATACCGCACTGGTCGTGCCGAGAATCGCGATGGCGATGGCGAGGAGGACATATTTCGCGTCGAGTTTTTCGAGAAGAAAGCGCATGAAACCTCAAGCTAGACGCCGACGGTGGTGACGTCGATATCGGCTGCGGTCAGCGTGTCGCCGGTTATGGTCGCAACTTCATAGCCCGCCCCCGCTCCACTTCCGTCGGCGTCATAGAACAAACTGCCGCCGACACCGGCCGTATCGGCAAAGATGAAGGACGGCCCGGCCAGCGTGCCGTTTGTAAAGGCGCCGCTCACCGTTTCGAAGTTGGACGCGTCGATCGTCGTCGATATCCCGCCAAATCCGCCTTGCAGGAACTGGAACCGGTCCGTGCCGCTGACGAAGTCCGTGATCGCGTTCGTGCCGTCGGATGTGGTCGCGAAATAGAAGGTGTCGGCATCGTCACCGCCCGTCAGTGTGTCGTTGCCCTCTCCACTGTAGAGCGTGTCGTTGCCCGCGCCGCCGTCCACCGTGTTGACGCCATTGGACGACAGAATCGTATCGTTGCCCGCTCCACCATCGATGGTCTGGGTCTGATTGACGGCAGTAATTCGATCATCGAACCCCGACCCAACGATTGCTTCAAAATCAGCCGCAACCGTGTATGTATCGCCCGCCGCACCGCCGGCATTGTTGCCCTGGGCCCCGAGGTCGACTGTCACGCCGCTGCTCGAGCTCGCATAAGTCAGCGTATCCGTACCCGCGCCGGCCGTGATGCTGTCCGCGCCGTCACCGCCATCGAGGATGTCGTTGCCCGCGCCGCCGTCGAGGGTGTCGTTGCCAGTACCACCGTTAAGTGTGTCGTTGCCCGCCCCGCCATTGAGCGTGTCATTGTCGGCACCGCCGTTGAGAGTATCGTTCCCATCATCGCCGTTCAGGGTGTCGTTGCCCGAACCGCCGCTGATCGTGTCGCCACCGTCGCTGCCCGACAGATTGTCGTCGTTGTTGCTGCCCACGAAGATGTCAGCGAACGACGTGCCGACGAATGCCTCGATCGTATCGGCGTAGCTGTCGCCTGCGGCATCTCCCGTGCTGTTACCTGTGTTCGCAAGGTCGAGCGTCAGGCCCGCCGAGCCCGCATAACTCACGGTGTCGGTGCCCACTCCGCCCGTGAATGTGTCACCGCCCGCGCCGCCGATAAGCAGGTCGTTGCCCGCGTCGCCGTTGAGAATATCGGCGCCCGCATTGCCGTTTAGAGTGTCGTTACCATCGCCGCCGTTCAGCGTATCGCCGTCATTGCCGCCGTTCAGCGTATCGTTGTCACCGCCACCGTTGAGCGTATCGGCACCGGCGCTGCCGTTCAGCGTGTTGGCGTTGGCATCGCCCGTCAGGATGTCGGCGAAGGACGATCCCGTCAGGTTCTCGACGCTCGTATATGTGTCACCGAATGCGTCGCCCAGATTGTTGCCCGGCGTGGTCAAGTCCGCTGTGACTCCCGCGCTCGCATCGGAATAACTGGCTGTATCTGTACCGCCGTCGCCGTTCAGCGCATCGGCGCCCGCACCACCAATCAGCGTATCACTGTCGTCACCGCCGTTCAGGGTGTCATCACCGGCATCGCCGTTAAGCGTATCCGCGCCGGCATTACCGTTCAGAGTATCGCCGCTCGCACCGCCGGTCAGGACGTTTGCATTCCCGTCGCCCGTCAGCACATCTACAGCGGCTGAGCCGATCACATTCTCGAAGTTCGACAACGTATCCGAGCCGCCGCCACCGGTCGCCGTGCCAGCCGCCAGGCTCACCGTCACGCCCGACCCTGCATTGGCATAGGTCACTGTGTCGGTGCCGCCCTCGCCATCCAGAATGTCATCCCCGCCACGGCCGTCGATCGTGTCGCTGTCGCCGCCACCATTGATCGTATCCGCCGCCGAACCGCCGGTCAGAGTATCCGTGCCACCCTCACCATTGATCACGACCGACTGAGTTACCGCAGACGCATCGACCGTATCCCCGCTGGAACCGGCGTTGATCGTGAAGGTTCCCGTCAAACCCGACCCCGCCAAATCCGCAATGGTAAAATTGTCGCCGCCGCTCCCCGTAGTCAGCAGCAAATTTTCGACACCTGCGAGGTCAATCACAACCGCCCCACGCGTCACCACGACGTCAACGCCGTCGAAGGTCACAGAGTATATGTTTGTGGCACTCAGATTGCCGGAGATTTGTGCCGTGTCGGTGCCAGCGGAATCGTCGATATTGTCGCCCCCGTCGCCATCCACCACGATAAATGTGTCGTTACCGGCACCGCCCTGGATAACGTCGTCCCCGCCGTCGCCGTGAATGATGTCATTGCCCGCACCGGCGTCGATCGTGTCGGCCGACGCGCCACCACGTATCGTGTTGGCGCTCGCATCGCCTGTCAGAAAATCGACGAAGGCCGAGCCCGTCAAATTTTCAAAATTCGATAATGTGTCAGCGCCATCGCCACCCGAACTCGTGCCTGCGGCGAGACTTGCCGTTACACCTGAACCCGCATTGACGAAGGTCACGGTGTCGGTCCCGGTGCCGCCGTCGAGAACGTCGTCACCGGCCCGGCCGTCGATCGTGTCGTTTCCGGTACCACCATCGATCGCGTTAGCGTTGGCGTCACCGGTCAGGCTGTCGTTGAAGTTCGACCCCGTCAGATTCTCGACCGTGTTGACGACAAAGGTGTCGGAACCCGCACCGGCACCCGTCAAGGCGGTCAGACTCACCGTCACCGCGGCACTCGCGCTCGTATAGGTGACTGTGTCCGTCCCCGCGCCGCCGTCGAAAGTATCGTCACCCGTGCCGCCGTCGAGCGTGTCGTTGCCGCTGCCGCCCGACAATTCGTTGTTGCCCGTATCACCCGTCAGCGTGTCGTCGAAGTTGGTACCCGTCAGATTCTCGACGCCGTTATAGGTGTCGCCGGCGGCGTCGCCGGTGTTGTTCCCGGCCGTTGCCAAATCTGCCGTCAGACCCGCAGCGGCACTCGCGTAACTCGCCGTATCCGTGCCGTCACCGCCGGTCAGGATATCCGCGCCGGTATCACCGCTCAGCGTATCGTTGCCGGTGCCACCGTCGAGCGTATCGTTCCCAGTCCCGCCATTCAGGATATCGTTGCCGGCGCCACCGTTGAGGGTATCATTCTCCGCACCGCCGTTGAGCGTGTCGTCGCCCACATCGCCGGTCAGCACGTTTGCATTCGCATCACCGGTCAACGTGTCGGCCAGAGACGATCCGGTCAGGTTGGCGATATCCGTATAGCTGTCACCGGCTGCATCATTTGTGTTGTTGCCCGTGTTGCTGAGGTCCGCGGTGACCCCGCTCCCCGCACCCGCATAACTCGCCGTGTTGGATCCGGCGCCACCGTTCAGCACGTCGGCGCCGGCGCCGCCGATCAAGGTGTCGTCCCCCGCATCACCGTTCAGTGTGTCCACACCACCCGCGCCGTTGAGGGTATCGCCGCTGACACCGCCGGAGATCGTGTTGGCGGCAGCATCACCCGTCAGACTGTCAGCAAACGCCGAACCCGTCAGGTTTTCGATCGTCGTATAGGTGTCACCGGCCGCGTCGCCCGTGTTGTTCCCCACGGTTGTCATGTCCGCCGTCACGCCCGCAGCGGCATTCGCATAGCTCGCGGTGTCGGTGCCGGCGCCGCCCGTCAGGCTGTCGGCCCCCGCGCGCCCTTCAAGGGTGTCGTCTCCCGCACCACCATCGAGTGCGTTGGCACCACCATTGCCGCGCAGAATGTCGTCAAACCCGGAACCAAGTAGATTTTCGACCGTTGCGTAAGTGTCACCTGCCGCGTCGCCGGTGTTGTTGCCGGCCGTTGTCAAATCCGCGGTTAAACCAGTTCCGGCACTTGCATAGCTTGCCGTGTCCGTGCCGGCACCGCCGGTCAGGCTGTCCGCCCCGGCATCACCGCTCAGCGTGTCGTTACCGGTGCCGCCGTCGAGCGTATCGTTCCCGGTCCCGCCGTTCAGCGCGTCGTTGTCGGCACCACCGTTGAGCGTGTCATTCTCCGCACCACCATTGAGCGTGTCGTCGCCCGCATCGCCCGTCAGGACGTTCGCGTTGGCATCGCCCGTCAGGATGTCGGCCAGAGATGAACCTGTCAGGTTCGCGATGTTCGCGTAAGCGTCACCGAGCGCGTCGCCGAGGTTATTCAATTCATTCGACAGATCTGCCGTCACGCCAGCCGCAGCGCCCGCATAACTTGCGGTGTTTGTTCCGCCGTCACCAAACAACAAATCTGCCCCTGCGCCGCCGATGAGAACATCGTCTCCATCACCACCCAGCAGCAGATCGACGCCGGACCCGCCGTTCAGCGTGTCGCCGCCGCCGCCGCCGGAGAGCTGGTTTGCACCGGCATCACCGGTCAGGGTGTCGGCAAAACCCGAACCGATCACATCTTCGAAGTTCGCCAGCGTATCCGTTCCGTCGCCACCGGAACTACCGCCCGTCGCCAGGTTCACTGTCACGCCCGAGCCCGCATTGGCGAAGGTCACCGTATCGGTCCCGGTGCCGCCGTCGAGAACGTCGTCACCCGTCCGGCCGTCGATCGTGTCGTTTCCGCCGCCGCCACTGATCGTGTTGGCATTAACGTCGCCGGTCAGATTGTCATCAAAACCGGAACCCGTGAGGTTTTCGATACTCGCGTAAGCATCTCCCGCGGCATCACCGCTGTTGTTGCCCGGCGTGGTCAAATCCACAGTCAGGCCGGCGGCCGCATTCGCGTAGCTCGCCGTGTCGGTGCCGCCACCGCCATTCAGGACATCCGCGCTGGCGCGGCCCTCGAGGATATCGTCGCCAGCCCCGCCCGACAGAGTGTTCACACCGGCGTCGCCCCGCAGCGTATCGGCGTTCCCTGAACCGGCCAGGTTTTCGATGCTGTCGTAAGTGTCGTCCGCAGCCTCGCCGGTGTTATTCGCCGGCGTTGTCAGATCCGCCGTCACGCCGACCGCAGCGCCGTCATAGCTTGCGGTGTCGGTCCCCGATCCGCCGATCAGGGTGTCGCCGTCGAGGCCGCCATTGAGGATGTCGTTGCCCGCGCCGCCATCGAGGATGTCGGACAGCACACGATCCGCAACTACCGACGATGTTGTGTCGGCCGTCGAGCTGGCGGTCAGCGTGTCGTCACCGTCACCCCCCGAGGCGACAATTCGACGCCCGGCGGTATCGCCGTCGAAATTGTCCACGCCGTTCCCGCCGGTAAAACGAAGGGTGTTGTTGGTGATGGCCGTGCCGTTCAAATTGGGCAGGTTCACCGTGTTCCCGGCATTGCCGCCATCCAGCTTCAGGGTTTCCACGTTGCTAATGGTCACAGTGTTGCCGCCACCCAGAGCGGTGACAACGTCGGTGCCAACAACCGAGACATTAAAGGTGTTGGCGACAGTGGAACTGCCGCCGACCGCCACGGTGTCCTTACCGGCCCCACCGAGAACCGTCACAGCGCCCGATCCACTCAGATAAATGAATGAACTGCCGCCGGGGCTCGCCGTAAACGTCCCGGGCCCACTAATCGTTATGGCCGATGGCGTCACCGGCGCCTGCGCCTGTGGCGCCTGCTCCTGGCCTTGATCGAGTGGATTGTTTCCCTGATTGGAACCGAAATTAAAACCGTCACCCTGCGCGGAGACCGTAATCAGCCCCCCGTCCGGTCCCGCGTTGAGGGGATTCCCGTCGTTTTGCTGCAGATTGTTCTGCGCCACCCGGAGCTGCCCCGGGGCCGTCGTGTCGAACTGCACCGACTGCTGGGGACCGCTGGTCTCGATATACTGGAATGCTCGGTCGCCGATCAGCTCGATCAATTGCGCGGGTGCCCCCTCCTGCGCCGTCGGCGGGCGAAACAGGCTGAACACTTCGGCCGCCTGGAGCTCTTCGCTCAGCACCATTGTTCCCGCCGTCGTCGCCACGAGGACACGACCGAGCGAGCCATCGAAATTGCGGACCAGCGTGAAAAGGTTCAGCTCGGCCTCGGGGGCCGCCCGTCCGGCCACGCGCCCGTTCGCGACATTGATCGTGGCCACCGGCGTGCGCACGTCGATCTGGCCACCGCCCGCGTCGATCTTGCCCGGGGCGTTGAACACAAAAGAACCTTCGAGCACGACGAAGAATGCCGAGCTCTGGTCCGGTGGCGCGTTCGGTTCCACACGCTCGACGAGCAGACGGCCTTCCTGATCCAGGAATGCCTCGGTGCCGTCGGCGAACGAAACTTCGACATCGGCGTCGGCGCTGGTGACAATCAGGTCACCCTGGAAAATCGAATCCCCGGGTCCGACCTGTACGCGGGTGCCATCGGCGCGAACGACCGACACGCTGCCGGTTACATTCGTAATCTGGCCAATCCCGGGAACCAAGCCCGGACCCGGTGCCTGGGCGAGTTCCTGCGTGGATTCCTGGCCGGCATTGGGCGTCGCGGGTGCGGCTTGCGCGAGCTGCACATCTGCAGCGCCCACCGCGTCTCCGCTCACTGTGCCACTCGCTTCAGCCATCGCTCGTCTGTCCACTCATCGGATTGCTGTAGGACCGGATCATATTGCGCGCATTCTCTGCGCGGCCCGGCGGGCAATTTCCGTTCAATCCGAAGGAGTTGCCAAGTAGTTGTCCGCGCCCTCTATTTAAGCACGGTTTGATCGGGTATTCATGCTGTCTGGGTGCAAATACCCCAAACAACGGGTGTCCCTGAGGGAAGCGGTTCGGCCGCATGGAGTTATAGCCATGAGCACACGTACGAAAATTCTTCTGGTCGAGGACACTTTGCCCCTCGCTCATACCTATCAGGAGTATCTGCGCACGCAACCGTACGACATCACCCATGTCGAGACCGGCGGGGACGCGCTGGATCAAATCGCCAACGGCAGCCCCGATATGCTGTTGCTGGACCTCGAACTCCCCGACATGAACGGGATGGAAATCCTGAAACATCTGTCGGACAACGAAATTCCGATTCCCGTTGTTGTGATCACGGCCCATGGCTCGATCGGCATCGCCGTCTCGGCCATGCAGGCGGGCGCCAAGGACTTCCTGGTCAAGCCGTTCAGCGCGGACCGGCTTCGCGTCACCGTGGCCAACACCATCGAGGCGGCCCAACTCGCGGGAATCGTCGCCGAGTACCGCGAGGAGATCGATCGGGATTCCTTCGGAAATTTCGTTGGCCGTTCGCTGGCCATGCTGAACCTTTACCGAATCCTCGAATCTGCCGCCCCCAGCGATGCGACGGTCTTCATCACCGGCGAAAGCGGCACGGGCAAGGAGCTGTGTGCCCAGGCGATCCATCAGTACAGCCGCCGTTCGCGTGGCCAGCTTGTCCCGATCAACTGCGGTGCGATTCCCGCCGAACTCATGGAAAGCGAATTGTTCGGCCATGTGCGCGGCGCCTTCACGGGCGCGACCAGTGACCGGGTTGGCGCCGTCGAGGCCGCCGATGGCGGGACTCTGTTCCTCGACGAAATCGGCGAGATGAAACTCGACCTCCAGGTCAAGCTTTTGCGCTTCCTGCAGTCCCAGGAATTCATGCGCGTCGGCGAGAGTAAGACCCGCAGCGTCAGCACCCGCATCGTCTGTGCGACCAACCGGGACCCGCAACTTGAGGTGCGCGAAGGCCGACTGCGCGAGGATCTCTACTACCGCCTCCATGTCGTCCCGGTTTCGGTCCCGCCCCTGCGGACGCGCGAGGACGACCCGTTGATCCTGGCCGAGCACTTCCTGCGAGAGTATGCGAAGGAAGAGCGGAAGGAATTCGACGGCTTTGCGCGTGACGCCGCGGCGGCGATCGTCAGCTATGACTGGCCGGGCAACGTGCGCGAGCTCCAGAACGTGGTCCGCAACATGGTTGTGATGAATTCGGGCGGTGAAATACCCGCCGCGATGCTGCCGCCGCAGATTGCGGCCCTGGCACCGGGCGGCGGAGGCCCAACCGCGCAAATATCCGCGACGCTGCACGCCGCCGACACGCCGGGCGCCGTGTCCGCCGCTAATGTGCCCGACAACATTCGGCCCCTTGAGGATATGGAACGGGACGCAATCGAACATGCGATCGAGTTGTGCGACGGCAATGTGCGGATGGCGGCGACCTATCTCGAAGTTTCGCCGGCCACGCTCTACCGCAAGCGCGCCAAATGGGACGAAACCGACGTATCTGCAGACCCGGAATAGCCCTTCGGTTCGCATTTTGGCTGCTCGGCCACGTTTCACAACGCGATTTTGAGTCTCAAACTGCGACCATGCACGCGTGGTTACACTCCTGGTGTCAGGCATCCATTGCAGCAGATATCGAGACGGAGAAATCATATCAAGTAGTTGTTTTTAATGTGTTTTCTGTAGATATGACACGCCAACAATAAAGGCGGCAACCTGACTGGGTCACCGCCTTATTGGGGGAGGAGGACACAAACACACTCAAGTGTCCTGCCCCTAACTTTGCAACCGGCGTGCCAGTTACGCTCATTTATTGGCTTTTCAGCTGAAAATCGATCCGGCCGGCCAACGTATCGGCCTCTTCCGCGACGTCCAGCATGCGTTGCGCCTCGGCACGAAGGTGCAGGGCTTCTTTTCGCAGCATGTCGATCCAGCTGCGCATGGCCTCGCGGTCCCCATCAGAGTGGCCAGTATCATTGGCGACATCGTGATCTCGGCCACGGAGTATAGATAGCGTGCTCATAACCCTTATAGGGCAATCCGCATGCCAACTTGCCACCGAACCGCGCCGGTTGTGGAAATCGCTGTTCGCCGCGAGAATGGCACTGCTTCGATCATCGGGGCGCCATACCGATCCGGCACAGGGGCAAGCCTAAAATGCATCTGCTGAAAAACGGAAATCGACCGTTTCACCTGGGAGCTTTTCCTCTCGAAACATTGCCCCGTGACGATGAATTGGGTGCACAGGAAATTGCCCGCCCTGCCGTGGCAATGGTCGCCGACCGTCCCGCCTCCCCCCTGCTCGGAAAATCCACCCGCGATTATCGAGACTTGTTTGGGCAATTCGCGACTGGCGAGGTGGCCCCGGAGGTCGCCCCCGATACCGACGACATGAAGCGCTGCACGGTGGACATATTGGGCGCGGCCTATTTTCTGGATGCAAGCCATGCCGGCATCTGTCTGATTCCCGAAAGCGCGTGGCGGGTTGGTGCAACTCCCCAACCCCACAGCCACGCGATCGTCATCATGGTTGAACACAGCCGCGTTCCCGATGACGAACCGCTCTCGGCGGCATGGACCCGCGCCGCGGTCGTTGATACCGCCGAAATGCGGGCCACCGAGATCGCCGTCAATATCGCGGGGCATATTCGGCTGATGGGCTATGACGCACGCGCCGATGTTCCCGGCGACCGGATGCTGGATGAGGCGCGTCTTGCCGTACTTGCGGGCATCGCCATCCGCGATGCTGACGATGGCGTCACGAGCCCGTATTTCAAGGACTTCACCATCGCCGTCATCACGACCACGTATCAGCTCGAATGCGACCGGCCCCTGGCGGCCGGGGCCATGAATGCCAAGGGCGTGCGCTATTGGTGGGGCATCAACGATGCCCAGTCCGGGCGCGAGCGCAACCGCCGCGCACGACGCCCGTCGCATGCCAGCCGCTACCCGATGGAAACGGTCAAACGCATCGACCGGCCCACGACACTGATCCTTGATGACGAAGTGCCACGGGTTCCCAAGCGTGCCGCATTCTTTGAGCGGGCGCTCCAGGGCGATCTGGGTGACAAGGCGCAGCGCGAACGGGCACGTTTTGCGACCAAGCACCCGCTCTCCCGCTCGATGGTCTCATTGATCCGGGCGATGGTCCCCCACCAGCTCGCCAAACCCAAAACGTCACCCGATCTGGCGAAATATTCGGATCCGGCCCAGAACAGCAAGGCGCTGAAGGCGTTATCGTATTTCCTGGGCGCCGACCTGACCGGGATCTGCGAAATCCCGCGCTATGCCTGGTATTCCCACAAGGACGACGGCACCGAAATCGAGATGTATCACAAGTATGCCGTCGTGATGCTGATCGACCAGGGCTTCGACACGATGGAAGGGGCGAGCGGCGACGACTGGATTTCCGGCGCCCAATCCATGCGCGGGTATCAGCGCGGCGCGGAGATCGCCGGCGTGATGTCGGACTTTCTCGGTCAGCTCGGATTCCCGGCCCGCGCCCAGACCAATGCCGACAGCGACGTCCTGCAAATCCCGCTGGTTCTGCTCGCCGGGCTCGGCGAGTTGAGCCGGATTGGCGAACTCGTGCTGAACCCGTTTGTCGGGCCGCGGTTCAAATCCGTCGTCCTGACGACGGACATGCCGCTCGAAGTGGACAAGCCCATCGATTTCGGGCTCCAGACCTTCTGCAACGGCTGCCTCAAATGCGCGCGCGAATGCCCCTGTGATGCCATCCCCTTCGGCGACAAGGTGATGTTCAACGGTTACGAGATCTGGAAGCCCGATGCCGAGCGTTGCGCGCGCTATCGCGTCACCAACCCCCATGGGTCGGCCTGCGGACGCTGCATGAAAACCTGCCCCATCAACAAAGTCGTTGACGCAGACGGGCCTTTGTTCACACGCCTGGCCAGCTGGCTGGGCGTCAATGCCATGTTCCTGAAACCGATCATGGTCCCCATCGCGACATGGCTGGATGACGCACTCGGCAATGGGCGACGAAACCCGAACAAGAAATGGTGGTTCGACCATGAGGTCGTGGGCGACCGGGTGGTGACCCCCAAGGGCGTCAACAAGCGCGAGATCGACCCGTCCCGCAAGGTCGACCCGGCAAAGCAGCGCATGGCTTACTACAACGCCAGCATGATGCCGCCGCCCGACGCGCCCGGCCCGGTTCCCGTGGATCGCAAGGCGGCCATGGCGGCGGCGGCATTGCTGGAGACGCCGGACGAGGCGAAAGCCCGTGTCGCGGCCGGCAAACCGGCGCCGGCCCACTACACACCAACACCGCCAACCGGTGCTGGCCCGGCGACAAAATTGGCCGCAAACCCCTATGCAGCCGACTTTAAGGACACGAAGCCCTCCGAAGCCGACTGATCGGCTTCGACAGTTCACAATCAGATCGTTTGACGGAGAGAAGAATGGCCACGTTTGTTTTGGTTCACGGTGCCTGGCACGGCGGTTGGTGCTGGTCGCGGGTTACCCCGCACCTGCGCGCGGACGGGCACGCGGTGTTCACGCCGACGATGACGGGGTTCGGCGAGCGTTCGCACCTGCTGACGCCGGATGTCGGCCTGGAGACAAACGTCACGGACATCGCCAACGTTCTGGAATGGGAGTCGCTCGAGAATGTCATCCTGGTAGGCGCGAGTTACGCCGGCATGGTGACGACCAGCGTCGCCGACCGGATGCCTGAACGGATCGCGGCCTTGGTCTATATCAACGCCTTCATCGCTGCTGACGGCGTGTCCCAAAACGACATGCTGCCCGATTGGCGACGCGAGATGATCGAAAAAGAGGTTGCGGCGGACCCGGACGCCTGGCGGATGCCACCCCCGGCGCCGGAACTGATCGGCGTCGACGACCCCGAGGTCGCCGCCTGGATCAAATCCAAGATGACGATCCAGTCGGCCAAGACGTTCCACGATCGGGCCAAAATCACCGGCGCACTGGACGCGATCACCAACCGCACCTATGTCCGCGCGACCGGCTATCCCAACACCACCTTCGACGCCAATGTGGCCGCCTTCGGTGAACATCCGACATGGCATGCGGAAACGCTTGAGACCAGCCACGACGCGATGATCACGGCGGTCGACGATGTGGTCCGCATTCTCCGGAACGTCGCAGACAGCCTGCCGAATTAGGACCCACCCCAACCAAAAGAGCCGCCCCTCGAAAGGGGCGGCTCCGTGAGCGGGCATTTTGCCAGCCCAAGGTCTATGAAGACCTGTGTCTCTATCCGGCCTGGAGAGGTTGCTCCTCAGTCCGAACCCGACACACTGGGTTGAACATCATGCCTAACATCTCACTCGACATTGGATCACCTCCTTTCGATTGTTGAACGACGAGGAAACCCTAGCACTGGATTCCGCGTCGCCTGCAAACGGAAAGTGACCGTTTCGCGGAACCGTTACTCCGCCGCCATCGCGCGATATTTCTCGGGAATCTCGAGATCAAATATCCGCGCCGCGTTGTAGCCGAGAATGTTGCGCTTGGCCTGCTCGTCGAGAAACGGCAGATCCCAGATGGTGGCCGGCAGATCGAAATCCCAATGGGGCCAGTCCGACGCAAACAGCATCTGTGTCTCCGCGCTCATCGCCTCCATCGACGCGGCCAGCAGCGTCTCGTTCGTCCGCTCCAGGGGCTGGGTCGTATAGAACATGTCGCGCATATACTCACTCGGCAGCTTCGTGAGCAGCGGCGCCTCGGACGTTCGCATCATGTATTCATGATCGAGCCGCTGCATGATGAAGGGCAGCCAGGCCACACCGCTTTCAATCCACATCACCTTCAGCTTCGGGAAACGCTCCGGCAGGCCGTTGATGATCCAGTTCGTCAGATGCACCAGGTTGCACAGCACGAACGAGATCGCGTGCATCGAGATGAACCGGTTGAGCTGGGAGGTGTACTCGTCCTGCCAATTCAGATGGGTATGAAAACCGAGCACCTGTCCGGATTCCTCAAGCATAGCGTAGATCCGCATATACTCATTCGCGTGGACCGGCTTATGGCGTGACGAGGTTATCAGGAACCCGGCGACACCGGGCTTGCCCAGGAAACGTTTGACCGTCGCCTCAGCCTCCACCGGATTGTTGAACGGCAGATACATCATCGCCTTGACTCGCAGGTCTTCCGGCAACACCCGCTCGACCAGCCAGCGGTTGTAGGCGGTTGCCAGATGGACCTCCATTTCCGGCACTGGATGCATGCCCAGAAACAGCATCGCGTTGGGGAAAACCACCTGATAGTCGAGCCCCATCTGATCGATGCAGCGCCGCGCCAACACGATCTCGCGTGGGACATCACTGTCCTCGACCGCTTCCTTCAGGCCCTGGCCATGGGGAATTCGTCCCCAGACATTCTGCCATTGCAGGCCGTTCGTGCCGTTCAGAAACGCACCGCGCTTGCTACCGTCACCAAAGGCTGACGCAGCCTCACGGATCACCGGATCCTCGACATAGTCCATGATCTCGGGCCAGTTGCCGCCATCGCTGATGTGGGAATCGATATCGACGATAAAAACATCGTCGAGCTGACGTTCCTCAGCCTGTCGGCGGGCGTGGGCCAGCAGCTCCCGGCTATCCGTCCAGTCGTCGATCTCCGGATAGGTCCGCTTGAAATCGTCATCCATTTCCATCACTACCTTCCCCGGCGGGCTGTACCCGCCCGGCCCACATCGACAAGTCAAAAAGGTTTAAATCGGCGGCGTGCATCAACGCCGTCACCGTCACAGCCACATCCGTAGCCGTCAAAATACTGCCGCCTGCGAGCGGCGAAAAGCTGCGCGCTTCCTCGTCGGTCTTTCGCGCATAAAGCCGCGTCGCCGTCGTCAAGAGTTGCTGCACGCTCGCGTCCGAGATGTCCGCGGTCTCGCCGGCGGCCATCCGGCGATCGCCTTCGCGAATCACCGCGTCGGCCAGCGCGGCGAAATCTGTGTCAGACAGTGACATAGACCGCTCCATCGCGAACCGTTACCGGGAAACCGCTCAACCGCGTGTTCGCATCACCCGGATGGGCCCCGGTCCGAATATTGAACTCGTATCCATGCCAGGGGCAGATGATATGCACATCGGCCTCGACGAACTCATATCCGTGGGCGCGTTTCTCGTCATCGAGCACCTCATTCACACGGTTCATGATGCGGCCCTGGCAGACAGGTCCGCCGGCATGAGGACAATTGCTCTCCCACGCAAAGAACTCGTCACCCAACCGAAACACGCCGATCTCCAGCGCACCGTCCACGACGATCCGCCGTTCGCGATCGGCCAGCTCATCGAGTTGCGCCACAAACAATTCCGCCACGAGACTTCTCCGGATTTATGCGATTTGTTCCATTGCAGGCGGTGGACGCTACATCCGCGCCACCGCGCCCCGCAATATCCACTATAGGAAAATTTTCTAGGCGTTGCCGGGCACGCCCGTCAATGGCGTGCGTATCATGGCCATAGGTCAGCAAGATGCGTTCCGGGAAAATGACTCCCATAGAGAATCGGCCCGTCACAGTGACGGGCCGATTCACCGGACATGTGGGCCCAGGAGCCCTATACGACACGAGTCAGCCGAGGTTCATCTGGTAGCTGTGCGGCACCCAGGTGTAGCTGTCGCCCTTGCGCTCGATATACCCAACCGACGGGAACGGCATGTGAAAACCGATCGCCAGCATCTCGTCATCCGCAACGGCCGCGAGGACACGCTTGCGAGATTCAACGGCGGTGATCGGATCATCGTCCATACCGAAATGCCATTCCGGATGGGTGATGGAGACCGCGAAATGCGCCACCGTATCGGACATGATCATCAGCTGCTGGCCATTGCTTTCGATGTGATAGGCCATATGCCCGGCTGAATGGCCAAAGGCATTTACTGCTGTGACACCACTGACAATGTCGTCACCCGGCTTCACAAAACGCGCCTGATCCTCGAACGGCAGGCAGACATTGTTGAACATCTCCAGGGTCGGCGGACGGAAGGAAGGGATATTCTCGCCCTTCTTCCAGAAGGCGAATTCATCTTCACCGAACACGACTTCTGCGTTCGGGAAAGTCGGATTGCCGCCCGCAGTCAGATTGCCGATATGGTCGGGATGGCAATGGGTGACCACCACATAGTCCACATCGTTCACGTCGTAACCGGCATCTGCGAGCCGCGCATTATATTTTCCTTGAGCCGGGTTCTTGTCACCAAATCCAGGATCAAACGCGATGAGCTTGTCACCCGTATCCACCAGGGTCGGGATAAACTGATGTTCCATCTGCGGGAATGGCAGCTTGTGAGCCTTCGCAACGGCCTCAACTTCCGCCGCCGTCGCGTTCGTTCCCGTAACGGGGTGCATGTCGTCCCGGTGGAGAAACCCCTCCAGGATATTTGTAATCGTGAATTCACCGAGCTTGAACTGATAGACGGTCGGGCGCGTCATACTGGGTTTATTGGCAACCACTTTCGATCCTCCTCCGAAACCATGGACGGGCTGTATACCATCCTCATGTGCCATGCCGAAAGCCGCAGCTGTCGCAAATTCATTGACACGCGGGCACAAGGGAAACGACCCTATCAACCCTTGTTTGGCGGAGAAGGCCCATGTCGGCACAAGCGCAGTTTGAAACAATGCCTCTGGCACCCGCATTGGGCGCGGAAATTCGCGGTATAGATCTGTCCGACCCGCTTTCCGACGCGACCGCCGCGGCGATCCGGCAAGCCTGGATCGATCATCAGATCCTGGTGTTTCGCGGCCAAACCCTCAATGACGCCCAACTGAGTGAATTCAGCCGACATTTCGGCGACCTCGACAGCGTACCCGGCTGGGAACCGTTTTCACCGGCGGGATACCCGGAAGTGCTGATCATTTCGAACGTCCAGGAGGACGGCACCACCATCGGCGTGCTCGGCGACGGCGAGGCCTCCTGGCACACGGACATGTCCTATCTGGACCAGCCACCGCCGGGCAGCCTGCTCTACAGCCTCGAGGTGCCAGACAGCGGCGGCGACACCTGCTTCATGAGCATGTATGCCGCGCTCGACGCACTCCCGCCGGACCTGCGCGCGTCAATTGAGGGGAAATCCCTGAACCATGATTCGAGCCACGACAGCGCGGGCAACCTGCGCGCAAACCACAAGGCCTTCGATGATGTGAGCCGCGCGCCCGGCGCGCGCCACCCGGTCATCCGGGTCCATCCGGAATCCGGCCGCCCGGCTCTGTTCCTGGGCCGGCGATTGCATGCCTGGGTTGTTGGCGAAAGCGTCGACGATAGCGAGGCGCTGCTCGACCGGATTTGGGCCCATTGTACGCGCGAGGAATTCACCTATCGCCATCAATGGCGGGCCGGTGATCTGCTCATGTGGGACAACCGCTGCACCATGCATCACCGCGATCCGTTCGACGCGCAGGCGCGCCGGATCATGCATCGCACTCAGCTCAAGGGCGATGCACCCGTCGAATCTGCGGCTTAGGCGCTGAACGAATGGCGCGGACGGATGTTCGACCCTAAGCTTTTCGCCGTTTGTTTGGATGCAGGCTCGTACCAAGGATGTGTTCGCTCTGGCCGACCACATGCGTCGTTGATCCGACAATGAACGGATCGTGCTGTCCGACGACGTCCGCATCCTTCTTCGGATAATCCAGCGAAGCCAGGAAATGCCTCATGCAATTGAGCCGCGCGCGTTTCTTGTCGTCGGATTTGACGATCGTCCAGGGCGAATCCGCCGTGTCGGTATAGAAAAACATCGCCTCCTTCGCCTCGGTGTAATCATCCCATTTGTCGAGTGACTGCCGATCGATGGGCGACAATTTCCATTGCTTCAAAGGGTCGTTTTCACGCGAAGCAAACCTGCGCAATTGCTCTGCCTGGGTGACAGAGAACCAGTATTTGTAGAGACGAACCCCACTCCGCGTAAGCATGCGTTCGAGGTCGGGGGTCTGGCGCATGAACTCCAGATACTCATTTGGCGAGCAAAACCCCATCACCCTGTCCACCCCGGCACGATTGTACCAGGAGCGATCAAACAGGACGATTTCGCCGCCGCTCGGTAAATGCTCGATATAGCGCTGGAAAAACCATTGGGAGCGTTCGCGATCGGTGGGCTTGTTCAACGCCACCACCCGCGCCGCACGCGGGTTGAGATGTTCCATGAACCGTTTGATGGTACCGCCCTTGCCGGCAGCATCACGGCCTTCGAACAGGACGACAATCTTCTGACCAGTTTCCTTGACCCAGTCCTGGACCTTGAGGAGCTCAACCTGCAGTTCGGCTTTTCCTGCTCATATTGCCGCCGCCGCAGCTTCTTTCGATAGGGATACTCGCCCGTCTCGAAAAGACGGCGCACGGTATCGCGGTCATGTTGCAGGGCCGTCAGGTTGCGCACGGTCGAGGCCGGATGCGGCTCGACGGCTTGCTCTGCCGCGCCTTTTGCGACGTCCTCTTTTGCCTTCGAAGGCGATTTCGGAACGGCAGCTTTCTTCCGGCGCGGTTTGTTAACGGCCGCCGATACGGCAACGGCGCCCGTGCCGAGAGGCTCCCCGCCTGATTGACGATCCACCATGGCCCTCCAATGTCTTGTTAGGTCGTGAAATTCAAACCTAACAACAGGATTGAAGCCTTAGGGTGATCCAGATCAATTAACGGCTATAGGAGACAGCAACATGCTGAAGAGTCGAGGCGTCGGTTTAGACCGCCGATGACGCGGTCATCGCCCCCTCAAGCGCAGCCCGGATGTCGTCGGGAAGCGGCTTGGAAGTCGATGTCTCCGGATCGAAATGCACCGTCACAACCTCCGCGGTCGCGACACACACACCGTTCTGAAACACCCCCTGCCCCAGCCCATAGGACGAACCGCCGACGCGGGTGACGACGGTGCCGATCTCGACCGTGCCCGGATAATGGGCCGGTGCGCGGTAGCTCACCGAGAACTTCACCACGGCAAAGCCCGTCAGCTTGTCCCCATCCGTGCTGGACAGGCGCTGTTGGCGAAAATTTACCCGACCATCTTCGAAAAACTGGTTTATCGCGCCATTGTTGACGTGCAGGTTCGGGTCGAGATCGCCGTAGCGGACCGTATCTGTGGTCCAGACCGCGAAGACATCGCGATCGGTTAGATCGATATCGTCCGTCATGTCCGCGCACCCCGACGAAGCAGCGCGATGTAGATCAGGGCCGTGGCGAACATGATCAGGCTGTATGTCGCGGCGGGAACGACGGCGAGACCGCCGCCGAAGAGCAAAGTGGCAACGGCGATGGCCAATGTGCCGTTCTGCAGGCCACACTCAATGGAGATTGCGATCCGCTGCTTGACGCCCGAGGCAAACCTGCGCGCGATCGCGTAGGCCAGCACCATCATCACCACGTTGAGGACGAGCGTGATCAATCCGGCCTGCGCAAAATATTCAACGATGTTGGCGCGCTCCTGGAAGATCGCGCCGGCCAACACCAGCACGAACAGCACCGCTGAAACCTGACGCGCGATGGGCTCGATCTTGATCGCCGCCCCTTCCGCGAAGCGGCGCACGGCGAGCCCCAGCACGACCGGCACCGTCACAATGACAAAAACGCTGATCGCCGTTTTGGTCACCGACACGTCGCCGGCCTCGCCCCCGACCAGCTGCCCATAGGCAAACACGACAACGAGCGGAATCGTCACGACGCTGAGCAGACTGATCACTGCGGTCAGCGAGATCGAGAGCGCCACATCGCCCCGGGCAAACGCCGTCAGGATGTTCGAGGTCACGCCACCAGGGGCTGCGGCGATAATCATCACGCCAAGGGCCAACTCGGGCGGCAACGACCAGACACTGACCAGCGCGAAGGCCACAAGCGGCAGCAGAATGATCTGGGAGAGTGCGCCGATGATGAAATCACGGGGCCGGGTGGCCACGCGCGCAAAGTCGTCGAAGGTTAATCCAAGCCCCAGCGCGAACATTATGAACGCCAACGCTAGTGGCAGAACGACATCTGTAACAACGCCCATGATTTCCCCCATTCATCGACAAAGCCTGCGGCCAGTTACCGCTGCGGGCGGTGATTTGGCAAGCAAAGGGCCGGACGGGCGAATACGGTAATTCGTGCCATAATATTCACAAATCGAGTGCCGGAGACCCCATGAACACGCCAGATACCGCGGCCTTGAAAGGCCTCAAAGTCGTTGAATGCGCCACCGTGATCGCCGCACCTCTGTGCGGGCGCCTGCTGGCGGATTTCGGTGCCGACGTGATCCATGTCGAGCCGCCACGCAAGGGCGACCCCTTGCGCAAGTTCGGGTTCACCAAGGACGGGATCAATCCCTGGTGGAAGCATTACGCCCGCAACAAGCGCTTCGTGACCCTCAACATCTCCAAGCCCGCCGGTCGCGATGTGCTGATCCGCATGCTGGCCGACGCCGACATCTTCATCGAGAATTTCCGCCCCGGCCGCCTGGAGGAATGGGGCATCCACTATGAGGATTTGGCGAAGGTGAACCCGCGCCTGATCATGGTGCGGGTCAGCGGGTTCGGCCAGACCGGGCCTTATTCGAGCCAGCCCGGTTTCGGTACCCTGATGGAGGCCATGAGCGGCTTCGCCGACATGACCGGTTTCCCCGACGGTCCGCCGGTCCTGCCGACCTTCGCGCTGGCCGACAGCTTCGCCGGCTTCTATGCCGCCACCGCCGCGATGTTCGCGGTCTACAACCGGGATGTCGTGGGGTCGGGTAAGGGCCAGGTCGTCGATGTGAGCATTCTGGAGAGCGTCTTCTCGATGCTCGGGCCCAACGCCCTCGTGCACCAGTTGACCGGCGAGGTTCCCGCCCGCACGGGCAACCGCAACACCACGTCCGCACCGCGCAATGTCTATCGCACCAAGGACGACCGCTGGATCGCCATCGCCGCCTCCACCCAATCCACGGCGGAACGGCTGTTCGAGACGATGGGGCAGCCCGAACTGATCAAGGACCCGCGCTTTGCCGACAACACGTTGCGCGTGGCCAACGCCGACGACCTCGATCCGCTTGTCGGCGCCTGGATCGCGGAGCAGACTTTGGATGACGTCAGCGCGCTCCTCTACGCCAACGAAGTACCGGCCGGCCCGATAAACAACATCGCCGACCTGAAAAACGACCCCCACGCGATCGCCCGCGAGATGGTCGTCGCGACACCAGATGGCGACGGGGAGCCACTCGAGATGGAGGGCATCTTCCCCAAGCTGAGCCGCACCCCCGGCGAAATCCGCCATGCGGGTCAGGACATCGGCAGCGACAACGCCGAAATCTTCGGCGAACTCGGCCTGTCGGCCGACGAGATCGCCGCCCTCAAACAAGACGACATCATTTAGCGAACGCGACGGACCATCCCATGACCAACCCGCTGATCACGCTGTACACGCCGGGCACCAAACCCGACCTCATGCGCAAGGCCTCTCAGTATGCGCCCGACGCGATTATCATCGATCTGGAGGACACGGTCCCGGTGCAATTGAAGGCCGAGGTCCGGGCCGAGGTGGGGCAAATCATCCCGACCCTCGATGTCGAAGTCCTTGTTCGGGTAAACAGCGAGCCGGAAAACATTGAGGCCGACCTCGAAGCCATCGTCTCGGCCGACCTGCGTGCCGTGGTCTATCCCATGGCCGAGGACGTCGCGGCCGTCGCCCATGTCGACAACATCATCACCCGGCTCGAGCGCGAGCGCAGCCTGGAGCCGGACTCGATCAAGCTGATCTTGCTGATCGAGACCGCATTGGGCGTCGTGCGCTGTTTCGAATGCGCCAGTGCTGCCACACGGATCGAGAGCATGGCCTTCGGCAGTGCGGAGGACGCCGACCTGCAGCGCGACCTGAAATGCGCCTGGTCGGTCGAAGGCACCGAGATGCTCTACGCCCGCTCCAAGGTGCTGCTCGATTCCCGGGCCGCGGGCCTGCCCTATGTGCTGGATGGTGCCTTCAGTGACATCGGCAATGACGACGACCTGTTCACCGATTGCCGCCTGTCCAAACGCCTCGGCTATGACGGGCGCACACTGATCCACCCCAACCAGATCGAGACCGCCCGCCGGGCCTACGCCCCGAGCGAGAAGGAAGTCGCCTACTACAGCAAGGTCGTCGAGGCCTTCGAGGCGGCCGAAGCGAAAGGCATCGCTGCCATCAAGGTCGAGGGCAAGCTGATCGACTACGCCATGTACAAGATGGCGAAGGCCTTCATTCAGACGTGAGTTCGGGCACCCGTTGCAGGAACGGCTCGATGATCACCGTCTCGAAGACCCCGCCCAGCGTATAGGGGTCATTCGCGTGAAAGGCTTCGGCCGCCGCGCGATCGGGCACGTCAAGCACCAGCACATTGCCGATCACCTGTTTGATGCCCTCTTCGCCGTAAACGAAGTTGTCGACGTCGGTGCCGTCCTCGACCAGGCCGCCCCCGAAGGTAATCTGCGGCATGAACGCCTTCTGATACTCGGCGTGAGCCGCGAGCAACTCGGCCCGCCTGTCGCCCATCCCCGGCTTGTCCCGTCGTGCGATGGCAAACAGCATATCTCGCCCGCCCTACGCCGCCGCGATGGTGTTGCTGAGCTTGCCGATCCCCTCGACCTCCACTTCGACCACGTCCCCCGGCTTCATGAACACCGGCGGCTTGCGCCCAACACCCACGCCCGGCGGCGAGCCGGTCGTCACGATATCTCCCGGGCTGAACCGATAGAACTTCGAGTAGTGGCTGATGATCTGGGGCAGGTTGAAGATCAGATCGTCGGTGCTCGACGACTGCATGACCTCGCCGTTCAGAGTTACGGTGAGCTGAAGATTATGGGGGTCCGGAATCTCGTCCTTGGTGACGATGACGGGCCCGCAGGGGCAGAAGGTCGGCAACTGCTTGCCGAGGATATTATGGTCCCAGGCGGCGACCATCTCGAACGGCTTGGTGACGGTGAAGATCGGACCGACCCAGTCGCGCGCCGAGACATCGTTGGCGATGGTGTAACCGGCGACATAATCCATCGCCTCGTCCTCGGAGACGTTGTGACAGGATTTGCCGAACACGAAGGTCATCTCCCCCTCATAGTCGATCATGTCCGGGCACTGCGCCGGGGCGATGATGTTCCCGCGATGCCCCGTCAATGCCGGGTGGGTCATCGTGAATCCGGTCGGCCGCGGCGGCACCGGGGTGCCCTCCATTTCTTCGAGATGCGCACGGTAGTTCATGCCGATCGACAGGATGATCGTCGGGTCGGGTACGGGTGGCAGGAAGAACGCGTCGTCCCAGGCCTGGAGTACCCCGGCGCTGCGCAACCCGGCCTGTTCATCGGCTGACATGGCGGCCACGGCATCGAGGCAGGCCTGAACAGCGGCCAACGCACCATCGCTGCCTGCGAGCAGCTTCCGCATCTCTGCGGGGACGTCCTTTGCCGCGGGTAGCGCGCCGCGCAATGCGACCAGATCGAGCAGCTCGTTCTCAGCCGTGACGACGGCGACATGCGCGTGACCCGGATCCCGTTCAATCGTCGCCAGTTTCATGGTCGTCTCCCCAAAAGCTTGTTTTGTGCGTCGAGAAACTCCTTCACGACTTTCGCAATACAATTTACGTTTCAAAACCGTGGAACTCCACGCCTATTGGCGCACAACGAAGAAACGAAAAGGGGAGGGTTGGAATGACAGCCGCAGATACGGACCTCACGGAAGGCCCGCTCGATATCAAATTTTCTTCTCACGCGACGATCGACACACTCGATTCCGAGAGCAGCCGCAAATTCTATGAGGAGTTCCTGGGTTTCGAGGTCGTTCGCACCAGCCCGATTTCGCTGTTGCTGCGCCTCGGCGGCAGCCACACAATCGCCTGCGTCGAGGTGAAGGACAAAGAGCCGATGGGCATGCTCAACCACAACGGCCTCGACGTGCCGACCAAGGCCCATGTCGATGCGGCCCACGCCAAGGCGCAGGCCCAGCAGGAGAAATGGGGCATCAAGAAGATCACCCGCCCCCTCGACCAGCACGGCACCTATTGCTTCTTCATGCTGGATGCAGATGAGAACTGGTGGGAGGTCCTCACCAATCCCGAGGGCGGATATTCCTGGATTTTCGAACGCGGCGACCAGGAAGGTCGTGGCCATCTCGACAAGGACTTCGAGCGCCCCGCAGGAACCAGCTAGCTGGCAATCGCCCGCTGGTAGCGACCTGTCAAACGCTGCGTCGGCAGGTCGCCTAAAGCACGGTCGATCGGCGATTCTGATTCATGCAGAACGACATGCGAGTGCCGCCCCTCCATCGAGAGGTAGCGACGAATGCGCACGTCAACGCGTTCGCGCGCGATCATCGGCAGGTATTCAGCGGCAAACCATATGTTGAAGGCCTGGATGTCACGTTCCCCAAGATCGAACCGGTCGATCTGAAGGAACGGCGCCAGACCGTCAGCGCCACCAGTAAGCGTGCCCAGCTCGGGCCCAGCCCATGTCAGCGTATAGCGATCCGGGTTGCGGAACTTCTGATGATAGGCCGCATCACGCGGCCCGCGTGTGCGGCGTAGCCCCTGATAAGCCTCACCATAGAGATGCCCTAGGCTCGGCATCTCATAGAGGGTCAGGAATTGTTGCCCTTCCCCGGCGATCAGGTCGTAGCTGGCGCAGGCGTTGAACCCGATCGCCATGCGTGCGGGAAACATGTCCTCCTGAAGCCAGGGTCGGAAATCCGCGCGGTCGGGTACATCGAGATCACAGAAGATCGCGAGCAGACCGGTACCACCGGGCGTCGTGTCGGCAATTTCAGGCATCCGGCTTCTTAAGCCGTCTCGAAGACGACATCATCGCCGTGACCGGGATGACCGCCGCGTACTGCGCCGGCGCGTGTATCGCCATAGAAGGGTGCGAAGGCCGGCGACAATTCACGTCCATTGGGCAGCGACATCCAGAGCCGCAACAGGTGGCGACGCTTTTCTGTTTCGGGGTGGTCCTCGAACTCTGTGCGCATGTGCAGCATCAGATGGTTGTTCAGGAACTGCAGATCGCCCGGCTCGAACATCATGGTCAGTTGAAATTCGGGCCGGGCGCAGATCTCATCGAGGAGATCGAGCGCCTCGGCCTGTGCCGGGGACATTTTCGGGAGATGATCCATCAACTGCGCCGACCGCATATGGGTGCGGGTGTAGCGCGCGGCGAATTTTCCGTTGTGTGAGGTGAACACCGGCTGCTCGTAATGGGACGGCGTACCCGGCAACTCGTTGCCCTGGAAACTCCAGAAATACGGCGCATAGAGGACGTCCAGCAGATCCGGTCGCGTGCGCAGGATTTCGTTATGGACCGCCGAGGTGCTGACGATCCGGCTTAACCCGCCCTTTTTGGCCGGCTGCAGGCAGAACAGGCCGGTCACATCCGCCGCATCTGCGTGATAGGTCAGCTCACCCGCGCTGGTGTAACCCCGAAATTTCGGACCATCGAGCCCGGTGCGCAGATCACGGACATCACCGAGCACATCGCCCCGCTTGCTCTGGGACACGGCGGTCCCGAGATGCAGGCCCAGCCCCCAATAGATGAACCGCAGATCATCCTTCGAATAGCGTTCGACCGGAATGCCGCGAAGCAGATAAAGGCCCCATCCCTCTTCAAGCTCGTGCTGCACCGTCGCCAGGACATTTCCAACTGTCGGCAGCGGAAACAGCTCCCGGGTCAGGGTCGCCAGCGTGGCGCCTGCATCGCACGCATGACGATAGGCGGCATCGATCTCGGCCAATTCGGCTTCCGAGAAGCGATGCACCCATGCATCGGAGGATTGCGCGGTTTCCCCCATCCAGACGGCCGGGCCGGTGAGCGGGGCTACTTCCATTTTCTCGGTGACGGACATGGCGGGGACCTTATGTTTCGTTACGCGGGACGGATCGAACCTCGGACCCGTCCCGGCTAACCCTTCAGCAGATCGAACATCGTGTCGCCGAAACGCGCGCGCGCATCGTCATACAATGGCGCGACGGCATCGCGAAACGCGGTCCGTTCCGCATCGGTCAGTTCCACGGTCTCACAACCCGCATCGACGAGCGCCTGCTGGGAGATGTCTTCCTCCGCCACGGCGAGCTCGCGCTGATAGGCCGTTGCCGCCTGGACAGCGTCCCTGACGGCGGTGCGGAATTCTTCGGGCCATCCGTCGACACTCTCGCGATGTCCATAAACACCGCGCGACAGGTAAAAATGCCCGCTGAGCGTGTGATAGGGATGATATTTGTGCACGCCGTAGGTCACGGTATTGGCGAGCGGGTTCTCCTGGGCATCCAGGGTTCCGTTGACGACCTGTTCGATCGCCTCGGTCAGGTCCATCCGCAACGGCTCGGCGCCCAGGAGCTCGAAGGTGCGCACATGCATGTCGCTGGGCAGCATGCGGATCTTCATGTCCTTGAGGTCGCCCGGCAGTTGGATCGGCCGCAGCTTGTTGGAGATATGCCGGAAGCCGTTTTCGAAATAGCCGAGCATCCGATAGTTGAACCCGGCCTCGATGCGCGCATCGAGATAGCGCCCCAGCGGCCCGTCAAAGGCCGCGCGGGCCTCATCGAGATCGCCGAACAGGAAGGGCAGATCGACGAATTCGAGCTCGGGCACCCGATCGGTCAGATAGCTCGTCGACTGATAGGACATCGTCAGGATGCCGCATTCGGTCAGCCACAGGATCTCATCGGCCCGGTAGCCGAAGTCCATGATGTTCCATATGTATTTGACGTCCACGCCGTCGCCGAACTGCTCTTCGAGGCGGTCGCCGATAAACTTCAGCGCCCGGCTGTGGGTGGTGGTCGGCGGCCCATAGCCACCCATGCGAATCTGAATTGGATCAGCCACGATAATCTCCTGATAGGCAAAACACGCGATGCGCGCCAATCTAGAGCAATCCGGCGACGCGAACACCCGCCGATGCGGTGGAAAACTGATCGACTGACGATCAATTGGGGATCACATGAAGCTCTATATGACGACCATGTCGGGAAACTCGTTCAAGGTGCGTGTTCTGGCATCCATCCTCGATATCCCGATCGAGGAGGTCCATATCGACTGGGACAATCGCGAGCACAAGTCGCCCGCCTTCCTCGAACGCAATCCGCGCGGGCAGGTCCCGGTCATGGACATCGAAGGCCGGACCTTCTGGGACTCCACCGCACACCTGGTTTATCTCGCGCGCACCCATGGCGGCGAGGACTGGCTGCCCACCGACCCGCTGGACATGGCCGAGGTCATGCAGTGGATGTCCTTCGCACAGGACGAGGTGCAGTTCGGTCTGATGTGGGCGCGCGGTGTGACGGTCTATGGGCGCCGTCCCGAGAGTTTCCAGGGCTATCTCGACGACAGCCGCACCGCGCTTGAGCTCCTGACCTGGCAGCTGCGCAAGACCGGTGACTGGCTGGCGCTCGGGCATCCCACGCTGGCCGAGATCGCCTGTTATCCCTATGTGAAGCGGGCACCCGAGGGTGAGGTTCCCCTGGCGCCGTGGCCGGAAGTGCGCGAATGGCTCGCACGCTGCGAGGCCATCCCCGGCTGGTTCCCGCTCGACGCATAGCCGAGGCTAAGCGCGCACCACTGTCGGCGTGGCGGTTTCGCGCGGGCGTCGATAGGCCCGCCAGCCCACAAGCGCGACGGCCAGCGCGACGGCCGGGAGATGGATTAACGGATCGACCAGCAGCACGCCGAGCGCCAACACAGCACGCAGCGCGCGCTCCGGCGCACCCAGTCTCTGGAATTCATGGCCCGAGAACGCGGTCGCGATCAGCCAGATGGCCAGCGGAAGCCGGGCGATGATCCAGATGAACTCACCCCACTGGAAATCGACCACGAGAATCAACGACGGGTAGTAGATCCAGACATAGGGAATGATGAAGCCGATAAAGGCGACGCGCACGGCCTGGAACCCGGTCGTGAGCGGGTTGGCCCCGGCGATGGGCGCGGCGGTATAGGCGGCGATCGCCACCGGCGGCGTGACATTCGACAGGATCGCGAACAGCAGCACGAACATATGCGCCGACAACACGGCCACGCCCAGCTCCGCGACGGCGGGCGCCAGGAAGATCGCGACCAGGAAGTACGCCGGCAGAGTCGGCAACCCCATGCCGAGAATGAGGGACGAAATCATCGCCAGGCCAAGCGCCAGGAACAGCGAGCCGTCGCCCAGATTGGCGATCACGGTCGCGAACCGGAAACCGATCCCCGTCGTGTTGACGACGCTCATGAAGATGCCGATGGCACCGACGATCACAAGGATCGTCGCCGATGCCTTGCCACCCGAGATCAGTGCCCGGCCCACGGCGCACGCAAAATCGACCGTCGTCTCCAACGGCTTGCGATAGAGCTCACGTTCGAGGATCAGGCCCGTCGGGACCGCGACGAGAATGCCGACGAAACCCGCCATCGCGGCCGATCGCCCCGAGACGAGAATGGCAACGATCACCATCAGCGGCCCGAAGAAACGCAAGGACTGGAGCCAGTCCGCCCGCGTCAGAACCGGGCGATCCTCGACCGGTAGCGCGCCAATCCCCAGCCGCGCCGCCTCGGTGTAAACAGCGGCAAACAGGCTGATGTAGTAGAACAGCGCCGGGAAAATCGCCGCGATCGCCACCGTCAGATATGGCACCCCGGCGAGATCGGCGAGGATGAAAGCCACCGCTCCCATCACCGGCGGGGTAAACTGCCCCCCCGAAGACGCCGAGGCCTCTACGCCACCGGCGAAGGAAGCTTTGAAGCCCTGCTTCTTGATCAGCGGGATGGTGAAGACACCCGTCGAGGCAACGTTCGCCACCGGGCTGCCGTTGATGGTGCCGAACATCGCGCTGGCCAGGATCGCGGCGTGGGCCGGGCCACCGCGCAGGCGCGCCGTGGCCGCCGTCGCCATCTTCAGCAGGATGGCGCCGCCGCCGGTCCCTTCGAGCACCGCCCCGAAGATCAGGAACACGAGCACGATGCGGCTGACCACATCGAGCGGCAGATTGAAGATACCCTCGCCGGGCCGCCACCAGATCAACTCAAGCGTTTCGTCCAGCGGAAACCCGGAATGGCGCAGCACGCCCGGCAAATCAGCACCGAACAGCATGTACATGACCGACAGCAGGATGATCACCGGCAGGATCACGCCGAAGCGGCGGCGGGTCAGCTCGACGGCCACCAGGCCGGCGAAAACCGCCAGCCAGCGGTCGTAATCGGTGAAGAAAATGATCGAATCCGACATCTCCTCGGCAACCGCCAGGAACCGCACCATCGCCAGCGTGAAGGCGATCACAAGAACCGCATCGATCAGCCACAACAACGCCCGAACGAACCCGGGTGCTGCCGCATGCCGGCGCGCGAGCGGCTCCATCAGGAAGACGATGCCGGCACCCACCGCAAAGAAGGAGCTGCGCTGGAGGTTCTCCTCCAGGAGTGCAATGCCGGCGACATACATGGCGTAGAAGCACAGCGCGAACGCGGCAATGCGTACGACGGAATCCATGCTGTTAATTATCAAACGCTCAATTGCGGTCAGATTGCCCATGCGATGCCCCCAATATGCCGACGGCCGGAACTGCTCCGGCCGCCAAGTGCATATTTACGTGGGTTGTGTCCGCGCTACTGCGGCACCCGCTTGCCATCCACGAAGGCGTCGGGGATGGTGAGCCCCTTCTCCTTGTAGTAGCGCAGCGCACCCGGGTGGATCCCGTTCGGAATGGGGAACAGCGCCTGGTCGAGCGAGACCGCCGCGCTCATCCAGGGTGCCAACGCATGGGCTTCCTCGATGTTCTCCCAGAATGCCTTGGTCATGGCATAGACCACATCGGCATCCATGTCCGCACGCACCGCCAGCGCCACCTTCGGATCCACCAGCTTGACCGGGGTGGTGTTCATCTGGTTCGGACCGTAGGCATCGGGTGCGAGATCGGTCAGCGAGTTCATCGGGTTGGCGAGGATTCGCTTGGTGCCCGGGTCGGCCATCATCTGGGCCTCATCGACGCCGATCACACGGATCTTCGAGGTCAGCGCGATCTGCTGGATACGCGGATCGGGCGTAATGCCCGGCAGCATCATGACGTCATATTTGCGGTCCTGGAACGCCTGGATCGCCGGGCCCCAGTTGAGCTTGACCAGCTCGAAATCCTTGCCCGGCTCATAGCCGGTCTGGCCCTTCACCGTGATCAGGTTCTGCTGGGTGGCCGTGCCGCCCGGCGGTCCGAGGAACACCTTCTTGCCCTTGAAGTCGGCAAAGCTCTGGATCGGCGACTCATCGAACACGATGTAGTTCCGCGCGCCGATCGGGTGGGCGAACACCATCAACAGCTTCTTGGCCGGATCGTCGCCTTCCTTGAGGTTCTTGAAGGGGCCCTTGCGGGCGCCCATCAGCTGTATCGAGATCATGGAGGTGAGCGAGAAGTCCATATCGCCCGCCGCGACCTGCAGCATGTGACGGGTCGCAGGACCGGACGCCGAGAGTTGCACTTCGGCATTGGGAACATGCCGGTTCACGGCGTTCGCCCAGGCCGTGTGAATGATATTCACCGACGTACCGGGCGGGAACGTACCCATCTTGTAGAATGTTTTCTCCTGAGCCCCAGCGATGCCCGTGGCCGCCATAATGGCGATCCCGGCAACAGCAAAGCTTCTGAACAGCATCTTCAGCATTTCGGTCTTCTCCCAGTTCGACGCGCCGGCTTGCGCGGGCGATTGATGCGGGTTCGTCTCGTGATTTTCTTGTCGTTGTCCGCAGCAAAGGCGCGGACTGCTCTCGAATAACCCGATGCGTCACGTTCGCCTTGCGAACACCGGAACTCCAAGGGTTTATCCGGCGATTTTCCTAGGCGAAATCGCTTTCCCGGAGTGCCCATCTCAACAAAACTTGCCCTCCTCTGCCTGTGACGCACAATTCGCGACTCCCGCGCAATTGTTCGCAATCTGGCGCCCGAAATAGCGACTCGGATATCGATCTTTTCACAATATTTTCAATTAGATACGAGCCCTTCTTAAAGGCACCACGATTGGCACATGACTTGCGTAGTTAGCCTTAAGAAACGCGCGTTCATCTCACGTTCGAGCGCCGGCCTGGTCTTTTGGAGAATTCAGTTGAGCCTCGATATTCACTCAGAAAACGCACCATTCACCGCCCCGGGCGATATCCGAAACGCGGTCCTGCGCCGCATGAACGAGGGCCACCGAAAGCGCCGCCTTCTGGCGATCGACAACGAGGAGAAGTATCTGGAGTTCATCCAGTTTGTCGCCGAAGACCTGGAGTTCGACGTGCGCACGCTTTCGCATTCGGCGGCGCTCGCGGCCACATACCAAGACTTTGACCCCGACATCCTCCTCATCGACATCATGATGCCCGAATGCGACGGCATCGAGATCGCCCGGTGGCTGTCGAGCAGCGATAGCCCGAAGAAGGTCATTTTCATGAGCGGCCTGCGTTCGGACTTTTCGCAGTTCTCCAGGGCTCTGACCGACCCCGACGGCATTCACACAATCCATTCCTTCCGCAAGCCGATCAATCTCGGCCCGTTTCGGAAATTGCTCGCCAGTTAAGCGCGTAAACAGCATTTCAAAGCCGTTAGGCAACAAGGTTCGACGACATGACTTTTTTTACCCCCACCATCATGGGAGCGACCGCAGGTCACCAAAGCAGGTGGGCCGGAAAGCTTGTTTCACGTCTGCTGACGATGCGCGTTGTCCTCGCGATCGCCTTCACGATGATCGCCATCGTTCCGTCGGTATTCCTGAGCTGCTGGGTCGAGCGAACCGTCCTGGAGAACGAAATCGAAGCGGTCGAGGAAAAGCATCTGTTGCTCGCAACCACCGCCAAGCAGTCGCTCGAACGCTATGTCGAGGATGTCGAAATCGGCTTCGACCTCTTCGTACAGGCCGTCCGCTTTGACCAGACATCCCATTATCTGCAACAGGTCGCGCTACGTCTCAAATTCCGTTCGCTTGAGATCTACGCCCCCAACGCTGTGCCGGAATATATCTGGAGTGTTGCGGGCAACGAGCGCGTCGAGATCGCACACGACGTACGCCGCGAACTGATCGGCGGCGCGCCAGCCGGAGAAACGCGCTTTTTTCCAGCCCAACTGGACACCCGCGGACGCCCGACGATCTATCTGGCCAAGACACTCGCCAACGGCGAAGTCGCAATTGGCGTCCTGTCGACCGATTTCATCAAGAACATCCAGAGCTCGATCGCGTTTGGTGACGGCGGCCATGCCGCGATTGTGGACGAGACGGGACAAGTTCTCGCCCACCCGAAAGCCGCATGGGTGAATTCACTCAAGGACATCTCCAAAATTGCCCCCGTCGCACAGATGCTCCGCGGTGAGACCGGCGTGAGCCAGTTCTTCTCACCGGCGGTCAAGGCCGACATGATCGCAGGGTTCACATCTCTTCCCGAGACCGGCTGGGGCATCATGGTCCCGCAGCCCTTCTCCGAGCTCCAGGCCCGTGCCGACCGCATCACCAACGCCGCCTACGGGTTTATCGCACTGGGCGTCGCGACCGCGGCCATCCTCGGCTGGTTCCTTGCCGGCTTCATGGTGCGTCCCGTCAACGCCGTGATCCGCGGCACATCGCAAATCGCCGACGGCCACCTCAACTGGCGCGTCCCGACCGATACAATGGTGGTGCCGCACGAACTTCGCGCGCTGGGCCAGAACTTCAACGATATGGCCGACGAAATCCAGGCGAGCCAGTCAGCCCAGACCATGCGCGCCGAAGAAGAGCGACGCGAACTTCTTGGGCGGATTGTGGAACATCTCCCGGGCATCATATTCCGCCGGGTGGCCGAGCCCGACGGCGTCAGTTATCCGGTCTTCAACGTCGGCACGGCACGTGTGTTCGGCTTCGAACGACACAAGGTTACGACAGACCCCGCCACTTTCATCGATGCCATCGTCCCAGAGGACCAGAAACTTTGGCAAAGCCTCGTCGAGGGCGAGACCGAGACCTCCGAATCCCGTTTTCAGGACGTTCGCGTCAAAATGCCAAACGGCCAAATCGCGTGGGCCCGCCTGTTCGGAACCGTCCGCCGCCAGGGTGACCGGATCGTCTGGGATGGCGGTGCGATCGACGTGACGCAGGAAAAAACGGCAGAACAGCAGCTCGCACAGAGTCAGAAAATGCAGGCCATGGGCCAACTCACCGGCGGCATTGCACATGACTTCAACAATATCCTGGCGATTATTTTGGGGCATCTAGAGCTCGTCGAAGAGCAACTCGAAGACTCCAGCGCATTGCGCCCCTTGACGCGCAATGCGATCGACGCGGCAGAAAAGGGTGCTGACCTGACGTCACGCCTGCTTGCGTTCACCCGCAATCAGGAGCTCCGCCCCCAGGTGACAGACCTGTCCCTCCTGCTCACAGACATGCGCAGCCTGGTCGACAGCAGCGTCGGCGAGACCATCGAGCTCGAGTTCGAAAGCAAATCCACCGCGCCAATCGTCAGAATCGACCAGGGCCAGCTCGAAAATGCGCTGCTCAACCTGGTGATCAATGCGCGCGATGCCATGCCCAACGGTGGCACCATCAAGGTGCATACGGAAGCCGTCGAGATCGGCGGGCCACGTTGCAACCGGGATCTCGACCTTGCGTCCGGCCGTTACGCGCGACTGTCGGTGAGCGACGATGGTGCAGGCATTGCTGAAGCAGACCTCGCCCGCGTGTTCGAACCATTCTTCACGACCAAAGGCCTGAACAAGGGCAGTGGCTTGGGCCTGAGCACGGTCCATGGTTTTGTGCGCCAGTCCGAAGGCGATATCGAGATCATCAGCGAGCCGGGTCTCGGCACGTCGGTGAACATCTATCTGCCCCTGGCAAGCAACCTCACCGTCAAACGCACATCGACGCCCATCACCCGCCCCGCCCCGGAATCTGGCGAGGGAAAATCCATTCTTCTTCTGGAAGACGAGACCGTCGTCGGCGACATCTGCGAGAACTTCCTCAACCAACTCGGCTATCAGGTGGTTCGCGCAGACACCGGCGAGAAGGCAATCCAGATTTTGCATGATCGGGAGTTCGATTTCGACGGCATCGTGTCGGACGTGGTCCTGCCTGGCCCCCTGACCGGGCCGGACGTCGTAGAGTTTGCGCTCCAACACAACCAGGCGATTGGCGTGCTGATGATGTCGGGATACCCGGAAGATCACTGCAAAAAATTGCTCGCGAACTGCCGCCACGCGATCTACCTGCGTAAGCCGTTCCGCAAACAGGTCTTCGGTGAACATCTGGCGATGGCCCTGAACGCAACGCGGTTTCAGCAGCGCGAGACCACGGACAACGACCCGATCGCGGAGCTCCGCCCCGCCCTGACGCTGGCCAAGGCCTAGCCGGGCCGGTCGATCACACGTCGGGTCAGGCGGATACGCGCCCCGTGCCGTGCCGGCGCATGAAGTCGGCAAACACGCCGACAATCTCCGGCTCCAGGTCACTCCATTCGGTGAATGGGATGACCGGCTCGTCGGAATCCTCGATCGGCAGCATGTGCAGCTCGCTCCCCGGGATCATGGTGTGGACCTTCTGGCCAACGCGTGAATCATGCACCCGGTCATTGCCCGGCACGATCACCGTCGGCACGCCGAGCGAACCCAGCTCTGTCTCGCTGACGCCGAACACCGGCAGATCCGAACCGGCCATGAACAGGTCCCGCAATCGGGTTTGAATGTCGATGAACGCATCCGCCGACATGTCCATCAATCGCTTCTCATTGTCGGCATTCGCGGCGATCCGTTCGCCATATTCGGGGGTCGCGCAAACCGCTTCCATGCCGCCGGCCTGGGCCGCGCGAATGAACAGGTCGTAATAGGCCTCCGGCAGTCGCCCCGCAGCGAATTCCCCGCCGGTGACACGCAGCAGCAGCAACCCGCGGACAGCCTCAGGGTGACGCAGGGCAAAGAAAAGGGCTGTGCGCGCGCCCGAGGACGACCCACCGATGAAGGCTGGCACCTCACCCAGTTCCGACAGCAACGCCTGGAGGTCGTCGGCCCAGACGGCCTCCTCCACTTCATCCGCACTCATCAGAATGTCCGAGGCGCCGGTGTTGCGGCGGTCGTGCAGCAGGACGCGAAACCTCTCGGCCGACAGCTTACGGGCCATCGGCAAAAACTCGTCATAGCCGCGACGGCCACCGGTGATCAGGGTCACGAGCGGCCCGTCATCTCCGACGATTTCATAGCGGAGATTAACGCCGCGAATTTCGATGGTTGCCATCGCTCTATCCCTTATTTGGTTACTCGGCGGCGTTTGTGATCTTGCCGTCCGCATCGAGCTTCAGGCCCGCCGCGGCCGCCTGGTCGATGATGTCCTGTGGCCGACTGACGGTCGTATTTTCGGTCCCGCCGATAATCACCAGCAGATACCCATATGTGTCGCCGACATTCTTGAAACTTCGCATCACACCGGCAGGCACGGAAATGCAATCCATCGGGTCGAGCACGATTTCCTCGGTATCGTTCCCTTCGTTCCAGTAGACCGCCCACTGCCCCGAGATCGGAATAAACACCTCGACTTCGTCATCATGGGAGTGCAATGCCGAACCATTGTCAGGCTCCGCGCCCACATAGGCGACGTTAAATCCGGTGGAATCCACGATACCGGGCTGGGTGCCGGCATCCTCAGACACGCCGCGCCCGATGATCGAATAGATATCCCGTTGAAACCCCGGAATTCCCTGGGTGATCATCAGTTGGTCGTTGCCTGTCTGCTCTGCGAAGACCGCGATGCGCGAACGCATCTCATCCTGCGTCATGACAACGATACCGTCGGAACTTTCGCTCATTCGTCCCTCCCCCTGCATGTGTCCGCACATTCTGACACCAGCCGCCTCAAACCGACAAGCGGGCGCTGATTAGCCGCCGTCCAGTATCCCCGCAGAAATCTTCTCGGCAATCATGATGGTCGGAATGTTCGTGTTGCCCCGCGGCACCCACGGCATCAGGGAAGCATCGACCACCCGCAACCCTTCGACACCATGCACACGCCCCTGAGGGTCCGTTACCGAAAGGGGGTCGCTCGAAGCGCCCATTCGGCAGGTCCCCGCGTGATGCGCCATGCCGGTGACGCAGGTACGCGCAAATTCTTCGATCGCCGCATCATCCTGAAGAAGTTTGGCTACATCCATTCCCGGAACCGACATCGTCCCCATAACGGGTCGGCTCAGAGCCGGCACCAGGTCGAGTACCGCCGAAATGACGCGTGCACGCACGGAATTCCGCCAGTTGATATCGTTGAACGCACGCAGCTGGCGCGTGTTGCCAACCGGCACTGCCGAACGCCAGGTGTTTCGCACCAGGGGGGACACCAACATCTCGGCGGCATGGCGCACAGCGACAGCAAGCCGCAACCGGTCACGCGCGTCGGAATCGAAATCGAAAGAGATATCCGCCGGCCCATCGGGGTCGCGCGGGTTCAGTGCCACACGGCCACGCGAAAACGGCTTCAGCAAGACCGGCGTGAGCGCGCTCACTCTCCGGCCCAGCACATGCCAGCCGGTCCGACCGACAAAGCCCGTATACATGTCGCTCGGCGGGCAGTCCGCAATGTTCGACGAATACCGCCAGGCACCTACGGTGTGGCTGCGTTGATCCGCGGGCGGGACCGAGCCCTTATTCAAATGGATCGCCAGCATCATGATCTGATGGTTCTGCAGATTTCGGCCGACACCCGGCCGGTCAGCGATGACACGGACATCGCTCGCGGCGACCTCATCCGCCGGTCCAATGCCCGCGCGCAACAGCATCACCGGCGACTGCAACGCCCCTGCCGATACGATGATTTCACCTGCAGCCAATTCCTGTAACTGACCGTCGATTTCGACCGCCACGCCCGTCACACGCCTTCCGTCGAAAACGATCTGACGAACCATCGCGTCGGTTATGAGCATCAAATTCGGGCGTGCACGGGTTGCCGCGTCGAGATAGCAGATCGCAGTCGACGCACGCTTGTCCTCGAATTTGCTGGTCGGCAGCGGCCCGAAACCCTCACGAAAATCACCATTAAAGTCATCAATACGCGCGACCTGATGCGCAGCGCTATGCGCGAACAATGCCTTCATGAGCGGTGGCCAGGCCGCTTCGGGCAAACGGCGTATCGGCACCGGCCCCTCCGCACCATGGAGATCACCGCCAAATTCGGTGTCATTCTCCAGCTTGCGGAAGTATGGCAGCACATCTTGCCAGCCCCATCCCTCGGCACCCAGCGCCTGCCATTCCTCATAATCGTCGGGCGTTCCGCGCAGCGCGACCATACCCATCAAGGAGGAGCCACCGCCGAGAATCCGGCCCTGTCGGAAGGGTACTTTCGGTGAGCGATCCTTGGTCCGCTCGTGTCCGGTCAATCCCTGCCAAGCATAGGCCGGGTTGTAGTAGGAAGTCGGGTAGGTATCGAGTACGTCGGCAGGTTCGGCGCCGGGCGCCGTGTCGCGGCCAGCCTCGAGCAGCAGCACTTTATTTGTTGAGCATGCAGACAGGCGATTGGCCAGCACACAGCCGACCGAGCCGCCGCCAACAATGATGTAGTCGTAGGTCTCGGTCAAGAAGCCACTTTCGTCGAGCGGTTGCTCAGATGCCCGCAGTAAATGCGGTCTGAACCGCAGGGCGGGCCTTCAGGCGGTCGACATAGGCCGCGAGGTTGGGTAGATCCGAGACATCCGCTCCGAAACGCGTCGCCGCGATGCAGGCATGCCCGGTCATGATATCTGCACCCGAAAACCCACCGGCGAGAAACTCGCGATCGGCGAGATGGGCGTCGGCGGCCTCCACCATGCGCTGCAACAGCTTCGTTGCCCGGTCGATGTTCACCTGGTTCCGTCGCTCCTCCGACAAAAACAGTGTTTCGACGACGATCGTGTTGATCGGCGGCATGAGCATGCCTTCGGCGTAGTGAAACCATTGGAGATAAGTTCCGAATTCGGGGTCGTCGGGTTTTGGCACGAGCGCGCCGTCGCCATATTTTGCCAAAACGTACTGAACGATCGCACCGGATTCGAAAATTGTCTCATGCCCATCTTCCAGGACCGGCACACGCCCCAGCGGGTGACGCTTCAGGTGATCGGGGCCACGCATTTCGCGGTCGCCCAGTTTGTAGACCTCCAGCTCATAGGGAAGTCCCAACTCCTCAAACAGCCAAATAATGCGAACAGATCGTGAATTGGGAGCGTGACAAATTTTCATGTGTTTATCCCTTAAACGAAACTCGAAGGCGCGCGAACGGCGCGCACACACCTTCACCAATTGCGCCCATCCACGCAATTTGAATCCGACGATCTCTTGCACGAGCGCGCGCGGCATGCTCCCTATTCGCTCAACAAATATTGACGTGTTGATTCGGGGGATTCACGTGAGCGACCTGTCCAAACAAGCACTTAACATCGAAGATCTGCGACGCATGGCGAAACGACGCCTGACCAAGGCGCTGTTCGACTTCTGCGACAAGGGCAGCGAAGACCAGATCGCCATGCGCGACAACCGGACCGCACTCGACCGCATCAAAATCATGCCACGCGCACCGCGCGACGTGTCCCAGCGCGATCCGGGCATCACGCTGTTCGGCAAGCGCCATGATCTGCCGATCCTGATCGGCCCCACGGGCCCGGCAGGGTTTGTCTGGTATCGCGGCGAGACAGCGCTCGCACGCGCGGCGGCAAAGGCAAACATCCCCTTCACCCTCGCCAGTACGTCCAACACGGCGATGGAACAGGTGATCGAGAACGGGGGCGGCACCCAATGGTTCCAGCTCTATGTCTGGCGCAATCCCGAGGCTGCCTTCGTGACGGTCCAGCGCGCACTTGATGCCGGCTTCACGGGCCTGGTCGTGACCGTCGACTCACCCGTCTACAACAACCGGGAGATCGACGTGCGCAACGGGCTGGTGTTTCCGCCGCGCATCAACGCGAAGACCGCGATCGACAGCCTGCTGCATCCGCGCTGGCTGGTCGGCACGGCAGGGCGTTATTTCCTCAACGAGGGCCGGCTGCCCGCCTTCTCGAACATCCACATCCCGGCGGAAGACAAGGCCGAGGCCACTGGCTATGTGTCGGCGAGTTCCGGCTCGTTCCTGAATCGCAACGACACCATGGGTTGGGATTATCTGCGCCGGCTACGCGATGTCTGGCCGCACAAGCTTCTGGTCAAAGGTATCCTGCACCCAGGCGACGCGGAGACGGCGGTCGAGATGGGCGCCGACGGCATCTTCGTGTCGAACCACGCCGGCAATGTAAACGACACTGCCATCACAGCATGGGATGCGCTTCCCACAATCGTCGATGCCGTAAAGGGCCGCACGACGATCATCGCCGACAGTGGCGTTCGTCGCGGCAGCGATGTCCTGAAGGGCCTTGCGCTCGGTGCGGACGCAATCGCGATTGGCCGGGCCACGCTCTACGGGGTAGGTGCCGCCGGTGAAGCCGGTGCCAACCGCGCGGTGGATATTCTTGATGCCGAGATCAGACGCACCATGGCGGTGATGGGAGTTACGAACATTCCGTCCATCAACCGCGACCATATTCGCCTTCCCGGTGAACTGCCGGTATCGGGCAACGGCTAACCAGAGAACATAAATTTCTTGAGAGGGAGAACGAGCAATGGCACTGCATGACAAGGCCTCGATCCAACACAAGATCGAAGATCAGGTCTACGCATCTGTAGATCTTTCAGTGAGCATGCCGAAGTACCAGTTCCCCGAAGATGAGCAGGAGCCGCGCCACGCCTATGCCGTGGTCCGCGATGAATTGATGCTGGACGGCAACGCCCGTCAGAACCTGGCGACGTTCTGCCAGACCTGGGAAGAACCCGAGCTGCACCAGCTCATGGACGATTGCATCAACAAGAACATCGTGGACAAGGACGAGTACCCCCAGACAGCGGAAATCGAGGGACGCTGCGTTCATATGCTCGGCGATCTATGGCATTCGCCGTCGGGTGCCAACAGTGTCGGCTGTTCAACCGTCGGCTCCAGCGAGGCCGCGATGCTCGGCGGCATGGCCATGAAGCGGCGCTGGGAAGCAAACCGGAAGGCTGCCGGCAAACCCATCGACAAGCCGAATCTGATCACCGGGCCCGTGCAGGTCTGCTGGCACAAGTTTACGCGCTACTGGGATATCGAGCATCGCGAGATCCCCATGGAAGACGGCCGTCTGCTCATGACCCCCGAAGAAGTTCTCGCGCGGTGCGACAAGAACACGATCGGGGTCGTCCCCACCCTCGGCGTCACATTTAATGGCGTGTACGAACCCGTGGAAGACGTCTCGAAAGCGCTCGACGGCCTGCAGAAGGAAACCGGCCTCGACATCCCGATCCATGTCGATGGTGCCAGCGGCGCATTTCTCGCCCCCTTCTGCGCCCCTGATCTCGTATGGGATTTCCGCCTGCCACGCGTCAAATCCATCAACGCGTCGGGGCACAAATTCGGCTTGGCCCCCTTGGGTGTTGGCTGGGTCGCGTGGCGTGAGGAAGCCGACCTGCCGGAAGATATGATCTTCTGGGTCAATTACCTAGGCGGTAACATGCGCGACATCGCGATCAATTTCTCACGGCCGGGCGGATCCGTGGTCTGCCAGTATTATAATTTCCTGCGCCTGGGCCGGGAAGGTTACCGAAAGATACACACCGCTTGCTACGACACCGCACAGTATCTCGCCGGCGAAATCGCCAAGCTCGGTCCGTTCGAAATCATCTATGACGGGGACATGAGCAAAGGCATCCCGGCGCTGTGCTGGAAGATGAAAGACGGTGTGGACCCGGGATTCAGCCTGTATGACCTCGCCGATCGTCTCAGCACACGTGGCTGGCAGGTGCCTGCCTACACGCTTCCGGCGAATTGCGAAGACCAGGCCATCCAGCGAATCCTGGTCCGTCATGGCGTCAGCCGGGACCTGGCCTCACTGCTGCTCAAGGATATGCAGGCCGCCATGGACCACTTCAAGGAGCACCCGGTTCACACGCCACTGACCGACGCGGAAGCTTCGGGGTTTCATCACTGATCGGCGACGGTCGCTTTCACGCTTCGCCCGGTGATCCGATGTAGAACGGATTCACTGAAGAACGAAATCACCACAATTCCGCCGACCCCGAGCAACAGATAGGGTGACGTGGTGCCCAGGTGATAGGCCCCCAGCGCGATTGCCGCACCGTTGGACGCAATGGCGAGGAGGACCAGCGTTTTTGACGCGCCGGTTTCGTGAAGAATGCGCAAATGGCCGATATGCACGGTCATGTGAATGATCAACATCGACAATGCGCCGATAATGGCAATAGCCGACAGATCGAGAAATATGGCCAGTGCGGCAATAATCAGTGCGCTGATGACGAGGCCCTCGTGATTATTGCCCAGGGGCCGGGCGAAGGCAGCCGGAAGCTCCCCTTCCTTGGCGAGCTGATAGGACACATTTGCGATCGCGTACAGACCCGCATTGATCGCCGAAGCCGTGGCGAACAGCGCGGTGATCGAAATAATGGTGAAACCGATTTGTCCGAACACCGGCCGCGCGGCCTCAGCCAACGCGAAATCCTTGGCGGCGATGACCTTTTCCGGCGGCAGATTGCCGAAAACGACGATGGCAATGCCCACATAGACAATCATGACCAGGATGATCGAGGTGATGATCGCGCGCGGCAATGTTCGGGTCGGATCGCGCATGTCCGCGGCCGCATTGGTGATGTATCGAAAACCTTCATAGGCGAAGAAGGTGATTGCGACCGTGGACAGGATACTGGTGACCGGGGGATAGGAGGAAGGGGCCAACCGTTCAGGTGTAATGAACGTCATACCCACGACGGCGAAGACCACGAGCACCGAAAGCTTTGCGACGACGATGATGTTCTCGATCCGGGTCATCGAGCGCGCACCGGCGAGATTGATAACCATGAACAGCCCGACGATCGCGCCGGAGAAGATTTCGACGAGAAAGTTCGGCGCACCGGCCGGGAGAAGCGCGAATGCATAGGACCCGAAAGTTCGCGCCACGAGCGACACGGATACGAGCGCCGCGATGTACAGCATGAGGCTCATGGCACCGGAGAAGCGCCCGGCCCCGAATCCCCGAACAAGATACTCAACGATGCCGCCGGCCGCAGGGTAACGGGCGCCCAGCCGGCCCATGGAATAACCGCTGAGCAGCGCAATGCCGCCGGCAATCAGGAACGAGATATAGACCGCGCTGGCGGCGATCGCGCCGGCCTGGCCGAGCAGGGCAAATATTCCCGCCCCGACCATGGCGCCAATGCCCATCGCCACGGCCGACCAAAAGGTGACTTCGTTCTTGGGATTGTTCACGCGGGCCTCATCTTAGACATGGGCACGGATGCAAATCATCGAGTGCCGGAAGACAAAGAATTCATCTAACGCGGCAACACCGAGCTGCCCATGAGGAATTCGTCCACGGCACGGGCGGCCTGACGGCCCTCGCGAATGGCCCATACGACAAGCGACTGGCCGCGACGCATATCACCGGCTGTGAAGATCTTGTCACGCGACGTGCCATACGCCTTGGTATCGGCCTTCACGTTGCCGCGCTCATCAAGCTCGACACCCAGTTCGCGGAGCATGCCCTCGGCCACCGGATGCAGGAAACCCATGGCCAGCAACACGAGGTCGGCCTTGATTTCAAACTCCGAACCGGGGACCGGCTGAAACTTTTCATCCACGCGCTGGCAGTTGATGTGCGTCACCTGCCCGTTGGCACCACCGATGCTGGTGGTGGTTACCGAGAAGTCACGTTCGGCACCTTCGGCCTGACTGGAAGAGGTGCGCATCTTGAGCGGCCAATGGGGCCAGGTCAGCCCCTTGTCCTCTTTCTCGGGCGGCTCGGGCATAATTTCGAGCTGCACCACCGAAAGCGCGCCCTGGCGGATCGACGTGCCGATGCAGTCCGAACCAGTATCGCCGCCGCCGATGACGACGACATTTTTCTGCGTCGCCAGAATGGGTTCAACCTCGCCATCCTGATTGCTGCCCGCGACCCGGCGGTTTTGCTGCGGCAGGAATTCCATCGCGAAATGAACGCCGCCGAGATCACGCCCATCGACGGGAAGGTCGCGCGGCGCCTCCGATCCACCACACAGCAAAACAGCGTCATGGTTCGCATCCAGATCGGCTGCACTGAGGTCGACCCCAACATGCACACCACAATGGAGCGTCACACCTTCGGCGACCATTTGTTCGGCGCGCCGGTCGATCAGGTGCTTCTCCATCTTGAAATCGGGGATGCCGAAACGCAGCAAGCCGCCGATCGCCTCGTTCTTCTCATAGAGATGCACGTCGTGGCCCGCGCGCGCCAGTTGCTGGGCCGCCGCCATGCCAGCCGGGCCCGAACCGACCACCGCGACTTTCTTGCCGGTCTTGGTCTCGGGAATCTGGGGAATGACCCACCCCTCGTCCCAGGCGCGGTCGACGATTGCGCATTCGATTGTCTTGATGGTGACGGGATTGTCGTCAATGTTGAGCGTACACGCCGCTTCACAGGGGGCGGGGCAAACGCGGCCCGTGAATTCCGGGAAATTGTTCGTCGAGTGCAGGTTGCGCGACGCCTCTTCCCAATCCGAGTTGTAAACGAGGTCGTTCCAATCCGGGATCTGGTTGTTGACCGGGCATCCGTTGTGACAGAACGGAATGCCGCAATCCATGCAGCGCGCGGCCTGACGCTCCAGATCACGTTCCTCGAGCGGAATGACGAATTCATCGTAATTCCGAATGCGATCTGCGGCCGGTTTATAGGTGCGGTCGTGCCGCTCGATCTCAATGAAACCCGTAACCTTGCCCATTATCCCCTCCGCAAACCGATGTTCATTTCGCCGGTCTGCTCGACCTGCATTTCCTGCAAGGCACGGCGATACTCGACCGGCATGACTTTCACGAACTTCGGTAAATACTCGTCCCAATTGTCCAGAATATGCTGCGCACGCGTGGACGCGGTGTAGTGCGCATGGTTCTGGATCAGCTGACGCAGCCGCTCGGCGTCAAAACGCGTCATATCCGCCCCGACATCGACCAAACCGTGCGACTCGTTGTCGGAGAGATGCAGCTTCTCCATCTCCTCGGCTTCACCCTCGACAGGCTCTAGATCGACCATCGCGAGATTGCAACGCCCCTCGAAACCACCGGTCTCATCAAGCACATAGGCGATGCCGCCGGACATACCTGCGGCGAAGTTGCGACCCGTCTCACCCAGCACCACGACGATCCCGCCGGTCATATACTCGCAGCCATGATCACCGGTGCCCTCGACAACGGCGATCGCGCCGGAATTGCGCACGGCGAATCGCTCGCCCGCGATCCCGCGGAAATAGCATTCCCCGTTCACCGCGCCATAAAGCACCGTGTTGCCAACAATCATGCTTTCATTCGGATTGATGCCACTTTCCGGCGCCGGGCGAACAATCAGCTTGCCGCCCGAAAGCCCCTTGCCGACATAGTCGTTGGCCTCACCCTCAAGGTCGAGTGTGACGCCATGGGCGACCCAGGCACCAAAACTCTGGCCGGCAACGCCCTTCAGATTCAACCAGATCGTGTCGTCCGGGAGACCGTCATGCCCATACTTCCGGGCAATCTCACCCGACAGCATCGTACCAGCGGTCCGGTCCGTATTCCGGATCGGGAATGCGGCCTGAACTGGCGTGCCCTCCTCAAGCGCCGATTTGGCGGCCTCCATGAACTTGTGGTCCAGGATGTCCTTGATCGGGTGGTCCTGATCGATCGTGCGATGGATATCGACGTGATCTGCCTCTTCGGGCCGGAAGAACAGCTTGCTGAAATCCAGGCCCTTGGCCTTCCAGTGCTCGATCGCAGCAGCCGTATCGAGCATATCGGTCTGGCCGATCATCTCATTGATCGACCGGAAGCCCATCGCCGCCATCAGCTCACGCACTTCCTCGGCCACATAGAAGAAGAAGTTGACGACATGTTCGGGCTTGCCGGTGAACTTCTTGCGCAGCTCGGGGTCCTGTGTGGCAATCCCGACCGGGCAGGTGTTCAGATGGCATTTGCGCATCATGATGCAGCCCGATGCGATGAGCGGCGCGGTAGCAAAGCCGAATTCGTCTGCCCCCAGCAATGCACCCACGACCACGTCACGGCCCGTGCGCAATCCACCGTCGACCTGCACCGAAATGCGTCCACGCAAATCATTCATTACGAGGGTCTGCTGGGTCTCGGCCAGGCCGATTTCCCATGGTGAACCTGCGTGCTTGATCGAGGTCAGCGGCGAGGCGCCGGTCCCACCCTCGAAGCCCGAAATCGTGACATGATCCGCGCGCGCCTTCGACACACCGGCGGCGACCGTCCCGACCCCGACCTCGGAGACCAGCTTCACGCTGATATCCGCCCGCGGGTTGGTGTTCTTCAGATCGAAAATCAGCTGGGCGAGATCCTCAATCGAGTAGATATCATGATGGGGCGGCGGCGAGATAAGCCCCACACCGGCCGTGGAGTGCCGCACCTTGGCAATCACCGCGTCGACCTTGTGACCCGGCAGCTGGCCGCCCTCACCGGGCTTTGCACCCTGGGCCATCTTGATCTGAATCATGTCGGAATTCACGAGATACTCGGTCGTCACACCGAAACGGCCCGATGCGACCTGCTTGATCGCCGAACGCATGGAATCGCCGTTGTCCATGGGCGTGAAGCGATCGACTTCCTCGCCGCCCTCACCGGTGTTCGACTTGCCGCCGATCCGGTTCATGGCAATCGCCAGATTGGAGTGCGCCTCGCGGCTGATCGAGCCGAATGACATGGCTCCCGTCGCGAAACGCTTCACGATATCGGCAGCGGACTCCACCTCGTCGAGCGGCACAGGTTTACGCCCGGATTCTTCCGCCAACTTGAGGCGGAACAGGCCGCGCAGGGTCATATGCTCCTCGTCCTGCTCGTTGATCGCCGCCGCGTAGGAGCGATACTTGTCAGGCAGGTCGCCGCGCACGGCGTGCTGCAGGTCCGCGACAGTCTGCGGCGTCCAGGCATGCTTCTCGCCCCGGATTCGGAACGCATATTCGCCGCCCACGTCGAGCGCGCCCTCGTATACAGGGTTGTTGCCGAACGCGTCAGCATGACGCTCCAGTGTCTCGCGCGCGATTTCGGCGAGCCCGACACCCTCAACGGCTGTGTGGGTCCCGGTGAAATACTTGTCGACGAATGATGTTTTCAGGCCGACCGCGTCGAATATCTGTGCCCCGCAATAGGACTGATAGGTCGAAATACCCATCTTCGACATGACCTTCAGCAGGCCCTTGTCGAGGCCCTTGATGAAGCTCCTGTTGATTTCCTCGATGCTGAGTTCGTCATCGAACTTCTCGCGCAGATCTTCCAGCGTCTCGAAGGCGAGCCAGGGGTTGATCGCTTCCGCACCAAAGCCTGCCAGGGTCGCGAAATGCTGCACCTCGCGGGCTTCACCGGTCTCGACAACCAGGCCGACCGATGTGCGCAGTCCTTTGCGGATCAGATAGTGATGCACCGCCGACGTCGCCAGCAGCGACGGGATCGCGACGCGGTCCGGCCCCAGGAGTCTGTCGGACAAAATAATGATGTTGTAGCCCTGTCCGACGCTTTCTTCGGCGCGCTTGCAGACATTGTCGATCGCCTCTTCCATGTAGACCGCGCCGCGCGCGACGCCATAGGTGATGTCGAGGGTCTGGGTCATGAACTGGTTGTCGGCGATGTCACCAATCGCACGAATTTTCTCAAGCCCGGCGTTGGTGATGATCGGTTGGCGTACTTCCAGCCGCTTCAGCGACGAAGTGCCTTCCAGGTCCAGAAGATTGGGCCGCGGCCCGATGAACGAGACCAACGACATCACGATCTCCTCGCGGATCGGATCGATCGGCGGGTTCGTGACCTGGGCGAAGAGCTGTTTGAAATAGGATGCAAGCGGCTTGGACCGTGACGACAATGCCGAGATCGGCGTGTCCGTCCCCATGGCCCCGGTGGCCTCCTGGCCAGTATGGGCCATGGGCATCATGAGGAATTTAAGGTCTTCCTCGGTATAGCCGAATGCCTGTTGCCGGTTCAGCAACGGCGTCTGCGAGACCGCCGGCGCCCGCCCGACATCCGGCAAGTCACGAAGTCGAATCTGCGTATTGGCCAGCCATTCCTTATAGGGATGGCTCGCGACGAGCTCGGTCTTCAAATCCTCGTCCGAGATGGTCTTGCCCTTCTCGAGATCGATCAGCAGCATTTTACCCGGCTGGAGGCGCCATTTGCGCGCGATATTCTCTTCCGGGATGTCGAGCACGCCCATTTCTGAGGCGAGCAGCACGAACCCGTCTTTGGTCTCGAGATAACGCGCCGGCCGCAGACCATTTCGGTCGAGCGTGGCACCGATAACCTTGCCATCCGTGAACGCGATCGCGGCGGGGCCGTCCCACGGCTCCATCAAAGCTGCGTTGTACTCGTAGAAGGAACGCAGCGAGTCATCCATTAGCGGGTTTCCGGCCCACGCTTCGGGAATCATCATCATCATCGCATGCGGCAGGGAGTAACCGCCCTGATAGAGCAGCTCCAATGCATTGTCGAAACAGGCTGAATCCGACTGCCCCTCGTAGGAGATCGGCCAGAGTTTCTGCATGTCGTCGCCGAACGTCGGGGACGACATGGTCGCCTGGCGTGCCGCCATCCAGTTGTTGTTGCCGCGCAGGGTGTTGATTTCACCATTGTGGCAAATCATCCGATAGGGATGTGCCAGCGGCCAGGACGGGAATGTGTTTGTGGAGAAGCGCTGATGGACCAGGGCCAGCGCCGAAACCACGCGCTCGTCCTGAAGATCCTTGTAATACTTGACCACACTGTCGGCGAGAACGAGGCCCTTGTAGACGATCGTGCGCGAGGAACAGGATGCCGGATAATACTCGCCAGCCCATTCGGCATGATTGCTCCGAATGTGGCTCGAAGCGGATTTGCGCATCACATAGAGCTTGCGCTCGAACGCGTCATCGTCGGCAATGCCCTCGCCGCGTCCGATGAACACCTGCCGATGTGTCGGCTCCGTCGGCTTGACGCTCTCGCCCAGTACGGATGAGTCAACAGGCACGTCGCGCCAGCCGATAATCGACAGGCCCTCTTGCGCCGCGGCCATCTGATAGGCCGCCTCGATCAAAGCTTGCTGTGCGCGATCGCGCGGCATGAACAAATGCGCGACGCCATAATGGTTGGGCTGCGGCAGTTCGAAACCGAGACGATCGGCTTCCGCGGCGAAGAATTCGTGCGGCAACTGGATCAGAATACCGGCGCCATCGCCGGCCTTTGGATCTGCCCCCACGGCACCACGATGCTCCAGGTTGCAAAGGATGCTCAGGCCATCTTCAACGATCTTGCGGCTACGCTCGTTACGTATCGAGCAAATCATGCCGATGCCGCAGGCATCATGCTCGTGCGCCGGGTGATACAAGCCCTGCGCCGGCCGCTCGCCTTTATAAAGGGAGCTCATGGCACTGTTCGTCGGGGTGTTGTTTTTCGTTTTACGCAAGGTCGAATTCCCAACTGGCATGATCGGCAGGACCTGCCGATCTACTTTAAGAAACCAAACTGGCCGACACAGAAAGACGGCCCGTTGCTATGCGCGGAGAGAGCTTTTCTGCCCTCGGTGCGCGGCCGCGGATAATACCCGAACCAGCCTCTAAACCCACCCTGATTCCCACACAAAACGAGGATGAAACCGCTTTTTTTATCCGGTCTCCGGCCAATAAAAAGCCCCGCAACGGCGGGGCAAAGGTGTTGATTATCAACCAGATTTGGTTGCGGGGGCAGGATTTGAACCTGCGACCTTCAGGTTATGAGCCTGACGAGCTACCGGACTGCTCCACCCCGCGTCGATAACGTCATGCGTTGCCACGCAAATTCTGTCTCGTTCCTAACATGCGTGAAGGAACCATCGTGATCTAGGTTGCAATTGCTGCCGTTCAACATGCGTTTGGAAGACCTGGCAACGACCTACTCTCCCGTGCCTTAAGACACAGTACCATCGGCGCTAAGGGTCTTCACGGCCGAGTTCGGAATGGGATCGGGTGTGGCCCCCTCGCTATAGCCACCAGGTCGTCCAAACGCATGGTGTAACGGGAATGGTGCAATAATCCTGACGAACGCACCCATGGGGTGCGGTAATTAGCCGAAATAAACCGAGCTCATCGAAGCTATTCGTATCGACGAACCTTGCCACTGTACGCGGCGGGTTTACTGCCGTTTGTTCCCCGAAGGGTCGGGCCCCGAAGGGTCCTGCAAACGGCCTACAATCAAGCCAATCGAGCAATTAGTACTGGTCAGCTTCACGTGTTGCCACGCTTCCACATCCAGCCTATCAACGTGGTGGTCTTCCACGGCTCTCATGCGAGACCTAGTATCAAGGTGGGCTTCCCGCTTAGATGCTTTCAGCGGTTATCCCTTCCGT
>TARA_R110002110_G_scaffold194816_1_pt1 | contig 59641 bp, 60 predicted proteins | sample TARA_R110002110 | Tara Oceans TARA_R110002110 (sample SAMEA4397330) | marine metagenome | biome: Polar Biome; feature: [SRF] surface water layer (ENVO:00010504); material: water (ENVO:00002006), including particulate matter (ENVO:01000060) such as... | depth 5 m | reverse complement strand
ACGGCTTCGACGTTATGTGTCGCCAGCCGCACGACCCCGCCGCCGGCAAGGATGCTGCCCCGGTTGTCGACAAGGCTGTCGACCGGCTTGCCGTTGGCGTCCAGCGGTGTGCGACCGACGCCGACCCGGAATGTCACCAGGTCGTCGCCGTACAGGTCGATCGCAAACGCATCCGCGGCGCCCAGCGTTACCCGGCCGAGCCGTGCGTTGATCACGCCCGAATTGCGGACATGGGGGGCGACCAGGGCGGCGTAGCCGGCATCGGCGATGCTGATCTGGCCTTCATTGACCACGGAGGCCTCGGGGTTCAGCGACGGGATGGAAAATTCCATCCGCCCCGCCATGAAATCCTCGTTGCGGATATCCGACGTCGTCGCCACAAGGCCGGAGACGTCGATGCGCGACCCCGCACCGAACATGATTCCGTTCGGATTTATCAGAAAGACCCGGCCGTTTGCGCGCAGCGTGCCGAAAATACGGGAAGGATCCGCCCCGGTGACGCGGTTCAGCGCGATTGAGCCTGCCGAGGGCTGGTGAAACCGGGTGATCTCGCCGGGCGCGATCGAAAACGACCGCCAGTCGATCACGGCGCGGTCGGATGCCTGGTGAACGTCGACCCTGTTGCCCGATTGGGTGATTGTCGCGGACCCGTCGGTGACGGTGCCGCCCTCAGGGTTCGCAAGGGCCGGCAGCGGGATCGAGCCGGTCAGGACAAGGCCGACCAGCAGTCGCGACCCCAGTTCGCAGGCGTCACAAAACCGGCGCCAGCCGGAGCGTTGCCGGGGCGGTTTGCCAGATCGGCGATGTGACCGCGGTATTTGTTTACTCTCGACCACTCAAAAACCTTGTCCGAACGCCATGTTCGGCAGGTTTTATTATGAACAGACTAGGTTTATGCCCCGTTAAGCTGCGGGCGGGCTTAAGATGCGGTTAACCATTGAAAGAACGGGCGAAAACCGCTCCGACGGGACTAATAGGCCCAGCTCGCAAAAAAGAATATCCGGCCGTTCTTTTCGCCGTTCTGGTGGCTCGGTTCGCGGGTCAGCGGGTGATCGTATTCGAGCCGCAGGGTTAATCCGTAGGGCAGGCCGGCGCGCAGCCCGACACCTGCCGAGGCCAGCGAATCCGCCGGTCCGAGCGACGATGCGGAAGCCCGGTCCCAGACCTTGCCGATATCGTAGAATCCATAGCCGTTCAGGTAACGCAGATAGGCGGATTTGATCCCGAGGCTGCGGCTGACTTCGGCCGAAAAGCCGACCCCGTCTTCGCCGCTCAGCTCGCCTGAATTATACGCGCGGCCGAACCCGTCGCCCCCGAGCGAAAACTCTTCCGATGCCGGTGTCGGGCGCGTCGCGTATTGCGCCGTTACCGAGATCTGGGCGGTAATTCCCGCGAAAAGCGGTCTGGCATAAATCACGTCGAGGTTCAGCTTGGCGAAATCCATATCGGCATCGGCACGCGATGTTGAATCCGAGCGGGGATCGGTGGCGTTGAGGACCTGCAATGACTGGGTCGCGCCGAGGACGATACGCGTGCTGCCGCCCAGCACCGAGCCGTTGCTGTAATTGACGTTTGCCCGCAGCAGGCGGAGCCGGTCCTCGTTGAACGGCTGGCCCAGGAGGTCCACTTCCGAATTGCGGAAGGTGAAACCGCCGCCGATGGACAGGGTCTGCGCCCGCGAGCGAATGACCGGGTATGAAATATCCGATGTGATTTCCAGGGTCGACGTTTCGACATTGAATTCCGCAAGCGTCGAGCCGGGTTCGGTTTCGGTCTGGCTGACCCCGGTGTCGATCCGCAGCCCTTCCGTGCCGATGGGCTGCTGATATACCCCGGAGATCGCCTGCTTTTCCTTCAGCCAACCGGCTTCCGACAGGGTAAGCCCCAGCCGTTCGCCGGTCCCGAACAGGGAATTTGCCGATGCCGACACGCTCGACCCCCAGGGTCCGGTAAAATCCGATGACCGGTTGTCGATCGTCGCGCCGCCGCTGACCGGGGTCCGGCGCACTTTCGCCACCAGCACCGTCGCGCCCCGCGTTATTTTGGACGGGCGCAGCACCGCCGTGACTTTCACGCCGGCAAGGTCGTTGGCCAGCAACAGGTAGCGTTCCAGCGTCCGGACATTTAGCGGCCTCGACGCCGTAATGGGGGCAAGCGCGTCTGCCAGGGTATCCTTCAGGGTGCCGTCGACATCGCCGATCCGGACCGATTCGACAAACCCTTCGACGACCGTGATCGTGAAGATGCCGTCTTCGACCGTCTGCGGCGGGATGTAGGCAAAACTCAGGATATAGCCATCCTGGCGGTAACGCTGCTGAATCGCCCGTGCAATCGCGTAGAACCGCTCGAACGTGATCGTCTTGCCGAGGTCGTCTTTGAACAGGTCGATCAGCTGGGCGCGCGAATAGGCCGTCACGCCGATCAGGCGGATATCCTTCAGGGTCAGCGTTTCGGCTTTCAGCGATGGCGGCGGTTCCGCACCGGGCGGCAACTGCACGCTCCATTCAAGGTCGGTGAGCGCGGGTGGCAAAGCAGGCGGGCGCGGTGCCTGGCGGCCGGGTTCGGCACTGCCGGGCAGCTGCTGAAGCTGGGCCAGCGTCGGGGCGGCGCTCAGCAGGAAAATACCGAGAACAGCCGACGCAAGCGGGAATTTCCGATTCTTAAAGTGCTGCAATTTTTTGCCCGGTACGCATCGGCGGAGTCTAAGGCGCGCGTCCGAGTCACGCCAACCCCTATTTTCCGCCCTCAGACCGCAGACCTGTGCATAGCACGTTTGCCTGTTGAAAAATGGCGCACCCGAGAGGATTCGAACCTCTGACCTCTGCCTTCGGAGGAAATACTAACACCTATCCGAAATGTACGATAGAGCGCGACGCAGTACGATAACGCACTGTTTTGCATTGATTTATCTGAACGCTGCACCGAAGTCTCTATCCAAACGCAGGCCGCGATTTCCGCCCAACTGCTTACGCAGTGCTTACGCGAGAGATCGGCCGGAAAGGTGCGACTTCCAATGCCAAAGCTCACCAAACGCATCGTAGACGCCGCTGAAGTGCGAGAAAAAGACCACGTTATCTGGGACGACGAGCTGCCTGGCTTTGGCCTTCGCGTGTTTAAGTCCGGAAAGCGAAGCTACATACTTCAATATCGGTCTGCCGGTCGGTCACGCCGGTACACCATCGGGCTTCATGGCATCTGGACGCCGGACACGGCCCGGAAAGAAGCGCGCGTACAACTCGGCAAGATCGCACAGGGTGAAGATCCCGCAGAAGCCAGACAGCTAGATCGCAACGCGATGACCGTCGCAGAGCTTGCTGACCGTTACATTGAAGCAATGGATGCGGGCCTCATCATGGGAAAAGGCGGACGCTCGAAACGGCCATCGACGATCTACGTTAACAAGGGCCAGCTTCGCGGCCATATCATACCCCTTATCGGACAACGCCGCGTTCAAGAACTAACGAAGACCGATGTGACGAAAATGATGAACGACGTCATTGCCGGGAAAACGAAGGCGGTTAAGAAAACGAAGAAGCGCGGCAAGTCCATCCTTCGCGGGGGCCGCGGCACTGCCAGCAAATGCGTGGGACTCACTGGCTCCATGCTTACATATGCGATCAGCATGGGGATCATCGAACACAACGTCGCGCACGGCATTCGAAAGCCGAAGGATCGGGTTCGTGATCGGAGGCTCAGCGAAGATGAATACCGCGAACTCGGGCGCATGCTCAGCTCCGCGGATAAAAACGATGAGCTGGCGTGGACCGTTGGGATTACGCGCCTGTTAGCTCTAACAGGCTGTCGACGCGGCGAGGTCATCTCACTGAAATGGAGCGAGGTGGATTTCGAGAATAGCTGCCTGCGCTTGGCGGACTCGAAGGAAGGTGCGTCCATCCGACCGATTGGGCTGCCAGCCATCGAGCTGCTTGAGACCCTTAACGAGAATACAAAGAGCGAATTCGTCTTTCCAGGCACGCGCAGCGCGGAGACCTATGGCGGTCTTCCGAGGCAATGGCGAAAGATGTTCGGTGACTCCGAACTGTCAGACCTCACCGCGCACGTGTTGAGGCACAGCTTCGCCAGCATCGCTAATGACCTTGGGTTCACCGAGAGCACGATTGCCACGCTCCTCGGCCATGCGACCCACTCCATCACAAGCAAATATATCCACTCGCTCGACAGTGTGCTTGTCATGGCGGCAGACACGATCGCGGGATATGTTGAGGGTCTGCTAGATGGCGCCGAGTTCAGGCGGAATACCTACACGCTGGATCGAAAAACACGTCAAAGCGCGATCAGAGAAATGTTGACTAGCGCTAGAGATTTCGCAGCAACTCGTGGTCATACTTGACAGCAAAATGGAAGTTATCGTTCAGAAATGGCGGTTAGCGAAGCCCTGTTGCTAATGGAAACTCCACCAATTTCTCTTCATGAGAGCCACAGGTGCCAGACTGAAATTGAGCCAGGGGACCCGCTCGAGCTCACTGGAGCATGGTAAGTGAAATTTCGTCCGTGCCGCGACCGTGCAAGATCCATATCCCCGGAACCACTGGCGACAGGAAGCTCCTCAATAAGATAGCCCGGAGGCACATTTGCCTGCGCGGTTGACAGAAATGGTGTCAATTTTGAATCGATCAAGGATCCGTCACGAACATAGGCAATCATATATGCTTCACGATTTGCCCAAGCATATTCCCCTTCGACAAAACGCATGACACCATTGTCGCAGTACATCTTTTCTGTTTTCGCAGTCGTTGCGTCAATTATCTTTGCTTCCACAACAAGCGGGAATCCTCTGTGCTGGCCTGAAAGATAAATTGATAAATCGGGGCGCTTCTCGAGGTGAGTGCCGTCGAAACTTAGGCTCTCTTTTCCGCGAGCCACGCACAAAACAAGCTGTCTCCAAAGCGGATCTTCTTCCACCATCGTATTTAATCGAGATTCAAGGAGTGCGGTCACCTCTGCTTCGCTACCAGAAGATACCGTTGTAGGTGTCGATAACCGCACATCACTGAAAGCTCGCAGTAGTCCCTCAGCGATAATCTCTAGATGAAACGCTGAGAGTTCCGGCAACGGCAACTCGATGCCACGCGTCAATTCCGCTATTTGGTCGGGGCGCGAACGGATTGCACCGCTCATTCTGTCTTGCTCCCACGCAAGAAATTCGAATGGGACCAGATGATGCGCTGAGCCAACAAGCGGGCTTGCGTTTCGCTCCAGTAGCGTCGCTGCGCAAGTCTTCCAACAACCAATCCGTGTGGTTCGTCGAGTAGAACGATCTCAGAAGCCGCAGTCTGATCTGCCGCTCCCACCACACCCTGCCAGTGGTAAGGTCCCTCCATGGCTCGCGTGTTTTTAGAGGTATAAAGGCGCAATGCATACCAGGGCGAAATTGTTGGCTGGTCTAAACGCTCGACATTGAGTTCACAGCCCGCCCTTGCTGCCCAAGGTAGAAGCTCTCTTTGAAGAACATCGCAAAAGCGCATCTGGTCTTCGTCTGTTGGTACCGCTTCGGCGCGACGTCGATGATCTGCAAAAGGCAGGTTGAACTCTAACGTATCTGAAATCACCTGAACATCGCGCTCCCCTAATCCATAGAGCTCAGCCACCCAGCCATCGACGAATGTCCAGTTTTTTTCGCTTTCAAGCAGAGACTGATACAAGCTGCCAATCTGATTTCTTTGGCCTGTCTTTAGTTGAAAGAAGTCTGGGAATGGGATTCTATCCAAAGCTGCTTTCTCTACCACATCCCGCTCGAAACCAAATTTGCCACTGGTTACGAGAGCAAACCAAGTGGCAAACTTACTCCCGAGAACTAGCGCGACGTAGCGGACAAAATCATGCGGATCATCGATCTCGCCTGGGCTGTAGCCATAGAAGGTTTCGTTGAAGACAAGATCTGAGTCCGAGACAGAAACAGCAATACGTCCAGTAGCTGCCGGCGGCGATTGATGTACGATCGCCATAGGTCCAGAGAATAACTCTCTCAGTCTCGGATCGTGAATTCGTCCGTGCGAGAACTTTGGCAAGCTTTCGGCATCGATTTGGATCTCAGTAAATGTAGATGCCGAGACCTCAGGCAAGCCGTGAAGATATCGGGCGTCCACTCCAGGAAGACCATCGCCATTTTTTCTAATCCGACTGCTTTTCTTGAGCGTTTGGAAGCCATTGCCACTACCTTGCAAGCGTCCACGTGCTCCGGCTCCCATCGCTTTGATCCAAAAAGCTCGTAGAGAGGCGTGGCCTCCAATTCGAATCCTCTCAAGAATACCGAGATCAGCCTTTGAACCTCGAAACAGAACCTTTAATATCTCAGGGGTGTCACGAAGCTGCTGAACCGAGATCACCTCTGCGCTTGTCGCGTCAATGCGCATCGCCCCTGCATCATTTAGAGAAGCCTCAATGTGGGGGCTGACGAAGCGAAACCCTGCACTAGCGCCCGGTGCCCTGTTTTTTGCAAACAAGAGACAAAACGGCGCGGAGATCTCGGGCCACACTTTTGTCTGTCGTAACTCGGCCCCATTTATTACGGAAGTTACCTCGATTGCGTCGAACAGCAATTGGCGCGCCTCGTCCATGCCGTCGCCTTGCTGAAAGAGAAGGCGTGCATGCAATGCGAATGTAATTTGCCCCCCTGGCTTTGCCCACTCCATCGCCCGCCAAACAAAAGGAATATCCAATACCTCATTTGGAATCGGTGGCGCGCTGTCTATGCCACGCTCAGCCGCAATCTCTTTGACTTTTGCGCTTACCAACTCCCAATCGGGCAGCTTTGTACCGCTTGCCCATGGCGGGTTGCCGACTACGAGATCATATTGCCCGATGTGCTCCTCGCCAACCAAGGGACCCAGACTACCAAGGTCTGCTCCCTTCTCTTCGAACTCAGAAGAGACGAGGTGAAGTACCTTTCCGCGAAGGTTTCTAAATCGCAGTTTGTCGACCGGCCTCGGGTTGGGGTCGAGTTCAATCGACATAAGATACAAGCCGAGGGCGGCAAACCGAAGTGCCGCCTCGTTGATATCGAAACCAACGATCTGGGTGTCCAAGATCGAACGGAGTGCGCGGGTGTCCGGACGTCTCTCATTGATACGCCATTTCTCAGCGACCAGCTCGCGAAACGCGGTCAACAGGAAGACGCCAGCGCCTGCAGCAGGGTCTAGCACACGCGCCTTATCGCAGGAGTCTTGCCTTTCTAAGGCTCGAAAAGAAGCTCGAACGAGTAAGTCGGCGATCGACCGAGGCGTGTAATAGCCGCCTTCTCGTCTTTGGCGTGCGGGCGCATGGTTACGCAAATAGAGTTCATACGCTTGGCTGAGTACACCCACGGGAATGTGCGCAAAATCCAGATTATCCCACTTTTCTTCCCATCCCAAAAAGAGTTGCCCGTCCGGTGCGCGGCGCAAAACATCACCCAAAACTTGATAGGCGTTCTCGGGCAATTTTGAGAACGTCCCAACGGACAGTGGGAGTAGGTCGCCGTTGAAAGTCTTATCAAGCCAAATTGAAGTTTTCTTAGCCATCTGGCTATTGTCAAAGAGACGCGCCGTTGCGCTTTCGTCGCCCATGCTGGCTGGAAGTAGGCCTCGGTCTGCAAGAAAACGTGTGAATAGCGCTCGCCCGACCAGCGAGATAGCGTCCTCGTCCGAAACGCTGAATTCTGCTATCAGCTGACCAATGGAGGCCGTGAGAAGGTTGAGAACAACATTTGAAATCCAATCGCGTTTGCTGACGGCCCCATCGGGCCGAATGTTACCGAGACGAGCGAAGGCAGTTGCGTTTGCAGCCTCGCCATCCCTCCAATCCACGCTCGCTTCGCTAGGCGTCTTGCGATCAAGTGCGAGACGGTAGACGTTAAGCTGTCCGGAACCGACGAGACCCAAATACGGTGCGTCACCTCGCATGGCGAGCAACCGTCTGATTCTGTGCAGCTGGTCAGTGTCGGTCAATGACGCTGCATCGACCAAAAACATAAGCGGCGCACCTTGCCACTCGTAAACTGCTCGCACGATTGCAAGATCGTTATCACCTGCCCGTTGCGCTGTTACCAAGGTGGCGTAAGGCAATAACTCTGGACCGTCTTGGTCGAGGAAGTGTAGCGATTGGAGATCGGCACCAAACGCAGCCGCGTTGGATTTGAGGTTAGCCATGCCGCCACCTCGCGACGGTGCCGTTCTCTGAATCAAAGATAGCTGAAGAAAGACTCATGAGTCGAGCTCCAAGGTGGCCTGGCGATTCCCGCCAAAACGCCCTTTTTGGGCGCTACCGCGGACCTTCTTGGGGGCAAGAGGCACCTTCGACATCACCTGGCGATAGTCGCCGCCAAGGTCATCTACTCCCCCAATGAGCACCGCAATGAGCCCAAGATGCGTCGGAAGCTCTCCCGTTCGGGCGTAGTTGGAAATCGAATTGGGATTCATGCCGACAAGTTCCGCAAAACCACGGACACTCAGTCCAGCCTTCCCAATTTCTGCTAGGAATTCCGTATACTGCATTTGACCCAATAACACATATTTTAATGTACTTAACCACATTATTTTATGTGGGTAAAGCCTCGTGGCTAACTGCGCGACCAGTCGCCTTGAGCACATCGCGCACGATGATTGGGTCGCTAAAGACCCAATCATGAAGATCGTCCGAGAAGTTCAGGGAGGCCTAGCTGCTCAGCAACTTCTCCGGTTCGGGCCCACCGCTGACCGGGCAGACGTTCGATCACATTGACGAATACCTTGATGAACGCCGCTCGCCCGGCGGCAGCATCCAGCGCATCGGCACGATCAGGTGTCAGCAGCGCGCGGATGTCACCCAACAAGTCGGGCCGTGCGAACTTCGCGAGCATCCGCTGCTCCGCTTCTGCGCGGGAGATGGTCTGATCTTGCTGGTCGAGATACCGGACAAACAGTTCCACAACCCGATCGAGATTGAGATCGGGAAGCGCATCAAGCGCGTGGTCTAGATCAAAAAGGTCGCGCCCTTTGTCGCGCTGCAACAAGGCACGCAGTTTCGTCGCCAGCAGTTCTTCCGCGGAGAAGGATGCGATGGTCGTGCTTCCTGTGAACCATGGGCTCTCCACAGCGTATGGGATCGAAACTGGCGGGTCGAAAGCTTCGATCTCAGCGATGTTGATCTCTACCTTTAACCGGATCTGCGCTTCAGAATCATCCTCAGCCGGAACGCGAAAACGCAGCTTCGGTGCGACCTGGCTCGATGCAAAGTTCGCTTGTCCCAACCAAGGCTCCAGCACGCCTCGCATGGCATCAAGGATGGGGCCGATCGGTCCGGGCGTTGTGCGGACGAGATCAATATCCTCCGAATAGCGCAAAGGCTCCGGGAAGATGACCTTGTTGAGGGCTGTGCCCCCTCGAAACCTCAGTTCGGCTCCCAAAAAATCGTGATTGAATATCTCGACGAGCGCACGAGAAATAATCAAGTCTTGCTCGACTTGCCTTGGCTCGGCCCAAGGGGCGATCAAGCTCCAAGCTGTGATGTTGGTTTCGGGGATCATTGTTCGTCAACTTCAATTGGGCGGCGGACAATGATGTGCCAACGTGCGTTTCGCTCTCGCTCATCGTAGGAGGTGACTGCACTTACTTCTCCAGGATCAAGTTCGACCCATGGTACATTGCCGTTTCGGATGTGCCTCTCCAAACCGGACGTAATCTCATCATGTCCCAAATGCTCGAGAATATAGCCGAGGCGTTGGACAACAGACCGCTCAAAGCTCGGCGCGAGGACATCAAACTGGATCGGGTCAATATTGACGGCAAGCTCATTGAGAACGCTCGCCGCATGATCAACACCACCGCTCGCATGCGGATAGCGTATCAAATCCAACGCGGTGAGCGCTGGCGAAGACACCCGCATCGATCCGGTCTCGGTCTTTCGTTGCTCAACGCCTTGCCCGACGCGTTCAATGTCCTTGCGGAAATAGAAAGCGAGCTTTGAACGTCCAGCCCGGATGGGTTTCCACTGCCGATCAGTGACGACCTGGAACTCCATGACCGCTTGATGAGATGCCCCATGAAGCTCTGCGGCTTTCAGGAGCGCCACATAGTAAGGTCGCCCCGCATGCTTCATCATAGCATCGATGTACCAGCTTGGTGGCGGCGCACCCCACTTCAAATACCGCGTGGGCGTAATGACGTAGAAGCCTCGGCGCGGTGCAAAGATATGACCCCGCTTTTTGAGACGTGCGGCCGCGTCGAGAAAAGCCCCATGGCTGATCCCTAACGCCTCTACCGCACTCTCGCGCGTGAAGCAGGTGCGGCCGCTGGACGCGAGCTCTTCAACATAGGTTGCCAAACTGGTGGCGCGCTGAGGTATCATATTCGAAAATCCGCTCTACCCGCCGAGTTTCTATTATGATATTACATTTTCGGCAAGCTCAATATGGCTAACTCCGCATCCGAAGCGGACTTACGAATATGATTCTAGGTGGGCAAATGACGGGAACAGACGATAGCGACCGGCTGATTCAAGAGGTTCTCTCAGACCTTGGCTGGGATGACGACCCTAAGATAGTCGCCGACAAGGTGAAGCGGCTAGACCAGGGCCTGCCCGCCGAAGACGAGTTTACGGCCATCTGCAGCTGGCTCGGCAAGGCGCGCCTCCTTCATAAACTCGACCAACATCAAGCACCGTCGAGTTCGCGCGAGCTCTATCAAGTTCCCGACTTATTGGCCGAATTTGAACATTCTGACCCCGTCCTAATCGAAGTGAAATCAAAGACGAAGCAGACGCTTTCCTTTACCCCGCGATATCTTGATCGGATCCGCGCCTACGCCCAGCTCGTCAAGATGCCCTTGCTTGTCGCCTGGAAGCACCACGGCATCTGGGTGCTCTTCGACATTCAGCACCTCACCAAGGCTCAGAAAAACTTCAACATCACGTTCGGCGACGCCATGAAAGAGAACCTGCTCGGCATCCTTGCTGGCGATGTCGCTTACAAGATCGCTTCCGGTGCAGGTCTGCGATTCCGCTGCAAAAAAGAAGCACTGGTTGACCGAGAGGAATCCGAAGATACCGTAACTGAGCAATGGAAAATGAGGATCGACGAGGTCGGCTTTATGATCTCCGGCGGAGCGACAGCGGATGATCTAGACCCGGACGTCACGACGCTTTTCACGACGTGGGATCTATCCGAGCAGCAATCCCACAGCGACACACACATCGACCTTCGTTTCATCGCAGGCGATGATGACGGCATGATGTTCGGCCATATGGCACTGACACATCTCCTGCATTGGGCCTTACCGCAAGGCGAAGCGATCAACTGGCGTCATGCGATTAGACGCGACGCGGTCGTCAGTAACATGACAAATTTCCGGCGCGCTCTAGAACGCGCCCTAGAACAGAAGGTCGTACACATCATACTCCATCAACAACCGCATACGTGGCCCCACTTCGTTCCTAAGCCCGTCGGCAACCCAACACCTCGAAGCGCAGCAGAGTCATGAAGCAGCCTACCAAACAGTACGGCCGAGCGTCCCTCATGGACGAAGTACTTGGTCTGGATGAGGTCACTGCACCAAAGGTGGCGTCCATCATCGTTCACGCTGGAAATATCGAACATCACCTTGAGCGCGCGATCTGGATCTTGGAGAAAATTGAACCAAAGGGGATTCGTCCAAAAACGGACTCAAAACCAATAACCAACTTGATTTCGATGTTGGAGAACCGCGCTGAGACTGTGCCTGAAGACGATGTTCGCACCTTTCTGCAAACTTGGTCGAAAGCGACACGATCCGGGTTCATCATTCGCCACAACATCGCACACGGCGTCTCATTCAAAATGGAAAAGTCTCTGGTGTTCAGTCGAAATCCAAGATGGCACGGCGAGCTACGAAAACGGGAATATGGCGACTTGTGGTGCGAGCCATATATCCTTGATTTAATTCGAGAGTCCTTTGCCACACTGCTGCGCGTCATCGGGGCAATTGCGACGACCGATCGATCACTCAACGACATCGCAAGCCCGCTTGCTCAAAGTGCTGTAAGAGAAGCTCGTTCAATACTGGGCGAGTTTGCTGACCAGTTTTACAATCCCAGTTTCGAGAAATACTGATAAATCATAAAGAGTTCAGAAGCGGCACACATAAACCTGATCGAAAGAGACGCAACTAAATTGGCTAAACGATTAACTAATTGGAACGACATCGCGGAATTGAAGGCCGACCTTCTGGAGTTTTTTCCGGACGATGGGTTTATGAAAAAACTTGTCAAAGGCGTCATGCGGGTCGCCCGAGACAAGAAAAATCCGATCAGAGGAAATCTGGTCGCGAGCGGGCTCCGCGAAATCACCGGTCACATTCTACATAGTCTCGCGCCGGACGACGCCGTGCGAGAGTGTGTTTGGTTTGTACAAGCCAAAGATACCAAGACCGTCACTCGACGTCAAAAGGCACATTACATCGTCCATGCAGGGCTTCCGGAAGATTTCGTAAAAGACGCCCTAAGGCTCGAAATGACAGACTTCACCAAGCCGCTCTTGGATGCCTTCGAAGCGCTGAATAAATCCACACATGTCCGCTCCGAAACAATTGTACACAAAGGATCGGCGGTGCGCGAAATGATCCACGATGTGCTGGCAAGCCTACTGGACCTTCTCGCCGCCGCCGCAGGTGGACGAGAAGAGATTACACGAACGACCGCAAGCGTCATGCACACCGCCGTCTTCGAGAACCTGATATCGGAAACCATCCAAGAACTTGATGAGCTGTCGACACACACAATAGTTGACGGGCATTACATCGACACAGTGGAAGTCCAGTCCCTGACCGCAACTGAAATCGAATATGTCATCACCGGACAGGTTGAGGTCGAACTCCAATATGGTTCTAACTCAGACGTGCGGAACGACATCGGTTTTCGACAAGATGACTCATACCCTTACAGTGCGGTGATCAAATCTAATCCGGCGAAACCAATGGAAATACACCCCTATGATGTCGCTCTCAAAGTAGACAATAGCAGTTTCTTCGAATGACAAAGAAAAGCAAAAAATCAATAGGTCCAGCAGAGCCTACGCCCTTGCTCAAAGACTGCGGGCAAGTGACGGCCGTCATTATTGCTATCGAAGACTATCAGCCCAGAAAAAATGGCCAAATCCCAGGGGTCGACTACGCCAAAGCCGACGCAGAAGCCTTTTCGGCCGTTCTCGATCAGATGTTCCCAGATACGGAAATACATCGGATTTATTTGATCGACAGCTTGGCGACCAGCATGAGCGTTCAAGACGGTGTCCAAGAAGCGATCCATTCGACGGGACCGGACGACCTTCTGATATTCTACTATGCCGGACATGGTTTTCATAACGGGATCTCCAACTTGATCACTGTGTGGGACAGCAACGGTCACAACCTATCTGGAACCTGCCTCAATCTGCGGCAGCTGATTTTCGATCCCGTCGAGAAAAGTGCGTGCCAGAGGCTCCTGACATTCATCGATGCCTGCGCCGAAGATCTTGAAGATCAATTCAGCAGCCGCAACGTCGTCTCGGATATGAGCGAGACGGAATTCAAAGACTTCGTGAAAGTCGACCAGTATGTGGGTGTGTTCCTGTCCTGTACCCCAGGCCAGAAGTCATACGGCCATGCCGGGCTTGGTCACGGGGTATGGTCTTACCATCTGGTGCAGGCCCTGAGTGGAAACGCACCGGATGCGATCGATGCTTTTTCAGTCATCACGGACACCTCGCTCAGAGACTATCTCAGCAAGTCGGTTCGCCGTTATGTCACAAAGAAGATGTCGACGGCGGCACAACAAACACCCATCGTCCGCACATCTGCGTCAAACCGCTTCGCGATATGCGAAATCAAGGAAGCAGCTGAACCAGCATTGCCCAAGAATGATTTTACCGCCCTGTCGTTCAAACCGGATTCCACGCATTTCAGCCATATTGAAACGCGCGCCTATGACAGGCTCCCAGGGTTCTCGAAAGCAAAAGGACATTTCGTCCCCGACAATGTGAATCCAAGCAGTGCGGAGTTTGCCCGAAACCTCCTCGAAGAGGAAATCAACGAGGAGATCGATGACCACTATCGAGAGGCCAAACGAATTTTCCGCCTCCGCCGCGATGATATCGGAGCCGGTGATGACACACTTGATACTGATCATTTCCGGTTTTGGATTGAGGTTCGGCAAACACCCGACGATCCATCAGAAATCCAGATTATCCGCTGCTTAACCGTGCGGGAGGATTCTGAAGAAATGCTTCGAAGTATCGACGAGATGTTTGGCGCCACGTTTGATCGTGTTGTCAGTCGCATCCAAGGGGTAGGGCCAGACTTTGACGAGGTCGTTCGGCACCTTGAAGATATTGAAATTGAATATGGCGGATCGCTAGAAGAATCAGAGCGCAGACGGAAAGCGACATATTACTTTCCGGAGGGTGGTCGCTTGGAATTTGATCTTCGAGACGGTTGCGTAAGTATCTGTGCGCAGAGAAAAACCAAGTTCCTCGACATTTTGGATTTCGCAAGACCAATCGCGCTTGGGGGACCCGATGATCAGGTCAAATATCTCTCAGACGAGTCACAGCGCGTGTAAGACAATTGGAGGACACTGGGCCTTGAGGGCGAAGCCTTTCCCTGCGGTTGAGCCCGTAGTATCGCCGGACTCCTGCTGCGGGAGTGTAAGTACGGCTTCGCTAGGCTTGTCTGACAATGATTGGGTTCGTCGTACAGATCACAAGCTTTCGCGAACCGCGCGTCATCGCAACATAGAGATCGCGAGCATTCAGCAGATCTGTATCAATCACCACCGCCACATCAGCTTCCAGTCCCTTGAGAAGCAAAGTGCTACCAACAGCTCGGCGCGGCAAGGCCCGGCCTTTGACGCGGGACTGCTCCCGCGCGCGAACCGCCATTTCATGAAAGTCATCGACATCCACGCAGCCATTGAATGCCTGAATGGCAGAGCGCACCAAGGCCGGACGAAGGGGAAAAACGCCGGCTTGCCGATTAATCTCAACCAACATGGTCACGGCGGCTTCTGGGCTTGGCGATCGTGAGAACGCTAGCGCCGCACTCTCAGCATCAGTTGGCGGCGTCCGTTCTCGCCCCGCCAGCAATACGCTGAGCCGTTGCTTCATTTGTGCCGCGCCCACCCCAGTCATTGTGCTACCAGCAAAGTCTATCAGCTCTGCCGCCGCAGTCGGCGCGCGCATATCAAACGCCTCGGCAAACCGGATAAAGTCGGTCAGGTCGGCGTTTTCAACAACGACCGCGCCATGCGCTCGTCCTGCGATATCCCGGTGCCGTGGTGGTCGTTTGGCGTCACATACGATAAGGACACTCCCACCATCTACTGGCGCTCGCGTATTGGCAGCTTGCGTTTGCTTCTGGATGTCGTCGTCACCCGTTACCGAAATCAGGTCCACCTCAGGTGGCGCTTGGCCAAGGTCTATGGGCTGACCCGATTGAAGCGCGGCCCTCACAGCTAAGAGCCATCGTCCAAAGTCTTCGGTCCCGGCATTGCGCCAACGCCATGGAATATCCAGCTCTCCCGCAGCCGGAAAGCGGGTCTGAACATCGGCCTGCCAATCCACGAGAACGTTAGTGCCCCAACCGAAAATGGCCTGCATGGGATCGCCGAGAACGCAGGTCGGCAAGACTTCTGCAATCTTCGATACCATCGTGTGCTGTTCGATAATGCAATCCTGATACTCATCAACAAACAGTCGGGCATAGGTCGCCTGGAGCACGTCCCTGACATGATCGCCAGCAAGGATATTGAGCGTCCCTGCACGGATCGCGGGATAGTCATCTCTTGGATTGTTGAGGTCCAGCGTTCCGTCCGCATGGCCACTGCGCTGCGGGAAGGTTCCAATGAGACGCATTCCCCAGCCGTCGATCGTCGTAATCCGAAACGCACTTTGCGGGACACCCATATGCGTCAGTCGGGCACGGAGCGCTGCAACACCGGCATTGGTATGCGTCAATATCAAAATCGGTTTGGGATCGACGTGGCGTTGCAATGCCGACGCTATCAGATGCGTTTTCCCGCATCCAGCAGGTGCGGAAACGCTGCCGCAAGTGATATTTAGCAGATCGATCTCAGCCATGAGGCGTTTGCGCCCATGCGAGAAGCGCATTCACGCGGTTCTGAAAATCCTCACTGACATTTCCGAAGTTCGGTGCCAGAACATTACGTGCCACATGTTCCATCCGGCCAACTGTTTTGAACCACGGGTTTTTCTTTGTGGTGCATGCTGTGACAATCACATCTCGCTGAGCAGGTGAGATTACATGTTGCGGCGAATGAAGAATTGCACGGAGGTTGTCTATCGTTTCCTGGTTGGCCGATGCTGATTGAACATGCGCCGCGATCATGTCCTGACCATGCTCTGCAATAGCGTAATCCAAGAGAATCAAGAGTGTCGCGTCTCCTGTATTACCGACAATTGCTGCCTCTAACGATTGCCCGGCATGCCAAGTAAATGTAGCCCCCGCTGTTTGATGGAAAGCGGCTTCAATTTGTGTGTCGGGTATTAGATCAGCATCGCGAAATACCGCAGCGCGATACCCCAACTTCACGAACTCCGTTGCCTTTTCGTACAATCGGTCTGGATGACCGCCACCGCCATCAACAAGGGCGACGCCACAGGCAAAGATCGAGGGGCGGCCATGGGCAGTGCAGTGTTGTTCAAAGCCCCTCACAAACCCGACTTCAGACGCTCCCTCACAAACCAGAACCGATGGGGCCAGGAAAGCTTCGGGTGCACTGCGCAGCGTCCCTTGTGCAGTATCAGAAACCAAACGCGCGACGTGCTTTCCTTCTGACTGACGTAAAACACGAAGCTGTTTCGCGGTAAGTTCCCTCAAAACGATTGGTGAGTGCGTCGTTGCGAAGACTTGCTGCGGCGGCACCTCTTCCTTCGCCCCTAACGACCCCAATAAGCGAATGATCCGATGTGGTTCGAGACCATTTTCAACCTCGTCGACCAGCAGGATAGACGATACTCCGGCCACCTCGCGCTGGAGGCCCGCAATCAAGAGGCGTGTCGAACCTAGGCCAAGACCGCGAAGGGGCACACCGTTTTCATCGTGCAGCGCGATGGATCCGCCCGTCACAGAAACAGAATGTGTGTCGAGAAGAGCTTGTGCTTTTGCACCGATTGGTATGCCGAGTTCATCGGCTGCCTTTTTGACCGACGCCAACGCATCTCCTAGCTGTTCATCGGCGTCATTGCCAAAGGCTTTGCGGGCCTCTCTTGCAGCTTGCGAAAGTGCCAAAGACGCATCAGGCTTCTCTTCACTTAAACGTCCGAGCACTGACCCGCGCCGCCATGCGAGATTATGATCAGACGTTGCGCCTAGTCGGGTTGGCGCAAGATTGAGCCGATCCTTCCAGTTGAGGTTGCGTTCGCTGCCTTTCTCATCTGCCCGGTCTGATTTTAGTCGCCAGCGCGGTTCAAGATCGCCAGCAATCTCCAAATTCAGCGACAGGACGGTTTCCAATCCGTGTCCTGGCTCGTCTTCGATCGTTCCCAATAGATCATCATACCCACGCAGATAATCGCCATAGGCCTCGTAATTTTTCAAATTGTCGGACAAATCGCCTAAGGTCAGCGTGACAGAAATCGGTATCTCAACATCAATCTCATGAAAATCGGCGTCCGTGATCTGGACGGATCGACGGGCTCCAAGACAGAGGTCAATCGCATCCAGAACGGTACTTTTACCGGAGTCGCCAGAGCCGATCAGGCAATTGATCCCCGGTGTGGGATACCATTCCAACGATTTGATCGACCGGAAGTGTGAAATGTCGACTTTGCGAATGACCGCCATGGTGCTCTCCTTAACGGCCTTCGCCAATTCCTAATTCTTCTCGCCACCTTTTGACCTAAGCTGCGGTCTCTTCTGGCACGTCCGCCGTTTTGATCAGTTCTTTGGCATACCGTTTCGCTTGCGAGATGCTCTGCTTGTAATCGTCGGCGGCAAGCGACAGCGATTCAGGAGAAGTGGCGCGGTCTAAATCGTCACTTGACCAATCGTCTGAGAGGCGTTTGCTGATCGCATAGCAAGTTGCCTTTCCAACACGGAACGCCATGAATTTGCGCGAGGCTCTAAGGATAGAGGAACGCACTACCTCTGTTTCACCTGACGTGCGCAGCTCCGCGTCGAGTTCAACGGCCATGCGTTCCGCTGCCGAATAAAGGCCATTTACGAAAAGCGTTTGGGCATCCTTGTAAAAGCGGCCTGCACGACCTCTCAGGTTTTTCTCAGCAATCTCTTCAGGATCGGTCAGAATTTTGATTTCAGGAACGCGTTCTAACGATTGCGCTGAGCGTGACAGCTTCGATCCATCGGGAGCTTTGCGCACTTTCTTTTGTTTCGCGCGCTGACTCTTGTTCGGGTCGCCTTTAGCGCCATTTTCCTCATGTTCTTCGACTGTCTCAGGGAAGTCCGTGTTGAGATCAACTGGGTCCGAGGTATCGCTGCCATCGGCTGCTCTCTCAGTCGACAAAGCAGACGGACGGCGCGACGGGCTAAGGGTCGCCGTTGGGACTCTGAACTCATCGAGCAGCTTCTGCAGGTCGCTTTGCAAATCATCTAGGTTGTCATCCGAGGCCGGAGATTCTGAGCGAATGACCTCTTTGACCCAGTCTGGCATCAGTTCGCGTACGTAATCATCGAAGTCTTGGGCTACCATCGATGAGCGATCATCCGGCCAGGTTAGTCCGTCCCGATACTGGTTAGGCAAAGCTACATTGTCAGATAGTTCGACCTCAACCGTGAGAACCTTCGACCCAAACGGAATGCCGAAATTAGGCGCTGCAGCCGACCAAGCCTTCTTCGATTTGATATCGTATCGCTCACCCTTATGGACAAGCGCGCAAAACGTAGTCGAGCTCGTCGCAGGATTAGCCAGTGCGCTGAGTGAATGGCTGTGGCGCTCATGTTTCGGATCATGAATGTAATGGACTGCTATCTCCCCGCCAGGCGCCTCAACCCGCTCGTGCTTGGGCAGTTCGCCCAGAACGTCTTCCAGCGTCTTAAGTCGTCGTGTGCGACCCGTCTCGCCCTTGCCACCGCCCTTGGTCATGGCGACATCTATGCGCACTTCGACGCCCTCACCAAAACGCGCAAAGCGCCGGAAAATCGCTGAAGGAATGTAACTGCGATCAAGGCTTTTGCCTCTACCCAACGGCTCAGCGACTGTGTCGTGGTCCTCGCTTTGACCGAGCAAGACGACCTCAGTCCAATCGTACGTTGTGATTTGGCCTGCCTCGCGAGCCGCCTCGGTAACATCGTAAATCGTGTCGAAACTTCCGTCCGACAGTTCTGCGGGAAACCGCACATAGGTGCCTTCTTCACCATCGAAGCCGATAACAACCTCGTTTACGATGCCGTCCTTGCACGAGCGATAGCGAATTCCTTCGCGTGACATAGTCAAGCCTGAGACCTTGGCCCCAATCCCGAAGTTTCCATCCAATGCCATCTCTTTGTTTATAGATGAAGAAAGATCAGTCGCTTGCTTCAACTCTTTGTCGTCCATTCCGGTGCCAGTGTTCCAGAACGTTAACTTACGCACACCGTCGATCACCGTTGGATAGACTTCGATACGGCGGTTTCCGAGGTCAGCTCCAACTGCGCTTTCGTCGGCGTTCTTGAAGAACTCGCGGACAAGCGTGTCCACGGGGGCCTGCTCGATAAGACGATTGATGAGGAAACGCTTATCGCGAATGTTAAGTGGTTCGGCTTTCATCGATTGTGACCCCTACAGCTTGAACTTGTCGACAGCATCGCTCGACGATGATCCGAACTTTCGCTCGATCTCACCCGTTGCATCCCGAAGCACCTTGATAATCTTCTTCACATCGGCGTCGTCATATTCGTACGCGCGACGGTTCGACAAATTGCCAAGCTTGCGAATGGCATCGAGCGCGGATTGGGTGCGCCCTTCGGCTAAACGCACAAATTTCTCTCGTTTTTCATTGCTCTTAACCATCGAATCGTCACCGCCTTCTGCGCATTATATTGAAATTCAGATAGGTTGTCGGTCAATATATGTCAATAATGTCATGAATTTCTCAACAAATATCGGTTCATGTTCGGCACATTTCGTCGAATTTCATCAAATCCGCATATCCTCCGAAAGACTTTTTGTGAGGCTTTGTAAGTGAAAACACGGTGCGCCACTTCGTGTGAATCTGGCTGTTGGGTACTGCTTTTGGCTATTTATGGGGAAAGCCTTCCCCCTTGGTCGAGCCTGCAGTCTCGCCCAACCCCTTCTGCGGTGAGACTCCGCAACGCCCTTTAGAGTAAGAGGCCAGCGGCTGTCGCCGTGACGGGTTTGGAGGTCGAGAGAGAGGCTCTCGGACCGCCCGTCTTGGAGAACAGCCATGACAGCAATCGAGATCATGAACGGTCGCCCCGAGAGCGACGGCTACAAGGTGGATGTGTCTCGCGGCGGACACGATGGGCGGGTATCATCCGAATGGTTTTCCCGGCCCGACGACGAGAAGTACCTCTCCCTTTCAGAGCTATGCGCCTCGGTGAAGGGCCGCGCCGAGCGGAGCCGGACACGCACGGTCGAGAGCGCGGCGATCCGGGTCGAGGCCCACCGCGATGATCCGGAAAAGCTCACGCTGGTCTTGCCTAACGCCGAGGCACCGGTTGCGCCAACACACTGGAGCTTCGGTCAGCTTGCGAGCCTCGTCGGCGCGCCGGCCGCCTATCTGCGCCAACTTCCGGCCCCGCTCGCGGGTATAAACCTGCAATACGGCCTTACCAACCACCGCGCCGAGCAGATCAAGACCATGGAAGTCGCGAACGGTCGCACCGAGCTGCGCGCCGTGACCGGCCCAGACTACGGTCGCATCTACGACCACGAACTGGTCTCGGCCGTTCAGCGCATCGCAGGCGATGGCGTCGGCGACACGCGCTGGAAAGTGCCCGGCGTGCTTGATTGGTCGACGGGCATCTACAACCCGATGGTCGACGTCACCAAGGACACGACCACGCTCTATGCGTCGGACAGGGATGTCTTCCTCTTCTTGGTCGACGATCTGAACCCGATCGAGGCTGGCACGCTGCCCGACGGATCTCCGGACCTGTTCTTCCGAGGGTTCTATTGCTGGAATTCCGAGGTTGGGGCTAAGACACTCGGGATTGCGAGCTTCTATCTCCGCGCCGTGTGCCAGAACCGCAATCTCTGGGGCGTCGAGGACTTTCAGGAGATTTCGATCCGGCATTCCAAATATGCCGCCAACCGTTTCGCACATGAGGCGGCCCCCGCTCTGGCGAATTTCGCCGACTCCTCCCCGCAGCCTTTCATCCAAGGCATCCGGGCCGCACGCGAACGGATCGTCGCGCGCAGTGACGAGGACCGCACCGACTTCCTGCGCAAGCGCGGTTTCTCGAAGGTGGAGAGCGGCAAGATCGTTGAGACCGTGCTGGCCGAAGAAGGCCGCCCGCCCGAGAACGTCTTCGATTTCGTGCAGGGCATCACAGCCGTCGCCCGATCCAAGCCGCAGCAGGATGCACGGCTCACCATGGAGACCCGTGCCAAGAAGCTGCTGGAGGCGGCCACCTAAAGGTCGCTATTGCTTGTGGTTTTCCGCGATCGTCTATACGAACAAGCTCACGGCAGGCATGGAAGCCCGCCGATGGAGATTTGATGTTTACGATTGCGGGAAACCGCTAGTTCCACTCGGTTGGAACGTATGAACCCAAGGCCTGTCCGCGCGTGATGCCGGGCAGCCCTCTGTGTTGTTCTCAAATCTCAAAGAAATCCCATGAATATCTCAAGACACGAACAGCGTGTCTTGCACGTCCTCTCGCAAGGCGGCGCGATCCGCTACCGGCGTAAGGACAACGGCAAGATCCGCGATATCGCGTGCATCACGCGGGACGACCATATGCTGGCCGACTGCACGATGCATGTCTTCGAGCGCCGCAAGAAACGGCGCTTCATCCACTCGAGCGATGGAAAGCCCTACCGCGTCACGCGGCTGGGGCTCGTCTCCGTGCGCTCACAACCCGACAATCGATAAGGAAAACACCTATGACAGATATCACTGTTCAACCAACCACCTCCGACGACATTGCGGCGCTCCGCCTCGCGGCGGACGAAACCGAACTGTTCCCCGGCGAGATGCTCCCGGACATGGTGTCCGGCTTTCTCGGCGGCGACGCAGATGCGCTCTGGCTGACGGCCCATCTGGCCGGAACGCCGGTCGGCTTCTGCTACGCAGTTCCAGAAGATCTGACCAACGGCACCTGGAACATGCTCGCGCTCGCCGTGCGTCCTGCCCATCAGGGCGACGGCGTCGGCGGCGCGCTCGTGGAGGCGCTTGAGGATCAGTTGCGGACGCAAGACGTCCGTGTGCTGATCGCGGATACCTCCGGGACCGACGCGTTTACGCTGACGCGCCGCTTCTACGCGAAGAACGGCTACAGCGAGGAAGCCCGCATTCGCGACTTCTGGGACGCGGGCGACGACAAGGTCGTTTTCTGGAAAGCCTTGCGCTGAGTACCGCGCACGGCCCGGGGGGTTCGGATTTGGCACGCCCGGGAGAATAGTTGCGGCCCGCCGCTCCTTTAGAGGGAGAGGTGGGCCGTGGCCTTCGTGACGGGTTTGAAAGATCGAGAGAGTGTCTCTTAATCGCCCGTCGCGGAGAAGTCTCATGACCAAGTCCAAGAAGATCACCCTCAGCGCCTCGCGCGACATCCCCTTCAACAAGCTGCTGCTCAGCCAGTCGAACGTCCGGCAGATCAAATCCGGCGTCTCGATCGAAGAGCTGGCCGAAGACATCGCCCGGCGCACGCTACTGGCAAGCCTCACCGTCCGACCGGTGCTGGACGAGGAAGGCGGTGAGACCGGGATGTTCGAAATCCCCGCGGGCGGCCGCCGCTTTCTCGCGCTCGAACTGCTGGTGAAGCAGCGCCGCTTGAACAAGACCGCACCCGTGCCCTGTATCGTGCGGACCGATGGTCTGGCCGAGGAAGACAGCCTCGCCGAGAACGTCCAGCGCGCGCCACTGCATCCGCTCGATCAGTTCCGCGCCTTCCGGGCGATGCGCGAGAAGGGCAAGTCTGAGGAAGAAATCGCCGCGGCGTTCTTCGTCTCGGCCGGTGTCGTTAAACAGCGGCTGAAGCTCGCCGCCGTATCGGCAGCGCTTCTGGACGCCTACGCCGAGGAGCAAATGACCCTCGACCAGTTGATGGCCTTCACGGTCAACCCCGACCACGAGCGCCAGGAGCAGGTCTGGGAGGCACTGAAGCAGCACTACTCGAAACAGCCTTACGAGATTCGCCGCATGCTGACCGAGGGCGCCGTGCGTGCCTCCGACCGGCGGGCGCAATTCGTGGGTCTCGACAACTATGTCGAGGCGGGCGGCGAGATCCTGCGCGATCTCTTCCAGACCGACGATGGCGGCTGGCTGCAGGATGCCGCGCTGCTCGAAACCATGGTGTCGGAGAAGCTCAACGAAGACGCCAAGGCGATCCGGGCCGAAGGCTGGAAATGGATCGAGGTCGCGCCCGACTTTCCCTATGGGCACACCTACGACCTGCGACGCATTCGCGGCGAGGCCGAGCCGATGAGCGATGAGGAGGAAGCCTCCTATACCTCGCTCAAGGCCGAGTACGAAAAGCTCGAAGACGACTATGCCGAAGCGGATGAACTCCCCGAAGAGGTCGACACCCGGCTCGGCGAAATCGAGACTGCGATGGAAGCGCTGCAGGATCGCCCGATCCGGTTCGAGGCGGATGACTATGCCATCGCGGGCGCGTTCGTCAGCATCGACAGCTCTGGCAATCTGCGTGTCGAGCGCGGCTATGTTCGAGCCGAAGACGAACCGGCGGTGGAAACCGACGAGGCTTCCGACGCGGGCGGTGATCCGGCCGTGGATGATGCGATTGCTGACAGCGACGAGCCGGCCGTCGATCCTGACGAGGAGGAAGACGATGACGGCACCAAGCCGCTCTCCGACCGTCTCGTCTGCGACCTGACCGTCCACCGCACCATCGCGCTGCGCAATGCACTGGCCGGTGATCCACAACTGGCCATGCTCGCCTGTCTGCACACGATGGTCCTGCAGCTCTTCTACCATTACGGCCAAGACAGCTGCATCGAGATCACGCCCAAAGCCACGCATTTTGGTGCGCAGGCGGACGGTCTCGGAGACACGTCCTATGCACAGGGGATTGACCAGCGGATCGAGACCTGGGCGGCCAACTTGCCGAAAGCGCAGGAAGACCTGTGGGATGCGCTGATCGAATGGGATAGTGACAGCCGCGACGCGCTCTTCGCGCATTGCGTGTCGATGACCGTGAACGCGGTGCAGGAACCGCATTACCGCAAACCGCGTGCACTCGCCCATGCCGATGTCCTAGCCGCAACGCTGGGTCTGGACATGGCGAAGGCAGGTTGGTCGCCGACGGCGGAGAGCTATCTCGGCCGCGTGACCAAGGCGCAGATAGTCGCTGCGGTGCGCGAGGCCAAGGGCGAAAAAGACGCCGAACGCATCGCCGGGTTCAAGAAGCCCGATATGGTCGCCGCCGCCGAGGAACTGCTCGCGGGCACCGACTGGCTCCCGCAGCCGCTGCGCACCCCGCCCCTGGTCGAGATGCCCGACGAGCCGGAGTTCGAGATCATCGATAACGGTGATGTCGAGCCGCAGGCGGAGAACGATGATGCCGAAGAACAGGCAGTCCCGCTCGAAGCCGCTGAGTGATCGCGCAAGGACAGGCGAACGGCGGCATTAGGTCGATGGTCGATCGTGCCGCTTCCGGCGATGATGTTTCTGTCGCCGAGGCCGCCTTCGCCACGGGTGACCACCAACCGAGGGAGAGGCTCCCCCAACTTCCTCGCAACTGGGGTCCGTCGGAAACGGCGGGCCCCTTTTTCGTGCGCAACCGATGGAGATTCTCATGTCGAATACAGCAGCGGAAATTGCGCAGCGCCTCGGTCGTGACGCGGAGGCCGTATGCCGGCACTATCTGTCCAATGGCCGCAAACAGGGCAATTACTGGATCGTCGGCGATGTCGACAATGCGCCGGGACGCAGCCTCTATGTCCGCCTCACGGTACCATCCTCCGGCAAGGGATCCGCTGGCAAATGGACCGACGCCGCCACCGGCGAGCATGGCGACCTGCTCGATCTCATCGCAGCCAATCTCAATCTGTCGTCCCTTGGCGACACGCTGGACGAGGCACGCCGCTTTCTCAGTCTCCCGAAATCCGATCCACCGTCACGTGCTCCGGTGGCGAGAGCGCCGACCGGCTCACCGGAAGCGGCACGACGGCTTTGGGCGATGGGTCAATCCATCGCCGGAACACTCGTCGAACGCTATCTCGCCGCTCGAGGGATCGGCAGCCTGCAGTCAGTTCGCGCGCTGAGATTCCATCCAAGCTGCTACTATTGGCACGAAGGTCAGCCGAGATGTGGTCCGCCGGAAACCTGGCCCGCCTTGCTCGCAAAGGTCACGGACGAGGCTGGCACACTGACCGGTGTCCATCGGACGTGGCTCGATCCAAAAACGGCCACGAAGGCCCCGCTCGATCCGAACCGCAAAGCCATGGGCAATCTGCTCGGATACGCCGTGCGCATCGGACAGGCCCGCGAGGTCATGGCGGTGGGCGAAGGGCTGGAAACGATGCTCTCGCTGCGCGTGGCTATCCCTTCACTTCCTGTCACTGCAGCACTCTCCAGTGCGCATCTGGCCGCGTTCGATCCGCCCAAACACCTGAACAGACTTTACATCGCCGTCGATGCAGACCCCGCCGGACGCGAGGCCGCTGCGATCCTGGAAAAACGCATCTTGCCGATGGGGATCGAGACGATCCCGCTCCATCCGGTGCAGGGCGACTTCAACGACGATCTTTGCCGTCTTGGGTTGGACAACCTAAGGGCGCAGTTGCGGTCACAGCTCGCACCGATCGATGTGCCAAAGCTCCTGGAGGCGGTCACAAGCTGACCGTCACGGGAGCAACGGTCGTGCAGAACCGCGATCGCCTCACCACATCCGAGAGCCGCTCCCACGGCCTTCCTGAGAGGGGCGAGACGGAGCGGAGACCGCCCGGTCCGGCAATGGCTGCGGTGACACCGTTTTCCGCCGCCGCGCAAGCGCGGCTTTGCATCGCGATCCAAAACGGCGCCGCCTTCGCCATCCTCCGCTGCGCTCCGGCCGCCGCCTGAGGTCGGCGGTGCAAGCCCGGTCGCTCGCCGCTTGCCCGTCGCCCATGAAGGCCGCGCGGGGCGCGGTCACGAGGCGAAGGAGACCCAACCCCATGACCCTGCACGATCCACAAACCCGCTCAGCCACCGCCCTGGTGCTCGACGAACTCCAGCTCTTCGGCCACCGGCCCTTCTCGGGCGAGCCCGATCCGCGCCCTTTGCCGGAAGCAGATATCGTCCACGGCGCGCTGACTGACGTCTTCGACGCACTTGTTGTCGCTCTCGGAGATACGCGGCTCGAACCCGATCTCGAAGACCTGCTCTGGTCCACCACCAATGTCTTCCACCGCATGGCGGTCCGTATCGACCGCACCCTCGACGACAACGAGCAGGCCCAGAAACGCAGCCAACGTCAGCAGGACGGCTCCGAAGTCCGTTCGGTCGAACTGGAACGGCTGACCGCCGAAGGCATTACGCTGACGGAGCGACGCAACGCCTATGACAGCATGCGCGATCTCGCCGCCGAGCTCTTCGAAGCGCATATTGGCCAGACCTGGCATCCACGTTCCGGCTCACAGCGAAACCGCAAGCATATGACCGCCGCGCTGATCGACAGCCGCGACTATCTCGACACCAAGCGGAAAACCGACCTCGAACCGCTGATGCCCACCGGCACGAAGATCGCCTTCACCGGCGGTCAGGATGTCATGGATACACAGGCCATCTGGACGGCTCTCGACAAGGTCAAAGCCAAGCACGACGACATGGTGCTGCTGCATGGCGGTTCACCCAAGGGTGCTGAACGCATCGCGGCCTGTTGGGCCGACAACCGCAAATGCCAGCAAATCGTCTTCAAGCCGAACTGGAACCGGCACGGCAAGGCAGCACCGTTCAAGCGCAACGATCAGCTTCTGGACACGCTGCCCATCGGGCTCATCGTCTTCCCGGGCTCCGGCATCTCCGACAATCTCGCCGACAAGGCGAAAATCCTCGGCATTCCGCTTTACGATTTCCGGGAGAAGAAAGGCGGGTCGTCATGACCCATGATGCCTTCAAGGCATCGCGATGCGCTGTCCGGGGATATTCCGCGATCAGCGCATTTATGCTATGCTTTGGCAGCGCAATGGCGGTGGTGGGAGCGCAGCTCATAAGAGGAGACCGCCCATGTTTGTATCCGCCTTTCTAAGCATCGTTGGACTTGGCTTCCTCGTCTATGTGCTTTTCAGTCTCGCCGTTTACGCGCTTCCTTTTTTCGTCGCTGTCACCGTCGGAATGTATGTTTACGATACGGAGGCAGGCGTCTTGGCCGCCCTCGTCGCAGCGATGTTTGCAGGGGCCTTCACGCTCATCATCGGACAGATCGTCTTCGCGAAGGTGCAGTCGGTTCCCGTGAGGCTGCTGATAGCGAGCCTCTATGCAGCACCCGCAGGTGTGGCCGGATTTTCGGCTATCAAGGGGCTTTCTCAGATTGGTGGCGCGTCGGAAAGCTGGACGCTGGCCTTCGCCATCATCGGAGGGATTGTCGTCGCGGGCACGGCCTGGGTGCGGATCGCAAGCCTCGCCGGGCCGCCGGGGGAGGACAATGTACATCGCTCCCAGAGCACCTACAGGCAACAGTTCGCGAATGACCGATGAACCCACACCGTCAGCGACGGTGTAAAGTCTCGTGGTTTTGCGCGATTGGTTGAAGAAGCTCTCCAGATCGAGGCGTGTCGCGGGTGTGGTCGATCGAACGCTTGGACCAGAACCGAAACTTCGAGCAGAATGACGAAGCGCTTGGGAGACGGCGTTCTCATCCACCTGCAGTAATCAGCGACGCGACTGATCTCCGCCGTTCTACACGACACAGCCTGTCTTCACGCGACAAGCGGTGCCGGTGCATTGCCCGGTCCGAATCTGGCGGCCATTTCTCTTCCCATGCCCAAGTCACCCGCACCCGCTGCGGTCTCTCCAACGGCTGATCTGACCGGGATCGGCTGACGCCTCGACCGCCTCAGCCGCAACGCCGGGTTCGGACTTTCTTCCCCTGGCCGGAGGCCATTCCTCGCGGGACGACCCTCACGGGTCCAAGAAAGTCCGCCCCCGGCGTCCTCCGCTAGCGCTGCGGGCCAAGGGCTGCGTCGGCGGATCGTCCCGGTCCTGACGATCGCCATCGAGACCGCGACGGGCGCGGGATCGAAAGCCAATAGGAGAATTGACATGGCAACCATCGGAACCTTCAAGAAGACCGGCAACGAGTATGTCGGAGAAATCGTCACCCTCAACGTGCAGGCGCAGAACGTCCGCATTGTTCCCGAGGACAGCACCAATGGCGAGAACGCCCCCTCCCACCGGGTCTTCGTCGGCCGCGCCGAAATCGGCGCCGCCTGGTCCAAGCGCTCGAACGAGGACCGCGATTATCTGAGCCTCAAGCTGGACGATCCGAGCTTCACCCAGCCCATCTACGCCAACCTTTTCGACGACACCGTCATCGAAGGCGGCGAGGAAACGTTCAGCCTCATCTGGTCCCGGGCTCGCCGCAAGAACGGCGAATGAGCCGCCCATCGCTCCGCCCGGTTTCCCGGGCGGGGCGTACTTTTCGTTTGTGACGCCGGATCGGCAGCGCGCCAGAGGGGGGCTTCGAGCCCAAATTGATTGATGCTGCGCGATGTCTGAATGGCGGCTATGCGCAGCAGGACTTGCCTTCTTGGATTGGTGGACATGGAACCGTTGCATAGGAACAATAGACGCAGCAGTCTCCCGGCAGGGGTTTCAGGACGGTGCCGCATCCCTTGCAATCATAAAACCACTGGCACGCGTCTGTTGGCATAGTCTCGGTTTCTACGTGTCCGCAAGACGGACAAGTGAGCGTAGATTCCAAGGCTACTTTTGCGTCTTCTGTCGCCATACCGCGTACCCCGTCAGTATAAGAAATCCTGCCAAGATCGGCAGCAAAACAGCATCGTTGTAAACGACCCCAAGTAAGCCAGTCAGGCCAACCGCTGTTAGCAAGACAGGCAGCAAAGGCGTGAAGCAACAGAGGATGGCCAAGATCGTGCCGCCCACCCCGAGCGCCAATAGTCTGTTCTTCATCAGATCGATCTCCACAAATCCCACATGAAACGCTGCGCTGACGGCTCCCACAGGGGCGAAGACAATGCGACCAAGAAGGCGATGGATGCGAGTGAAGTCCATACCATTGCAGACTGCCCACGCGTTGCGCATGGCTTGCGACGAAGCACCCGATACCAAGCCCAAACGAGAGCAATCGCAACTCCGAAAAGGATGAACTCGCGGTAGGCAATGAATGGCCCAAGAATAGTGAGCCAAGCACCGCCAAGGCCCACTATCGAAAGGCAGATAGGCAAAACACAGCACGACGCCGACAACAGCGCTAAAAGTGCTGCGAAGGGCATCACAAGCCCGGCAGCAACGCCAGATTCTGCTACAGGCAGTTGATTTGCATTCATGTCCATTTTGCTTTTCTACTTCCTGTAGCCACTACAGGAGCAAGCGAAATGTTCACAATCGGCAAAGCGTCGGATCAAAGCGGCGTGAATATCGAAACGATCCGTTACTATGAACGTGAGGGGATTGTTCCGAAGCCGGTGCGCTCCGCAGGCGGACGTCGGCTTTACTCGTCTGATGAAGTTGCGAAACTCAGGTTCGTTCGCCGCTGCCGCGATCTGGGTTTCCCGATTTCAATCATACGGACCTTTTTATCGCTCACCGCGCAGAATGACCGATCATGCGGTGAAGTGAAAATCATGGCTGAGAACCATTTGGGTGAGATAGACGCTAAGATTGAGCACTTGGTACGCCTCCGGGAGGCGCTCTTGAGCCTATCTAAGAAATGCGACGACGGCACTGCGGCCTGTCCCATGTTGGAAGCTCTAATGAAGGATGGCTTTGGCGAAGGCGTACCAGAGCAAAGCGGTCATTAGTGAAAACTCCACGGAAGCTCAATTTCTCCGAGTTCCAGACATTTGGGTAGGCTGCCGTCGCAAGACTAGGTCCCGTCTGGAATATCTTCTTTCAACAAGAGATCCGGCTTAACATCCAACGCAAGAGCCGCATGCCAAAGCGTGATGATCGTGACGTTCTGTTGACCCCGTTCCATCGAGCTTACATGGGCTCGGTCCACGCCCATTTTCACCGCCAACGCCGCTTGGCTCATGTCTGCTAAAGTTCTGTAGTGCTTGAGATTGTTCCCAAATGTCTGCCGGATATCCATCCGACGACAAAAGACCTATCGCGTATTTTAGTGCGACGTATTATAATACTCGAAAAGGAGCTCAGATTCAGGGGAGCCGTTGTCCGAAAGCGTCCTCTCGGCTGGGCCACTGTTGCGCCAGACCGCGCAAAGATGGCATTAACCATTTGGGCGCAACGCCGCCCAGGGGGACGGGATGACAGATCAAATCAATCAAAAGCTCGTCGATACACCACCCGAAAGCGATACCATCACGGAATATGATCGTGCTCAATTGAAGCTTTACGCGCGCCTCTTGGATGCTGAAGCCGACGGTGCCGCGCTTTCTGAAATCACTCATCATCTTTTTGGAATCGAGGTTGATGATGAACCGGAACGGGCGCGCCACGTGCACGATAGTCATTTGGTGAGAGCCCACTGGGTCGCACAACATGGGTATCATGAGCTGCTGACCAAGGCTTAACACGCCACCCTGCACTCTGCGTGGCGATGCGCGTTCCGCATCACTCGATGCCGCCAGCTCCCCTACGAATTCCCGCTTAACGCGAGCATATTGCTAGGTCCTCAGCGATCGACGCTCGGCGCTTAACAGTGGGAGAGCGGACATGCCGACGAATTGGCGAGACGAATCCAGCTATGATTACATCGAACAACTCGATGCTTCAGGCCTTGCCTGGGAGTGCCTTAGACGCAACCCGCGCTACAAAGCGGCATATCCAACGATGACGGACATCGAAGCGTCAGACTGGGGGTTGCGATTTCCCCGTCGACCCGAACTTAAAGGCAACTGACACGCGTCTCTTTTGGCGACCGGCAGTTGCGCCAGCCGTCAGCACGATAGTTTCCGCATTACGTGACAACGAAGCGCAAACTTTGCCTTTCGATGGGCTGATCTTAGAAGTCCAACGAGGTAGCAAAGGCCGATACTGGACATGTCTGCGACCTGATTTTGTCGTCGTATCCGACGTCGCGCTCACCGCCGATAGACCATTTGGGGTCCTCATCCCACTCGAAGCAAATTGGTCGATCAGAATGAAAACGGCGCGGCGTCTTCACGCCGCCATGCAAGGCCAACAGACACGCGGATGGTTCACGGCGCAGCGCAGAAAACGCATCGCCCAAGCCCTCCGCACGGATGACGGGCGGCGATCCGGAGCCCGCTTCCAGGAGATCGCGGTCGCTTATTTCGGCGCGGCTCGCGTCAGTGTTGATCCTTGGAAGACCAGCTCATTGAAAGCACAAGTGGCGCGTCTCGCAACTTATGGACGGATTCTGACCAACCAAGGTCACCGACATTTGCTCCATGGTAAAACAAAGTAAGAACATCAACTTGTTAAGACCTGTGTTTCCGGTATGTTTCGGAGCATGCAGAATGACATCGAAGCGCTAGAAGATCATGCCCGTATAATGGGGCGCTCACGGCGTTTGCCGTCCAAAGCGCGCATGGTCTTTGACCAAATATTTCACAGTGGCGGGGGCTATGTCCTCGACTTTTCTGACTGCACAATGGCCGAATGGTTCGAAGAAACCTTTGACCTAGACATCTTTCAGGAACGCTTCCAAGCCGAAGGCCATAGCAAGGGAAAAACGCTACGCGGGTTCGTTGAAGTCACCGAACCACGCCTTGTCGCGCGGGTTTTACACGCACTTTGGCTCTATCGCTGCGAGCTTCCTGACTACAAAGAATCCGATCCGGAAGAGGAGGCAAGGCTCAAAGCCTGGCTCGATCGGTACACCAATGAGCTTGAAACTGCATCCACGATGAAACTCGAAGATGCGCTGACTGACTTCTCGCGCGACACCACGCTGCCGAAGTTGCGCGCCTCCATTGCAAACGATCTCGTCGCCGAGAAGCCCGGTGTCGCACTTGACCGTGTGCATACCTACTGCGTTAAACGCTTCCGGCATTTGCTCTCCGAACGCGGCCACCCCGTCGAGGCAAGGACGCCCCTCCACGCGATCTTCGGCGCTTACGGCAAATTGCTCCGCGACAACAGAGAAGTCACCGAGTTCGCTTTACCGACACTTCGAGTGCAGCATAAGCTCTTCGAAGCGCTCAATGACGCGCGCAACAAACGCTCCTTCGCGCACGACAACGACTTGCTCTCAGTCTCAGAAGCACAGTTTCTGATCGACTGCGTGCTTTCCTCCCTGGCCTTTATCAAACGGATCGAGAGCAGCCGTCCGCAATCGGAAGACGACACTCCATTCTGAAAAACATCATCTGAGCACCCACATTCCCGTGTTTTTCGGGGGTGACGATTTCCTTCCGCAACCTTCGTCATCCCCCTCACGGGCACTTCTCCGCTTCTCTGTCCATCGACCGCCCAGCGCATTCCGCGACGGGCCGCGATGACCAGAGGAGTCTATCATGCCCGATCCCACTGCCGGCCTGCCGCCGCGCTATCTCAGAACTCCGGAAGCCGCGCGTTTTCTCGGCCTGTCCGGTCGAACGCTTGAGAAGCATCGCACCTACGGGACCGGCCCAAGCTATTCAAAGATAGGCGGCCGCGTCGTCTACGCAGTCGACGACCTGCAGGCCTGGGTCAGCCGAGGCGATCGCCGGTCCACCTCCGAAGACACCGGCGACATCGTTCTGCCTGCCAAACGCCATGCGGCGATCTCACCGGCCTACAGCCGCGAGAAACGCCGGTGAGCGCCCGCACGACTGTTCAGTTGACCTGGATCGAGGGTCAGATCGAGCGTTGGCTGCGCTTCGGTCGGATCGTCCAAGAGACGACCACGAGCCGTTCCCAACGCATGGTCGGGTTCCATCCCGGCTCTATCTTCGCGTTCATCCGCTGGGCGTCGAACGACTACGGGACGGTCGAAAGCCGGATCGACATTCTGCAAGCGCCGCGCCAAGGCGAGCATTTCTCCACCGTACCATTCGTGACACCCGGCGGCATCAGTCTGTTGCGCCTTTCCGGCTGGCCGAAAGTCGAAGCCGTGCTGCTCGCCACCGACCAGGTCGAGGCCGAAAGCATCGCGCCCGAAGACGTCTGTCCCGACCATTGGCGGCATGTCCACAACCGCCTAGCCAGCAATCTCGAGCCACGTCGCTATACGCCGTTCCGACACGATGCCTGGCTCAAACGTCGAGCGCTCGCGGCATGAGACGCGCACGTACATCGCTCATCCTCGGCGGTTTCGGCATTACCCTGATCGCGCTCTCCGCGGTCATCCGCGCCAATCCGGTCCTCGTCTGGAATGCGTCGGCAAGTGTGCCAATCGGCTTCTATGCCGTGCGGTCCATCGATACGCCCAGGGTCGGTGACCTAGTCGTTCTGGAACCGCCGTCGCCGCTCGGCGACTGGCTTCTCGAGCACGGCTATCTCGGCGCGGACGTCCCGCTCATCAAGCATGTCGTCGCACTTCCTGGACAACGTGTCTGTCGCATTGGCGTCACCATCACCGTCGATGGATCGCCCGTCGCGAACGCAAAGCTCCGCGACCGTTTTGACCGGCGCTTGCCCAGTTGGCAGGGCTGCCAGACGCTCACGGACGATCAGATTCTCTTCCTCAATCCCGACACCGAAGCGAGCCTCGACGGTCGTTATTTCGGGCCGCTGCCACGTGACGCGATCGTCGGCCGCGCCGTCCCGATCTGGACCCGGGAGGGCTGATGAATGTCAATCCTCCCTCCTTCCGGCCGTCGGTTCATCGTGGCTTCTGCGACGATCCTCGCGCTTTCCGGCTGCGCCAGCCCGCCCACCGCAGACGCGCGGGATACGGTTTCGCGCACTGCCGAGGCCACGGCCCCGACCTCCGACATCGACACCTACATCGCGGAAGCCGCGCAGCGTTTCCGCATCCCGGAGCACTGGATACGCGTCGTCATGCAGGCCGAAAGTGCGGGCAATCCCCGTGCTGTGAGCAGCGCTGGTGCGATGGGTCTCATGCAGATCATGCCGAGCACCTGGGCTGAGCTGCGTGCCGATCATGGCTTCGGGTCGGACCCGTTCGACCGTCGCGAGAACATCCTCGCGGGCACCGCCTATCTGCGCGCAATGTACGACCGGTTCGGCGCGCCGGGGTTTCTTGCGGCGTACAATGCCGGTCCCGGACGATACGCCGAACATATTCGAACCGGGCGCCCATTGCCGCGCGAGACGCGCCACTACATGGCATCGCTGTCACGCGCACTTGGTTTCTCTGGTGCAGTTCCACTGCAAGCAACGCGCACCGTTTCCGCAGCACGGTGGCAGGAAGCCCCGCTCTTCGCGCCCGTTTCTTCTGCAGACAATCAGCAGCAGAGCAACCGAAGGGACGGTCGCCGCCGCTCCGTCAACCAATCGTCGGAGAGTCATCCCAACGAACCGCAAAACGAGCGGGCCAACCCGCTTTTCGTTTCCAGATCAACGGAGACAGATCAATGAGCGGCTCATTCGCAGTCCGCGCCGTTTTGTCATGCTGCCTCGTATGGAATGCGGCAGAAGGAAGATTGCAGCAGGGATCAACGGTGGGAGGGCAAGATAAAAGGCCGGACGCGCGAGGCGTCTACGGCATTGTTGTTGTTGAGGTTTTTGTGTGTCGCGAACTTGGCAATAGTGCTGCGCTTACAGCTATCCCCCTGATTACATACACCTTTCACCGTGCCATGCCTTACTTTGGGGAGGCACCCGCATGAGCCGGCGTGAGAACGACATTCGCATCAAGCCCGGGCGCATCCGCGACAAGGGTCCGTCGGCCAAGCGCGCGAAGAGCTTCGTCGGACAGGTCATGCGCGCCGCGAAGAAGGCGGGGCATACCGGCAATCATTTCAGGACGAGCGGCGGGCGTGCCGGGCGTTCGACTTTCGGGCGCGGACGCTTCGTCAGGGTCTCACGCGGCCTCGCACGGACGCAGCGCCGGGTCGTGGTAAACGCACGGATCGTCCGGCATCGCGGTCAGAAGTTCCGGTCCGCACCGCTCGCCAAGCATCTCGATTATCTGAAGCGCGAGGGCGTCACCAAGGACGGTCGCGATGCGGGCATGTTCGACAAGGAGCACGAGCGGGTAGACGACCGCGCTTTCGTCGCCAGTACCGAAGACGACCGCCATCATTTCCGCTTCATCGTCTCGCCGGAAGACGCGGGCCAGATGGAAGACCTGCGGGCCTTCACCCGCGATCTGATGGCCCAAGCCGAGCGCGATCTCGGCACCGAACTCGATTGGGTCGCGGTCGATCATTGGAACACCGACAATCCCCATGTCCATGTGCTGGTGCGCGGCAAAGCCGATGATGGCAAAGACCTCGTCATCTCGCGGGACTATATCAGCCGCGGTCTGCGTGGGCGGGCGGAAGAACTGGTCGAGTTCGAACTCGGACCGCGCAGTGAGAAGGAGATCGCTGCCGGTCTTGATGCGGAAGTGAAGGCCGAACGCTGGACCGGTCTGGATCGGGCCTTGCGGTCCTATGCCAATGACACGCTCGGTGTCGCCGACTTGCGGCCCGGCGCGCCCGACCTCGACGACGAAGATCTCAAGCGTCGCATGACCGGGCGCGCGCAAACTTTGGAACGCTTTGGGCTTGCGGAAAAGCTCGCACCAACGGTCTGGCAATTGAAACCGGGGATGGAAGACACACTGCGCGAGATGGCCGTGCGCGGTGACATCATCAAGACGATGCACCGCGCCCTGAGCGGACAGACACGCGGTCAGGCCCGCGTGCAGTCCGACTTCGCAATCGAGGGGCAACCGGATAATTCGATCCTCGGCAAGCTGGTCGACCGCGGCTTGCACAACGAACTCTCGGGTGAAGCCTATGCGATCATCGACGGAGTCGACGGACGTCTCCATCACCTGCGGTTCCGCGATCTCGATCTCACAGGCGACACTCCTCTCGGCGGGATCGTTGAGACGCGGAGTTGGGCCGGGAAGGATGGAGGGACGCGACGCCTGGCTCTGGTCGGGCGGTCGGACGTTGCGCTGGAAAAGCAGGTCGAGGCCGATGGTGCCACATGGGCCGACCGGTTGGCGCTCGCCAAGACCCGCGCGCCGTTGGCGCAAAGCGGGTTCGGAGCCGAGGTCCGCGACGCTTTGGTGAAACGCGCGGAGCACCTGATCGGCCAGGGCCTCGCGACGCGGCAAGGTCAGCGCGTCACCTTCGCACGCGATCTCCTGAAGACACTGCGCCAGCGCGATCTCGGTAAAGCTGCGAGCAAAATCACCGACGAGACCGGCCTGCCATTTCGAAAGTCCGATGACAGCGAGTCCGTTGCGGGCATTTACAAGCAACGCCTCGACCTCGCTTCGGGCCGCTTCGCCATGATCGATGACGGGATGGGCTTCGAGCTCGTGCCCTGGAAGCCGCAGCTCGAAAAGCATCTCGGCCAGACCGTCTCGGGCACCGTCACGGCGGGCGGCGGCATCGGCTGGTCGCTCGGCCGCAAGCGCGGCCTCTCGATCTGATCCCGGAGACCTCTATGACCTCGAAGAAACACGCATCACCGGCCACCGCCATCCTCTGGGGTCAGATCTTCATCGTCTCGACGGTTACGCTGCTCTTCGTCTGGGCCGCGACGCAATGGGTGGCTTTCCGACTCGGCTTTCAGTCCCAACTGGGGGAACCGATGACCACCATCTTAGGTCTGCCGATCTACGCGCCGTGGAGCGTCTTCGTCTGGTGGTACTGGTACGACGCCTATGCGCCGCGCGTCTTCATGGAAGGCGCAATCATCGCCGGAACCGGTGGTATCGCTGCCGTCGGGATCGCGATTTTTCTCTCCGTGCTGCGTGCCCGCGAAGCCAGCAATGTGACCACCTACGGCTCCGCCCGCTGGGGGACAGAGAACGACATGCGCGAGGCGGGATTGTTCGTCGATGACGGTGTGGTCCTCGGGCGCTACCAGTCCCGCTACCTCCGGCATGACGGACCCGAGCATGTGCTCTGCTTCGCGCCGACGCGCTCCGGTAAGGGTGTCGGTCTGGTCGTCCCGTCGCTTCTGGCCTGGCCAGGCTCGGCGATTGTCCACGATATCAAGGGCGAGAACTGGCAGCTGACGGCCACCTATAGGTCGCGATTCAGCCACGTGCTTCAGTTCGATCCGACCGATCCGAATTCGGACGCCTACAATCCGCTGCTCGAAGTGCGCCGCGGCGACAGCGAGGTGCGGGACGTCCAGAACGTTGCCGACATCCTGGTCGATCCCGAAGGATTGCTCGAACGCCGGAATCATTGGGAAAAGACGAGCCACTCGCTTTTGGTCGGTGCGATCCTGCATGTGCTCTATGCCGAGGCTGACAAGACGCTCGCCGGTGTTGCGGCCTTCCTCTCCGATCCGAAGCGGCCTATCGAGTCGACGCTCGCCGCCATGATGCGAACCCCGCATCTGGGAGACCACCCGCATCCTGTCGTCGCCCAAGCCGCACGCGAACTTCTGAACAAATCCGAGAACGAACGCTCCGGTGTTCTCTCGACCGCGATGAGTTTCCTCGGGCTCTATCGCGATCCGGTCGTGGCAAAAGTCACGCGCCGCTGCGACTGGCGGATCGACGATCTCGTGACCGGGGACAGGCCGGTGACACTCTATCTCGTGGTGCCGCCATCAGATATCTCGCGCACCAAGCCGCTGATCCGGCTCGTGCTCAATCAGATCGGTCGGCGGTTGACTGAAGACCTGCACGCTGAGCGCAGCCACCGCATGCTGCTCATGCTCGACGAGTTCCCCGCGCTCGGACGGCTTGATTTCTTCGAGAGCCAACTCGCCTTCATGGCGGGCTACGGGATCAAGGCGTTCCTGATCGCCCAATCCCTCAACCAGATCGAGAAGGCCTACGGTCAGAACAACGCGATCCTCGACAATTGCCATGTCCGTGTCGCCTTCGCGACCAATGACGAGCGCACCGCGAAGCGGGTGTCCGACGCGCTCGGCACGGCGACCGAGATGCGGGCGATGAAGAACTACGCCGGGCATCGGCTCTCGCCGTGGCTCGGGCATTTGATGGTGTCTCGTCAGGAAACAGCCCGACCGCTGCTCACCCCGGGCGAAATGATGCAGCTCCCGCCAAAGGACGAGATCGTGCTGGTCTCCGGTGCGCCACCGGTCCGCGCAGAGAAGGCGCGCTACTATGCCGACCCGCAGTTCAAGGCCCGGATCGCGCCGCCACCGGATCGCGACGCGCAAGCTGGGGCGGTCGGCAGCACGGCAGACGATTGGAGCAGTCGCGAACCAATCGCAGCGCCGCCTCCCAAAAAACGGAAAGCATCGAGCGACGACGCCGATGGCGGTATTCGGCGACAGCCCGACCTTCCGGAACATGAAGACATCGCCCCCGAACCGGCACCGGTGCGCAGTGAGTTCGCCGATCTCGATGACGAACCGGAAGACGATGCACAGCGCGCAAAAGCCATGCGCGACCGGTTCGGCGGCGTCGCACGACAAGCCTCGCTCGATCCCGATGACGGGATCGAGCTCTAGGAGGTGGCCGTGAAGAAAGACCGACTGAATGTGTATTTCGATCCGGCTCTGTCGGGTGAACTTGAGGCGTTGGCCGCCCGCCGGAAGGTCTCGAAATCGCAAATCGTGGAGGCGGCGCTCGCCGCATTTCTGTCGCCCGATGGCGCAGATCAGCGGGAGGCCGCAATCGTCCGGCGCCTGGATCGACTTACCCGCGCAATCGAACGCCTGGAGCGCGACCAATCCATCGGCAATGAGGCGATGGCGCTGTTCGTGAAGTTCTGGCTGACGACCACACCGCCATTGCCTGACGAGATGCGGGAGGCCGCACAGGCATCGGGCAAGGAACGCTATGACAGGTTCGTTGAGGCAGTTGGGCGGCGACTCGCAAAGGGGAAAACGCTGACCAAGGAAATCTCGGAGGACATTCCAGACCCTACATCCACTGCCTGAAGCCATCGCGACTTCATGCAAAATGCGCATGTCCCTGCCTTCACACGCCGCCGCACTACTACGCCCTTAAACCTGTTGCGAATGATCCTTTAGCGGTCTTCTTGATCGACCCCGTAACCAGATGCGGGGCCGCGAATGACCGTCCACACTCTCAAATCAGCAGCGATCGAGCGCGGTTCCCGCATGCTCCGCACCGCGCTTGGCGCGGATATTGCGGCCTGGCTCGACGAAGCCGCCGTTGTCGAAGTGATGCTCAATCCGTGCGGTCGCCTCTGGGTCGACCGGCTCGGTGACGGCCTCTGCGATACGGGCTCGACGCTTACCGCAGACGATGGCGAGCGGATCGTTCGCCTGGTCGCCCATCATGTCGGCGCCGAAGTCCATGCGGAGGCGCCGCGCGTCTCCGCCGAATTGCCCGGAACGGGCGAACGTTTCGAAGGATTGCTTCCCCCCGTGGTCGCAGCCCCGACTTTCGCGATCCGCAAGCCCGCCGTCGCCGTCTTCACGCTCGACGACTACGTCCGCGCCGGGATCATGGATGAGGTCGCAGCCGACGCGCTGCGCGAAGCCGTCGCGTCCCGCGCCAACATCCTCGTCGCGGGTGGCACATCGACCGGCAAGACGACACTCACCAACGCGCTGCTCGCCGAGGTCGCCAAGACCTCCGACCGCGTCGTCCTGATCGAAGACACGCGCGAGCTGCAATGCACCACGCCCAATCTGGTCGCGCTCCGCACCAAGGACGGCGTTGCGACGCTGTCCGATCTCGTCCGTTCATCGCTCCGCCTGCGCCCGGATCGAATCCCCATCGGTGAGGTGCGCGGGTCCGAAGCGCTCGATCTTCTCAAAGCCTGGGGTACCGGCCATCCCGGCGGGATCGGCACGATCCATGCGGGCTCGGCCATCGGCGCGCTGCGCCGCCTCGAACAGCTCATCCAGGAAACCGTTGTCACGGTCCCGCGCGCTCTGATCGCGGAGACCATCGACGTTCTCGCCGTCCTGCAAGGACGCGGCAGCGATCGCCGTCTCGCGGACTTAGCCCGCGTCACCGGCCTGACTGCCGAGGGCGACTACGCGCTTCAATCCCTTCTCACCAACCCGAAAGGACCCGCCACATGACCACCCGACTCAATCTCCTCTATCCCCGCTGGCCCATCTATGTCAGCGCCGCTGCGATCGTTGTCCTGCTCGCCACCGGACAAGCGGAAGCGGCGGGGTCCGGCATGCCCTGGGAAGCGCCGCTTCAAGCCATCCTCGAATCCATCGAAGGGCCGGTCGCCAAGATCGTCGCGGTCATGATCATCATCATCACCGGTCTGACGCTTGCGTTCGGCGATACATCGGGCGGCGCTCGCAGGCTCGTGCAGATCGTGTTCGGTCTGTCAATCGCCTTCGCCGCATCGAGCTTCTTCCTGTCCTTCTTCTCATTCGGCGGTGGCGTCCTCGTATGAGCGACCCGACCGACATCCCCGGCTTCACCGCCCCCGTCCATCGCGCGCTCACCGAGCCGATCCTGCTCGGCGGCGCACCGCGCACCATCGCGATCGCCAATGGCACCATCGCGGCCGCCGTGGGTCTTGGCCTCCGGCTCTGGCTGGTGGGGCTCGCCCTCTGGGCCATAGGGCACATGCTCGCGGTCTACGCCGCAAAGCGCGACGCCCAGATCGCCGATGTCGCGCGCCGTCACCTCCGTTATCCGACCTGGATGGGAGTGTGAGGAGATGATGCGCCTCGCCGAATACCGCTCCAAAGCCGCATTGCTCGCCGATTTCCTGCCCTGGGCCGCGATGATCGGCGAAGGTGTGATCCTCAACAAGGATGGCAGCTTCCAGCGAACGGCGCGGTTCCGCGGTCCCGATCTCGATTCCGCAACGCCCGCCGAGCTGGTCGCGACCGCCGCGCGGCTCAACAGCGCGCTGCGCCGTTTGGGCTCGGGATGGGCGGTGTTTGTCGAAGCGCAACGCGTCCCGGCACGCGAATATCCGCTGTCGGAGTTCCCCGATCCGATCTCCGCGCTGGTCGATGCGGAGCGGCGCGCGCAGTTCGAAGAAGCCTCATCCCACTACGAGAGCCGCTACTTCCTGACGCTGACCTGGATGCCGCCTGCGGACGATACCAGCCGCGCGAGCGGGTGGCTCTTCGAGGACGCGCCGAGCAAAGGTGCCAACCCACACGAACACGTCGCGGCGTTTCGCTCCCGTTCGGACCGGCTGCTCGGTCTGTTCGAAGGGTTCATGCCCGAGGCCGCCTGGCTCGATGACGCGGAGACGCTGTCTTATCTCCATTCGACGATCTCGACGCGGCGACAATCCGTCCGCGTGCCCGAGACCCCGATGCATCTCGACGCCTACTTAGCCAACGAGCCGCTGGTCACCGGGCTCGCGCCAAAGCTTGGCGAGGTGCATCTCCGCACGCTCTCGATCGTCGGATTCCCGACCGCGACCTGGCCGGGCCTACTCGACGAGCTTAACGCGCAGGCCTTCGAATATCGCTGGGCGACGCGCGCCATCTGTCTCGACAAGACCGACGCCACGAAGCTCTTCACCCGCATCCGGCGTCAATGGTTCGCCAAGCGCAAATCGGTCGCGGCGATCCTCAAGGAGGTGATGACCAATGAGGCCTCGACGCTCCTCGATAGTGATGCCGATAACAAAGCGCTCGACGCCGACGAAGCCTTGCAGGAACTCGGAAGCAACATCGTCGGCGCGGCCTATGTCACCGCCACCATCACCGTCTGGGACACGGACGAACGCGCGGCGGATGCCAAGATGAAGCTAGCCGAGAAGGTCGTGCAAGGCCGCGACTTCACCTGCATCCCGGAGACGCTGAACGCCATCGAAGCCTGGCTCGGCTCGCTCCCCGGCCATCTCTACGCCAATGTCCGGCAGCCGCCGATCTCGACGCTCAATCTCGCCCATATGATCCCGATCTCGGCGGTCTGGGCAGGGCCAGCGCGCAACGACCATCTGGGCGGCCCGCCGCTCTTCTACGCCGAGACGAAAGGAGCGACACCGTTCCGCTTCTCGACCCATGTCGGCGATGTCGGTCATACCCTCATGGTCGGCCCGACCGGCGCGGGCAAATCGGTGCTGCTGGCGCTCATGGCTTTGCAGTTTCGCCGCTACGAGAACGCGCAGATCTTCGCCTTCGATTTTGGTGGATCGATCCGCTGCGCGACGATTGCCTGCGGCGGGGATTGGGAAGATCTCGGTCTCGCGCTGTCGGACGAAGAGGACGCGGTCCAGCTGCAACCGCTCGCCCGGATCGACGACGCGGCCGAACGCAGTTGGGCGCAGGACTGGCTCGCCGGATTATTGGCCCGCGAAGAGGTGATGATCGACCCGGTGGCGCGCGATCATCTCTGGTCAGCGCTCACCTCGCTTGCCTCGGCCCCGATCGAAGAACGCACGCTGACAGGTCTGTCGGTCCTCCTGCAATCGAACGATCTCAAGCGCGCACTGACCCCTTTCTGCCTCGGCGGACCGTTTGGCCGTCTGCTTGATGCGGAAGACGAAGCACTCGGCAGTGCCGATTTCCAGGCCTTCGAGACCGAGGGGCTGATCGGCTCCGCCGCTGCGCCTGCCGTCCTCGCCTATCTCTTTCACCGCATCGAAGCGCGGCTCGACGGACGCCCGAGCCTCATTATCGTCGATGAAGGCTGGCTTGCCTTGGACGACGCGACCTTCGGATCGCAACTGCGCGAATGGTTGAAGACGCTGCGCAAGAAGAACGCCTCCGTCGTCTTCGCCACCCAATCGCTCGCCGACATCGACGGCTCGGACATCGCGCCCGCCATCGTCGAAAGCTGCCCGACACGCATCTTCCTGCCGAACGAGCGCGCCTTCGAGCCGCAGATCGCCGCGACCTATCGCAGTTTCGGGCTCAACGACCGACAGATCGAGATCGTCGCCCGCGCGACGCCCAAACGCGACTATTACTGCCAGTCGCGCCGCGGCAACCGGCTCTTCGCTCTCGGCCTCGGCGAAGTCGCGCTCGCCTTTACCGCGGCCTCTTCCAAAGCCGACCACGCCGCGATCGACGCGATCCTCGACAAACACGGGCGTGACGGTTTTGCCGCCGCCTGGCTCGCCCGGTGCGATCTCGGATGGGCGACCGAACTGCTCGGTCCTTCCGACGCCGTGATCGAAGCCACCCCATCCGCAACCCCAGAAGCCAACGACGACAAGGAGAAGACTGATGTTCACGACCAAGACACGTAAACTGGCAGGGCGCGCCGCCGCAGCCCTGTTGCTGTCGAGCGCGATCGCAATGACCCCGGCGACCGCGCCGCCCGCCCACGCATTCTTCGGCGGCGGGTTCGGCGGGATCGTCTACGATCCGACCAACCATGCCGAGAACCTGCTGACCGCCGCCCGGACGCTGGAGCAGATCAACAACCAGATCGCCCAGCTCCAGAACGAAGCGCAGATGCTGGTCAACCAGGCGCGCAATCTCGCGAGCCTGCCATATTCGTCGCTGTCGCGACTGCAGTCTTCGGTGCAGCAAACCCAGCAGCTCTTGGACGAAGCACAGCGCATCGCCCATGATGTGGCGACGATCGACGAAGCCTTCACCCAGGATTACGGCGCGGCAGCCGCGCGCGGCGATTTCGACGACATGATCGCGGGCGCACAGGATCGCTGGCGCACTTCGGTCGCCGGTTTCGAAGACGCCCTCAAGGTGCAGGCAGGCGTCGTGGGCAACATCGAAACCGCCCGCACCGAAATGCAGGCGCTCGTCGGCCGCAGCCAGGCCGCGACCGGTGCCTTGCAGGCGACCCAAGCCGGTAATCAACTCCTCGCATTGCAAAGCCAGCAGATTTCTGACTTGACGGCGGCCATCGCCGCGCAGAACCGGGCGCAATCGCTCGAAGCCGCGCGTGTCGCAGCTGCCGAAGCGCAGGCCCGCGAGAACCTCACGCGCTTCCTCGATTACGGCTCCGGCTACGAGCCGACCACCGTGCGGATGTTCCGGTAAGCCGCGATGAAGCTGACCGCTGAGACCACGCTGAAAGCCATCGCCATCGCCTTGGGCGCCATTGCCGCGCTCATGGCGGCGATGGAACTTCAGCGCGCGTTGGAAGTGGAACGGATGGAGCGCCCCGCCGTGGTCTCGGACGATCCGTTGCGTGAGACCTTGCAACACTGCCGCTCGCTGACCCCGGAAGCCCTTGAAGCCGACACAGAGTGCCAGGCCGCCTGGGAGGAGAACCGCCGCCGCTTCTTCGGCACGTCCACCGACAATTCGGACCCGGAGTAGGTCATGGACGGAGTCGGCGTCATCGATCGGTTCCTGGAGGTCTTTACGACCTATATCGACAGCGGGTTCGGCCTGCTCGGCGGCGATGTCGCCTTCCTCGCGACCACACTCATCGTTATCGACGTCACGCTCGCCGCGCTCTTCTGGGCCTGGGGGGCGGATGACGACATCATCGGTCGCCTCGTCAAGAAGACGCTCTTCGTCGGCGTCTTCGCCTATATCATCGGCAACTGGAATGCGCTCGCGCGCATCGTCTTCGAGAGCTTCGCAGGTCTCGGCCTCATCGCCACCGGCGGCGCGATCGGTGCGGGCGAGCTCCTGCAGCCGGGCCGGATCGCCGCTGTCGGGCTTGAAGCAGGGCAACCAATCTTGGAGTCCATCGCTGACCTGATGGGCTTCGTCTCCTTCTTCGAGAACTTTATCCAGATCTCGATCCTGCTCTTCGCCTGGATCGTGGTCCTGCTCTCCTTTTTCATCCTCGCGATCCAGCTCTTCGTGACGCTGATCGAGTTCAAGCTGGCGACGCTCGCGGGCTTCATCCTCGTGCCCTTCGGCCTCTTCAACAAGACCGCCTTCATGGCCGAACGCGTGCTAGGGCTCGTCATATCGTCCGGTGTCAAGGTGCTCGTGCTTGCCGTCATCGTCGGCATCGGCTCGACCATCTTCGGCGAGTTCACTGCCGGTTTCACCGGCGAACCGACCATCGAGGATGCGATGGCCGTCGTGCTCGCGGCGCTCTCGCTGCTCGCGCTCGGCATCTTCGGCCCCGGCATCGCCAACGGCATCGTTTCTGGCGGACCGCAGCTCGGTGCCGGCGCGGCGGTCGGTGCCGGCCTCGCAGCAGGCGGCGTGGTCGCAGGTGGTCTCGCGGGCGCGAAGATGGCCGGGGCCGCCGGTGGAGCCGCCCTGCGCGGTGGATCTGCCGTTGCAGGCGGTGCTTCGACTGCCTTCGGGATCGGCGCAGCCTCGGGCACGTCCACGGCCGGGAAAGCCGCGAGCGCCATGGCCGCAGTCGGCCAGGCCGGAGTCAACACAGCTGTCAGCCCGCTCAAGCGCGCTGTCGGCGACAGCTACCGCTCCGGCTCACGCGCTGCCTTCGAAGCCACCGGCGGCAAGTTCAGCAATTCCCCGTCATCCATGCCGACCCCCGCCAATGACGGTCCGCCCGCCTGGGCGCGCCGCATGAAACGTCAGCAGAGCCTGCAACACGGCACCGCCGTTGCCGCCCACGCCATCCGCTCCGGCGATGGCGGCGGCGCGGGCACTGCCATCAGCCTTTCGGAGAGATCATGAAATTCAAGAGAACCAGCGTGCGATACGCCAAGACCCCCGAACCCGTGACCCCTTACCGGAAGGCCGCCCAGGTCTGGGACGAGCGGATGGGTTCGGCCCGCGTCCAAGCCCGCAATTGGCGGCTCATGGCCATCGGGTGTCTCGCCACGACAGCGACCTTTGGCCTCGCGCTGGTTTGGCAATCCACCCAAGGCACAATCGTCCCTTATGTGGTCGAGGTCGATAGACTTGGGGCAGCCCAAGCCGTGGTACCGGCAACCGCCAACTACCGCCCAACCGATCCGCAGATCGCTTTCCACCTCGCACGCTTCATTGAGAACGTCCGCGAGGTTCCCGCCGATCCGATCGTGCTCCGCGAGAACTGGCTCCGCGCTTACGATTTCACCACCGATCGCGGGTCCGTCGCGCTCAACGACTTCGCCCGGGAAAACGATCCCTTCGCCCGCGTCGGCGAGGTCCAAGTCACCGCCGAAATCTCCAGTGTCATCCGGGCTTCTGACAACAGCTTCCGCGTGGCCTGGACCGAACGCCGCTACGTGAACGGGCAGCTCGCCGTCACCGAACGCTGGACCGGCATACTCAGCGTCGTCGTCCAACCACCCCGCGACGCCGACCGCCTCCGCAAAAACCCTCTCGGCGTCTTCGTCCACGCCATCAACTGGTCAAGGGAGAACGCCCAATGAATGATTGCATCATACGCAAAACCTGCATGCCCGCCAGACTTTCCATCACTACACTTCTCGCCGGTTCGATGCTGGCCGGGTGCGCCACCTTCAAACCGCCTGAGATCAGCTACGATGATCCGGTCGCCGCAACGCTGGTTGCTGAACCGGCGCGCCCAGTCCGGATCGTCGAGACACCCGAGCCTTTACCGCTGCCCGGCCAGCTCATGCGGGTCGATGCCGACGACCGTCCGGCAGAAGCTGCGGAACCGACCGAGCGCGTGACCAACGCCAATGCCGCCGCCCGGATCGAACCGGTGCGCGACGGCTTCATCAACGCCGTCCAGCTCTATCCCTACAGCTCCGGGGCGCTCTATCAGGTCTACACCTCACCCGGCCAGGTCACGGACATCGCGCTACAGACGGGTGAGAGTCTCGTCGGCGCCGGCCCGATCGCCGTGGGCGACACAGCACGCTGGATCATCGGCGATACCGAAAGTGGCTCCGGCGACAGCCGCCGCATCCATGTGCTCGTGAAACCGACCCGGCCCGATCTCGTGACCAATCTCGTCATCAACACCGACCGGCGCACCTATCACCTCGAACTGCGCGCGACGCCGCAGGCCTATATGGCCTCCGTATCCTGGCAATACCCCGAAGACGACCTGATCGCGCTTCGGCGCCAGAACGATCGTGCAGAGGCGAGCCTTCCCATCGGGCGCAATGTCGATCTCGACGATCTCAACTTCCGCTACCGGATCACCGGCGACCGCGCGCCCTGGCGGCCGCGCCGCGCCTTCGATGACGGGCGGCAGGTCTTCATCGAGTTCCCGCGCGGGATTGGCCAGGGCGAGATGCCGCCGCTCTTCGTGATCGGACCTGAAGGGGACGGTCAGCTCGTCAATTACCGTATCCGGCGCAACTACATGATCGTCGATCGGCTCTTCGCCGCCGCCGAACTGCGGCTTGGGGATCGCCAGCGGGTGGTGCGGATCGTGCGGACGGACGGGGTCCAGCGAAGCACCCAACGCGAAGAGCGCGTGGTGTCCGCCTGGCGTCCCGATGAGGACCGCTGACCCATGACCGGAACTGAAGATCAGCAACAAGACGACCGCGCCGAAGAGCCGCCACGCACCGAACAGGACATCGCGAAGGAACTCCGCCTACGGCCCGATCCGCCGCGTGTCATGCGGCTCTCGCGCAAGGCGATCACGGTTCTGGTCGTCGCCGGTGGGCTCGGCATCGGCGCGATCCTGATCGGAGCCTTGCAAGGCTCCGATCCAGGCGATGGACCTTCCGAACTGTTCTCGACCGAACGAGTCCAGGAGGCCGAGGGCCTTTTGGGGCTGCCGCGCGACTACGCGTCGATCCCACGGCTTGGCCCACCGCTACCGGGTGAGCTCGGGCGTCCGGTTCTGTCTGCGCAGCGGCGCGGTGAGCCCGTGCCCGTCGTTCCTGCGACCGGTCCTGCCGTCGATCCGGAAGAACAACTGCGCTTGCAAGAGGCCGAAGCCGCGCGGCTCGCGACGCTCTTTGCCGACGCGAGATCGAGCGGCACCGGGGCTGAAAGGCCACAGGCAGCCCCCGTTGCGGCCGCGGCCACCGGGCTACAAGGTCTCTTCCCGGCTTCTGCCGATCAGGCACGGAGGCCGGACACGACGGAGCGACAGGAAGCCTTCCTAGATCGTGAGGTCGATAGACGAACCACCGCCGCAAATCGGCTACAATCCCCGCCGAGCCCCTACGTCCTGCAAGCGGGATCGGTCATCGAGGCAGCGCTGCTGACAGGCCTGCGCTCCGACCTTCCGGGGCAGATCACCGCGCAGGTCACAGCGAACGTCTATGACAGTCCCACCGGGCAATTCCTGCTGATCCCACAAGGCGCGCGCCTGCTGGGCGAATATGACAGCCGCGTGGAAACCGGTCAGCGTCGTCTGCTGCTCGCCTGGACCCGATTGATCCTACCCGACGGTCGCTCCATCGTCCTCGAACGCCAGCCCGGCACGGATCAGGCCGGATACGCCGGGCTCGAAGACGGTGTCGACAATCACTGGGGCCAACTATTCCGCGCGGCGGGTCTGGCGACCATCCTCAATATTGGGCTTGAGACCGGCGAAGATGGCGGCGACGAGATCGCCAAGGCAATCAGAGACGGCACGCAGGACACGATCGGACGCGCCGGCGAGGCCATCGTCCAGCGCCAGCTTCAGATTCCGCCGACACTTACGATCCGGCCAGGATTTCCGGTACGCGTGATGGTGACGCGCGATCTAATCCTCGAACCGCAAGGAGATGCCCGATGAGCAAGTTGAAGCTAGGCGACATTCGCGACGACAAGCCCGTCAAGCTGACGATCGAGCTACCAGCGCAGGTGCATCGGGATCTGACAGCTTATGCGGAGATTCTTGCGGCTGAGAACGGGCGCAAACTCGAACCGGCCAAGCTCATCGCGCCCATGCTGGAGCGTTTCATGAAGACCGATCGCGGGTTCGCTAAGCTCAAGAAAGAGAACCGTTCGTCTTTGCTTCGATCTTCGCCAGACTGATGAATCGTCGAAGTGCCGGGTTATCGTTTTCTGGAAGCCATGTCAGAGAAAAAGGAGTTGGCTCACCATCACCCCCAATGGGAACATAGGTGACATTAGGGTAGGTAATCCCTCTACAGTGCTCGTAGACAAATGTGATGCCCAACCCCAGACCGACCAAACCCATGATCTCTTCGCGACTCAGCCGATTTCGGTGAACGAGTTCTGATTTTGCGAAAGCCGCAACGTGCCCTAGCCTGTGTGTATCGAAAGCCGTAAATGGCTCCGTCACCCAAAGAACATCAGAAGCCTCATTCAACTCTTCCCAGAGTATTTGATGACGTTCAGACCATTCGTGGTCCGTCGAGACCGCAAGAAGCATCCGCTCGCGCGAAAGTAAAACACTGTCTTCGACACTTGGCTTTGGCGCACGTGAAGTGATGATTGCGTCCACGAGGCGTTGGTTCAATAGAGTGGAGAGTTCGTTGCTGGACGCTCCAATCACCTGAATGGCGACATCGCAATGGGCTTCGATAAAAGCCGAAAACAGGTTTCGCACGGGTCCGCCGGAAAGGCAGGCTGTAATGCCAACGTCCAGTTTTCCAGTCATAGCAGTCCCAGCCATAGAGGCGGATTCTAGAGCGTCCTGAACCCCGGCAACAAGCATCCGGGATTGTGACATAAAACGCCATCCAAAAGGCGTCAGGCGCACTCCTGTCGTACGCCTTTCAAAGAGCGACAACCCAAGCATTTCCTCCAATTTCTGAATGCGTCTGCTCAAAGACGGTTGGCCAACGCCAATAGCCTCTGCCGCTTTACGAATGCTACCTGCCTCGCAGACAGACAGAAAACACTGCAAGTCAGATATACAAAGAGGTATGCCAGAACTCGGTTCCCCTGCACCTAATTTAAGGCGTCGAGACACGATGCAATCCCGCAACAAATACTAACTCCACCCCGTTGCTGCACGACTGGGGAGGGCGACAGGACGCGACGACTCTAGCTAGGAGATGCGCCACGTCACCGGAGCGAGTGGCGCGCGCTCTGAGTTTCGCTGCCACGATCAAACGACCCCGAGGATGACCATGGCCAGAACCACTTGGACTATCCACCCAAGGACGAAGGTCAATGTCCGAGCGACCGGAATACCCAGCGTGTAGACGACAAAGTGCGCCAGACGGGCGAAGAAGTAGAGCATGCTGAGTGTGATCGTGAGGCTAGAGGACAAATTCAGGGCGACGACTCCCAACACCAGAGCCGCGAAGATCGGAAAGTTTTCCATCGCGTTTTGATGGGCCGCCGTCGCGCGCTGCGCCCAGTCCGACAAGGGCTTATGCTCAGGGTTCGGATTTCCCAGCGATGCTGGTATCCCGATTACGGCAAAGCGGTTCAAGACATAGACCATCCAAAACAGGGCAGTCATGAGGCCAGTTGCAGCCATCCAGTGGATTTCAGTCATTATTGTTTCCTTTCGATGACGAGATCAGCCTGAAATGCGGGTCGCTCTAGCAACCCGATTTCAGGGCGGCGCGTTTTCCGGCCGATCAGGTGAGATGCCCCAAGTGGCCCCGTTTGGCCCAGATGCGACAGCCTGACGGGGATTGGATGGGCAATTCTGCCCCAGCCGGGAACCGCAGCCATGTGCCCGCGCCGCATAGGGTGTCGCCGTAAAGCAGCTCCCCTTCGATGACGAAAATCTCTTCGCCGGAAAAATCGCCGCGGTCAGCCCAATTGGTTCCTGGCGCAAGCCTCTCTGAAACGACCGTCTCGGACACATCCTGATGGAGCTGCGCGCGGGTCAGACCGTCCGTTCCGGTTGGCTCATATGCGAGGTCGTCAATATGCTTGTGGACGGTCTGGCGATCATCTTCTTGGAACTGGCGCAGCTTCACAAAAATCGTGCATCCATCCTTCGTGAAGGGCGCGTGCTTGCTGCCCGGAGGGTTGCGCACGTAACACCCGGTGCGGAAATCCCCGTCACCATCAGAAAACACTCCTTCAAGCACCAGATATTCTTCGCCCATGTCATGGGTGTGTTCCGGAAACGCACTTCCCGGCGCATAGCGGACCACCGAGCTTGCCCGGGCAACTTCGGCCCCGTCGCGTTCCAGAAAGCGGCGGTCAACCCCGGCTGTCGGAGAAGGCGACCACTCTTGTTCAGCAGAATGAACGATGGCCGGTTGAGAAAGATCAGTGTTTACACTCTCTGGTACACTGTACGTCATGATGAAGTCCTCAGAATTTCTCAGTCGCAGGGCGCATGTCGAATTCATGTGTCCAGGCTTTGGGGGATTGATTGATCAGCTGCAGATAGGCCGTCGCGATCGCGTCAGCGTCGAGACAATCTTCTTCCTTGATGTTGAAGCGTTCCTGGGCTTGGGGTCCCCAGATGATGCCATCGAGCACGGAATGCACGACGTGGATCCCTTGCGGGCCAAATTCGCGGGCAAGGGACTGTGCCAGGCCACGCAGCGCGAACTTCGCTGATGCGAAGGCTGCAAAGCGCGGATTGCCTTTGAGAGCCGCTGTTGCGCCGGTGAAGATCACTGTGCCGCTACCTGCAGAAACCATGCCGGGCAGCACGGCCCGCGCCGTGATCATTGCACCGAAGCAGGTCGACACCCAAGACGCCTGGAACTCCTCTGGTGTCAGTTCCAGAAAGGGTTTCGGGATGAGCTGCATCGCGTTGTAGATCAGCACCGTTGCAGGGCCATCCTGCCCGTCAATCAGCTCAATCGCCTTTTCGACACGCGCCTGATCGCTCAAGTCGTAAGGCAGGTGGGTGTAAGACGCGCCGAGGTCTTCTCCCTCAAGGCTGCTTTTCCGGGATAGGCCGTACACGTTGTAGCCATCCGCGATCAGCGTCTTTGCAATCGCTGCTCCAAAGCCCGGCGCCATACCGGCAATGATCGCAGATTTCTTTTGTTGTGAATCGTTCATGTTATTTCTCCTTGATCAGTTTCAGGCCTTGGCGGTCGGACGTTCAGAGACGCGCGCGTGCCACGCCGCGAGATGCGTGCAGTCAGCCGGGATCGAAATGCCAAACAGACCCGCAAAATCGACACCGCAGAGCGCCGTAATGTCGGCAAAGCTGAACGTGTCGCCAGCGACGAAGTCCCGTCCCTCCAGCTCTTGGTCTAACCAGCGCATGGTCTCTTCAACGCGCGGTTTGTTCGCCTCGCCCCATTCTTTATTGCGATAGCGATCCGCCTCGCCCAAACCGTCAGTGGCGTGATGGAAAAAGGTCGTGGCCGCCCCGACCAGGCCTTCTTCGACCCGCCGTTGCCACATCGCGACCAAAGCCTGGTCCTTCGGTGTTTTGCCAAGCAAAGACGGCTCAGGCTGCGTAGCCTCGAAGTAACGGGCAATCGCAACAGCCTCAGAGATGACCGCGCCGTCGTCGAGCTCGAGGCAGGGTACGGCTTTGAGCGGATTGAGCTTGGTGAAGCCCTCACTGTACTGCTCGCCCTTGAAGACATCGACCTGAGCGCAGTCGATATCGATCCCCTTCTCAGCAAGGAAAATTCTGATGCGACGTGGGTTCACTGCACCAGTGCAGTCATAGAGTTTCATGGCAGACCTCAAATTTAGACTAGGGTTGCATGGACTGTAGCGGTCAGGCTATTGATAGAGAAATTGCATCTCAGAATATGACCAATAGTTGGTGGCTATAAATGAACCTCAACCAGCTCCGATATGCCTCAGCGACTGCGGCCGAAGCTTCGTTCACCAAGGCGGCTGAACGATGCCATGTCACCCAGCCAACCCTTTCCAATGGGATTGCGCAGTTAGAAGAAGAACTCGGCGGAGCCCTGTTCGATCGCACAACCCGCAAAGTGAACCTGACCGCCTTTGGCAAAGACGTCTTACCGCTGATCGATGCAGTGCTTCAGTCGCAAGGAGAGTTGCAGGCCCGGGCAAAAGCCTTCTTCGATCCACAACATCAATTGCTTCGTATTGGATTGTCACCGCTGATCGACATGCGCCTCCTGACACAGGTAATTGCTCCATATCGAACAGAATTTCCCGATGTCGATGTCTTCTTTAAGGAGTGCTTTCTGGATGATCTGGATGCCCGTCTGGAAAAGGGGCAGATTGATGTGATGCTCTGCCCGTTTCTGCCGCATGAGCCCACGGCGCGCAGCACTTTCAGCACCGAGATTTACACAGAAGAGCTGCGATATCTTCCAGCCCGGTCGTCTGCCATGACCCAGGTTGATGAGGGTGCCGTCCTACTTTCACAGATCGCAGATGACACGTTCATTCTATCCTATGACGGATGCGGTCTGGCCAATGCAACGCGATCCCTTTTCTCCAGCGCGGATCTTCAGTTGAAGGAGTATTCCGGGCACACGATGAGCTATCACGTCATGCAGGAATGGGCCGATTTGGGCATCGGGTCCACCATTCTGCCGGGCTCCCGCATTTCGAGGGAGTTTCGGGATAAGACTTGTCGGGTCATGCTGGCGCCACAGCATCCAGCCTTGATCCGCATTGACGCACTTTGGAACCGTGCAGCGACCTATCCCAAACACATCAGCGCGTTCCATCAGCACCTGATCGAACGCGCGCCAAGCCTCGTGCGCGGTGCAGCCGCTGCTTGACGTTCAACCAGCCTTGGGGCGCGGTCATCTACCCCAAGGAACGGGTGATGCGAAACGCGCGACCAGTGCATCAATCGCGACCCGGATTTTGGGTGCATGGTCACGTCGTCGCGGCCACAATAGGTTGATGCTCCGGTCTACCATGTCCGAAAAAGACAACACTGGAACAAGAGCGCCTGATCGCAAGTGTTCACCGGCAAGCCAAGTAGATAGCCGCGCAATGCCATGCCCTGCCAAGGCGGCATCCAGAAGAGCCTCACCGTGATTGACTGTCAAACATCCAGCGTATGACTGCTCGACCATGTCACCGTCCTCAGTAACGAGATGCCAAGGGAGAAGGCGCCCACCATGCTCAAAGAAGATACATCGGTGCGAAGCGAGATCCTCCAGCTTGTCGGGTGTCCCGTGACGCGCGATGTAGGCTGGCGCTGCACACAGGATCGACGTCTGCTCCGCCAGCATTCTGGTGAGAATAGTGGCGCTGTCATCTGACGCGCCGATCCGCACAGAAAGGTCGAAGCCTTCCTCAACCAGATCGACAAAACGATCCGTGAAAGACAAGTTGAGAACCAAACTCGGATATTGAGTCGTAAGCTCCAAAAGCGCTGGAGCAGCCCATAGTCGCCCGAAAGAAACGGGCAAGCTTACTCTCAAAACGCCCGTCACTTCCCTGCGCCGCAAACTCATCGACGTCTCTGCAGCTTCAATGTTTTCAAGAATCTCCTTGCTCTTCAGAAAAAAGACTTTGCCCTCATCCGTAAGCGTGATCGAACGCGTCGTGCGCAGCAAAAGCTGTACACCCAGGCGTTCTTCAAGCCGAGCCACGCTCTTTGCTGCCGCAGACTTTGAAAGGCCCAAGGCCTGTGATGCTGCAGTGAAACTGCCCATCTCTACCGTGTAGACGAACGCAGAAATGCCTTCGACGCTGATAGACGGGAGGAGACGCATAAATTCACGATCCTTTTTCGCAAATGATAGGATAAGAATTCCCAACTAACTATATGAAATATACAATAGGCTGTGCCCAGATGTCACGTGATCGACAACAGATCACCTGCAATCGTGAGGTGCAGATTTCATGAAACAGAAAACGATGAGGGCGTGGGCGCTCAGGGAATTCGGCCTAAGCAACCTCGAAATGGTTGAAACACACAGACCGATTCCATCTGCGACGGAAGTTCTGATACGTGTACGAACAGTCTCGCTGAATTATCGCGACAAATTGGTGGTCGATGGGGCACTTTTGCCGGAACGGCCTAACATGCCATTCATTCCTGTCTCGGACTTTTGTGGTGCGGTCGTTGACGTTGGGCACAACGTCTCAAGCGTCGAGCCTGGAGACCGGGTGATTGGTAACTTCTGGACCGAATGGATTGACGGTCAACCGCCGCGGTCGATGCTCACCCATGGTTTGTCTTTGGGCGGACCTCTGCCTGGTGGGCTTGCTGAATACATCGTCATTCCGGAAGCGGCAGCTGTCAAAGTACCAAGTGATTTGACGGATGCGGAGGCCTCCACACTCCCTGTAGCAGCACTGACGGCATGGTTCGCTTTCGCCGAAACCGGCAATGTCCGAGAGGGTCAAACCGTTCTCGTCCAGGGCACAGGGGGCGTTGCACTTGCCGGATTGCAGATTGCGCAAGCGATCGGCGCACGCGTAATCGTTACTTCGCGAAGTGAGAACAAACTCACCCAGACGCTCAAGCTCGGTGCTTGGGCTGGTATAAATACGAGTACCCACCCAAACTGGCCCGAAGAAGTTATCGAACTGACCGACGGTGCCGGTGTCGATCACATTCTGGAATTGATCGGCGGCGATAACCTTGCCCGATCTTTGACAGCAGCTGCGCCACAGGGCCAGATATCGCTTGTCGGCTTCCTCGGCGGGATGGATGCGCAGATCAGTGCGATTCCGTTCATGCTGCGCAGAATAAGACTGCAAGGAGTCTCGGTCGGACATCGACGCGCGCTTGAGCGATTGATCAGCTTTGTTCAGCGCAATGACATCCATCCGGTAGTCGATAAGGAATACGCTTTTGAAGATGTGCAAGACGCATTCGCACATCTCAAACACGGCCCATTTGGAAAAATCACCGTCCGGGTCAGCGACTGGCGCGAAGCCAAATCGCAAACGCTCGACGAAGACGTGCTTCACAGTTAGTCAGCTCTCTCAGAACACTGACGCAGTGTTGCAATCAGTAAACCGTTGCAAACGCAGTACAGCGTTAAGTCCGCGGAGCCAGTGGTTTGTGCGGCTGACGGTCCCTTCCAAGGCAACCGCTGACTCTCTCCCGCGATTACCGCTCTCTTCTAAATTGATCGGCTCCGACCCCACCGACAAGTGAATTCTCCAGAAGGGTGCGGCGGCTCAGCGCAAACACATCAGCGTATTCCATCAACACATGATCGAACGCGCACCAGGCCTCATACGCTGAGCCGCCTCCGCTTTACGCTAGCCGGACGTCTCGGCCTCAATTGCGGCCTTCACGGCCGGTCGATCTCCGATCCGTTGCAGATAGGCCTGTAACTTAGGCCAGGCATCCAAGCTGATATCCTTAAAACCCGCCCACCGCGCCACAACGAACAAATAGGCGTCCGCAATCGTATATGTATCTCCCATGATGTGTGTGCGGCTATCTGAAAACCGCGCTTCGATATAGTCGAAACATTTGCCCACCTTGGCAGGAGCCGCCTGGATTTGTTCTTCGGAGGCTGTCGCTGAGAACAAAGGTGAAAAGGACTTGTGAAGCTCGGCACTAATGAAATTCAGAACGCCTTGCAGCTTGGCCCGTTCAATGCTTCCGGACGGAGGGACCAAATCGGCTTCTGGAACGCCGTCTGCAATGTACTGAATGATAGCCACACCTTCGGTAATGACATCGCCGGTATCCAACGCCAGCGCTGGAACATAGCCTTTTAAGCAGATACCGAGGTAATCGTCGCCGGATTGAGTTTTCTTGGTCTGAAGATCGACGAGATCGAGTTCAAATTTCGCGCCCACCTCGCGCAGGATGATGTGCGGGGACAATGAACACGCACCGGGGGAATAGTAGAGTTTCATTTTAGGCTCCATGATTTCAGAGGGGTTGAACTGAGCTGGGAACGGCCTCACGCGATGCCGACGATCAGGTCGGCCATCAGATCGGCGGTCTTCCTGTGCTTCAGAAGCGGTGCGGCCTGATTTGCATAGAGCGAGAGGAACTCATCACCCCCTGCAGCGATGCTTGCTGCGCGCAGCGGCGCCACGAACCATGCCTGGACTGGAAACGGCGGGAGCTGAGCTGCCACGGCCTGCATGTCTTTGATCAGACGGTTGGACATGCCCCTGGCAAGTCGCCCGGTATAGGCACGTGTCAGTTCTGAACTGGCAGAGCGATCCGAATACAGTGCCGCCCGATGTTGATCCACCGTGCCGGATTCCGCGCAGGCCAGGAACGCCGTGCCCAATTGCGCGGCCCCCGCACCGAGGGACAACGCCGCCTCGATGCCCCCGGCATCCACAATCCCACCCGCCGCAATGACCGGTTTTGAACACATCTCTGAGATAACACGGGTAAGCGGCATGGTGCCCATCAAGCTGTCCTCGGCCCGGTCCAGAAAGGACGGCCTGTGCCCGCCCGCTTCGAACCCTGTGGCGAGGATCACATCGACATTTGCAGCTTCGAGCGCTTGCGCCTCGGCTAATGTTGTTGCGGCCCCCACTGTTGTGATGCCCCGGGCCTTGCAATCTGCCAACACGCGGGCTGGCGGTATTCCAAAGACGAAGCTGAACACATCCGGTTGTGCTTCAAGGATTGCCTCCACCTGCTCCTCAAAGCTGGGGTGGAACCGCGGCGGTTGCTCTGGTTTGGGAAGGTTGAGCTCACGATAAAGCGGTTCAAATAGGCGCCAAGCCCGATCGTAGGCATCAGTGGAGTAATCCCGTGCCTCTGGATCGTGATCAGACACCCAAAGGTTCAGCGCGAAAGGGTTGCTGGTCTTCTCCCGGATTTCAGAAGCGACACCCAGAATGCCTTCGGCTTCCAGATAATGCACACCAAATGACCCCAAGCCGCCGAGGTTAGAAACGGTGGAAACCAGCTCCACGGTCGAAAGCCCGCCACCAAAAGGGCCTTGAATTATAGGATGTTTGATCTTCAGCAGATCCAGGGTTTGCGTGCTTTGCATGAGTTTGCCTCCATCCGAGTTACGCACCAGATGCAGACTAGATAGGTCCAACGTTACATCTTGTAATTAGCTTTCCTCAGGTTACTCTTATTTTGAAGTTTCCAGATGGTAACCACGGAAAGGACGTGCTTTGACAGTTTTGAAGCGACGAAAAAATAGGTCTCCGGCCCACGATCCCGACTGCCCTTTGAACGAGTGTATGAGGCTTATTGGAGGTGCGTGGACCCCCAACATCATCTGGTACCTCAGCGGAGGCGCGCGCCGATTTTCCGAGCTAAAAGAAGACATTACGCCGGTATCAGCCAAAGTTCTGAGCGCACGCCTGAAAGAGCTTGAATCAAAGGGGGTTGTCGACCGAACGGTCGTGGCGACCTCTCCACCCACGGTGGAATACAGCCTAACCGATCTAGGTCAGCAACTCGTTCCTGCAATCGATGCGATCGTTACGGTTGGGAAAATGCTGAAAGAACGAGCTTGATCAACGCCATGGAGTCGGTCTGGTATCGCGCATCAAGCCCGCATCACCGCAAAGGGTTCATAGGCCAGTCGAAACTTGGGGGCCTCTCAGGACGCGACGGGTATCACAGACCCAAGAAGACACAGAGGATGATCTATGACTCCATTAACCCGCCGTCAGAGCATCGCAATGGCCGCTGTTGGTTCGGCAATCTTGGCTAATCCGACGAAAGCATTTTCCCAGAGTAAGACCGTATCCGCACTCAACCAAATCCGCGCTTTGGATTACACCATTATCTATACCCGCGACATGACCGCGATGCGAAAATTCTACGAAGAAATCATGCAGCTTGAGTTTCGCCAGGCTGCAGGAGATGGATGGGTCGAGTTCAAGGTTGGCAGCAATATCCTTGTTCTGACGAGCGAACCAGCGGGTGGCCTCTTTCCCGAGACGGTGCCTGCACCTGGTGTTGGTTCCGTTCAGCTAGCGTTTCGGGTCGCGCCCAAGATGGTCGATGCCTGCGCGGAGGAATTGCAGGCAGCCAAAGTGAAGATCATCGGCGAACCCACAGACCAGCCATGGGGCCATAGAACACTGTTCTTCCGGGATCCAGACAACAACATCCTGGAGATATATGCCGACATCTGATCGCCCATGTGTCGATTCCTAGAGCAACGAGACTGTATCCATCCATTTCATGAGGCGACTGCACGATGAACCGCCAGGACGTTCTTAAAGACGAACTTCGCAGGATATATGAAAAGTACGTCGAGGGTTTCAAAGCCAATGACGTAAAGTTAATCGACGAGATCGTTCGCTATCCCATCGCTTATCTTAAAGACGGTGTTGTCGAAATGATGGACAGCTATCCGATTGATCCGGCGAAACTCAAAGCCGCCAAAGGATGGGATCACTCGACGGACTGGCATTTCGATATCCCAGCAATCAACGATCATCACGCCCATGCGGTCGCTTCCGCCGTGCGGCGGCGCGTCGATGGCTCGGTCATTGAGCGTGTTCATGGTTTCTACGCATTTACGAAGATCGACGGCTCGTGGAAAATGTACGCGTTCTCCGAAGTGACGTCGTGAGTTCTCTGTCCTCAGCTTGATCGCTCGCGGTACCCACCTGTTTTCTCAGACAAAGCCTAAAACAAGCGGGAGGATGACCCGCCTAACCTACAGTCTCTGCAGCAATGAACGGAAGTGATGCGTCCAAGTAAGCAGTGCGCAAGCGCGAATTTGAGAATCACCTGATCAAGTAAAATATTGTTTTGTATATAGAAATTGGCGCACCCGAGAGGATTCGAACCTCTGGCCTCTGCCTTCGGAGGGCAGCGCTCTATCCAGCTGAGCTACGGGTGCATACCGTTCGCGAGATGCTTACGCCATGCTTACGCGAGATTTTAATCGGTCTGAAGAGCGAACCCGACATCCACTCAAACCGTTGTTTAGTCACTTCTTTCTTCCAACACCAGCAACCATCGCCAGACTTGACATCCGCCTTCGGAGGGCAGCGCTCTAT
>TARA_R110002110_G_scaffold411566_2_pt1 | contig 59942 bp, 63 predicted proteins | sample TARA_R110002110 | Tara Oceans TARA_R110002110 (sample SAMEA4397330) | marine metagenome | biome: Polar Biome; feature: [SRF] surface water layer (ENVO:00010504); material: water (ENVO:00002006), including particulate matter (ENVO:01000060) such as... | depth 5 m | reverse complement strand
GCTCAATTTCCCACATTCAGCCATGCTCGAAGAAAGGGGTACGGTCAAGAAAACGCCTGCACCCACCCAGGGTGCCATAAAAAAAGCGGCCATCAAGGGCCGCTTTCCTGAAACCGAAACGCAACAGTTTAACGTGACAGTTTTTCCTTGATACGTGCCGCCTTACCGCTCAACTCACGCAGGTAGTAAAGCTTGGCTTGACGCACATCGCCGCGACGCTTGACCTGGATGCCTTCAACCAGCGGGCTGTACGTCTGAAAAGTACGCTCGACACCCACACCGTGAGAAATCTTGCGGACAGTGAAAGCAGAGTTCAGAGCACGATTACGCTTGGCAATGCATACACCCTCGAAGGCCTGCAGACGCTCACGCTCACCTTCCTTCACTTTTACCTGCACAACCACGGTGTCTCCGGGGCCGAATTCAGGCAGTTCTTTTTGCATTTGCTCAGATTCGATCTGAGAGATGATGTTGTTGGTGCTCATGGCGCGCTCCTGTTAAGTGTCGTTCGTAGCTTCACAGCTAGTTGTCTGATAAAGCGTTACGTTCGCGGATATATTCCGCCAACAATTCCTCTTCCTCGGCCGTCATGGCCCTGCCCTGCAACAGATCCGGGCGACGCTCCTGCGTTCTGCCCAGTGCCTGCTTCAGGCGCCAGCGTCGAATCTGTTCATGATTCCCGCTGAGTAAAACCTCGGGTACCGGTACTCCCCGGTATTCTTCAGGCCGCGTATAGTGCGGGCAATCCAGCAAGCCATTCGCGTAGGAATCTTCCTGCGCCGACCGGGCATGGCCCAGCACTCCGGGCAACTGGCGCGTTACCGCATCGATAACGACCATGGCAGCCAGCTCGCCACCACTCAATACAAAGTCTCCAATGGACAACTCTTCGTCCACTTCCGCCTGTATCAGGCGCTCGTCGACCCCTTCGTAGCGGCCGGCCACTAACACCAGGGCTTCTTCTTTCGCGAGTGCCACAGCCTTGCTGTGATCAAACCGCTTGCCCTGCGGCGACAGGTAAATCACCCTGGCTGCACCGCCTGTCGCTTCCCTTGCTGCGGCAATCGCCTGCTGCAGGGGCTCTATCTTCATCAGCATGCCGGGGCCGCCGCCATAGGGCCGGTCGTCCACCGTGCGATGACGGTCGGTGGTGAACTGCCGCGGATGACTGTGTGTGATCCGCACCACGCCGTCTGAGACCGCTCGACCCGTTACGCCATGGGCTGTAACGGCGTCAAACATCTCGGGAAACAGGCTCACCAGCGCAATGTGCATCGTCCTGTCTCCAACCTGCATTGCCACCCTATTCGTCTGGGTACCAATCCACCTCTATTTTGCCCTGTGGCAGGTCTACCTGCGTCACTACGACTTCCGGCAGATAGGGAACCAGCCGTTCCCGCTCATCAATACTGTCTGGGCTGGGCTGCACCACCAAAACGTCGTTGGCACCGGTCTCGATCAGATGATCGACAACGCCCAGCAACACTCGCGAATCATCGGCGGTCTCGGAGCCGATATCACGGCACCACACCTGTAAACCCTGCAGGTCCCGCCAGTAATAATCGCCCGCTGCCAGCTCCGGCAACTCACTGGCGATAGCACTGACCTCAAGTCCGCGGTAAGCATCCACCTCATTGCGATCATCGAGACCGACAATGTGCGCTACCAGACCCTTTCCCTGACGCCTGCCGGTATCGAACTCGATCGCCTGCAAACCGTCGCGACGCTTGATAAACCAGCGTCCAAAGCTCAGGAAATTTTCCTGTGGCTCCGTATACGAATGAATTTTTACCCAGCCTTTAATGCCATAGGCGCCGGTGATTTTGCCGACGACCAGCAAATCGCTGGGAACGGGCTCACTCATACAACCCGACCGATGGGCCTTAGGCCGCAGCGGCGTCCTTCACCAGCCTGGCAACACGCTCAGACAACTGCGCGCCCTGGCCCTGCCAGTAGGCAACACGCTCTGCGTCGACACGCAGACGCTCTTCCTGGCCACGCGCTACAGGATTAAAGAACCCCACACGCTCAATAAAGCGGCCATTACGTGCATTGCGGCTGTCGGAGACTGTCAGGTGGTAAAACGGGCGCTTCTTGGAACCGCCGCGAGCAAGTCGAATTGTTACCATTTTACGTAAATTCCTAAAAATTAGTGGGGATTTGCTGCGATCTCGCAACATCATCCACGACAAAAACCGACACACAGGCCGGAAAGGTGGCGTATCATACGGAATATGTGCCGGGTTTTAAACCCCGGCGCAGTGGTTTTTTTAGTAAATCCGGTAACTTATCGCAGCAGGTGTGGCGCGGCCTGTCGGCACTGTCAGCGCATCGGGAAACCGCCTCCGGGACCACCCATGCCCCCCATACCGCCGGGGCCGCCCATACCGCCAAGGCCACGCATCATTTTTTCCATGCCGCCGCCCTTCATTTTCTTCATCATCTTCTGCATCTGCTTGTGCTGCTTGAGCAGACGATTGAGATCCTGCACCTGTGTGCCCGAACCCTGCGTGATGCGACGCTTGCGCGAGCCCTGGATCATTTCGGGCCGGCGGCGCTCGTCCGGGGTCATGGAATTGATCATGGCCTCCATGCGGGCAAACATTTTGGTATCGAGATTCTGTTGCGCCATCTGTGCCACGTTGCCCATGCCGGGGAGCTTGTCCAGCATGCTGGTAATGCCGCCCATATTGTTCATCTGCTGCAGCTGGTCACGAAAATCTTCAAGATCGAAGCGACCGCCCTTTTTCACCTTGCGGGCGAGGCGCTCGGCTTTCTTCTTGTCGACCTTCTGCTCCGCCTCCTCGATCAGCGACATCACATCGCCCATACCCAGAATGCGTGACGCCAGGCGATCGGGGTGGAAAGGATCCAGTGCGGCCGTTTTCTCACCGACGCCGAGGAACTTGATCGGCTTGCCGGTAATCGCTCGCACCGACAGCGCGGCGCCACCACGGGTATCGGCATCGACTTTAGTCAGGATCACGCCAGTCAGCGGCAGCGCCTCGCCGAACGCCTTCGCCGTGTTGGCGGCATCCTGGCCCGTCATGGCGTCTACCACAAACAGCGTCTCTATCGGTTTCACGGCGGCGTGTAACTCGGCGATCTCCGCCATCATCGCTTCGTCTATCGCCAGCCGACCGGCCGTGTCGACGATAAGCACGTCACTGAACTTGATTTTGGCATGATCGATAGCGGCGCGCGCGATATCCACGGGCTTCTGGTCAACGTTGCTGGGGAAAAAATCCGCACCCACTTCGGCCGCCAGTGTCTCCAACTGCTTGATCGCCGCAGGTCGGTATACATCGGCGCTCACCACAGTGACTTTCTTCTTATCGCGCTCCTGTAACAATTTGGCCAGCTTGGCCACTGAAGTCGTTTTACCGGCACCCTGCAAGCCCGCCATCATGATGACTGCGGGGGGTTGCGTAGCCAGGTTAAGCCCCTCGTTGGCCGTGCCCATGGTCGCCTCAAGCTCGGCCTGAACGATTTTAAGAAAAGCCTGACCGGGACTCAGGCTGCTCATAACTTCCTGGCCCAGAGCACGCTGCTTCACGGACTCCACAAAATCCTTGACGACAGGCAGTGCGACATCGGCTTCCAGCAACGCCATGCGCACTTCGCGCAGGGTTTCCTGGATGTTCTCCTCGGACAGGCGCGCCTTGCCCGTAATACTACGCAGGCTTTGCGAGAGGCGGTCACTCAGGCTTTGAAACATGGTGTATGGCTCCGGAACTTGAATCGACAAATGCGACTTGCTGCATGGTGGCTTCACCGCTATTGATTCTGGCAGGACAAGTCGGTACAAAGGAGCGCAGTATACGTTACCCGGGCCCAAGCCCCAAACCGATGCCAGTCACTTTCCTCGCTCCGCTCGCCGCCCTGCTCTACCTGGCCGCAACCGGACTACAGCTATTGCATATCTCGCAACGCCGCAAGCAGGTCAATCGGGCTGTTTTTGCCCTGGGCCTGGTGGCGCTGCTGTGTCACGCGATCGTTGCCTGGGACAGCGTGTTTGTCGAGGCCGGCATCAATCTTGGCTTCTACAAAGTCTCCGCGATGATATTTCTGGTGATTAACGTCGCCTGCGTCACTTCCCTGGCACGCAGGCCACTGCAGAATCTGCTGGTAATCCTGTTTCCGCTGTCGGCACTGGCGGTGCTTGTCTCCACCTTTGCGCCTGACACACTGGCTCTGCAAACCGATCTCTCTGGCGGCATGCTGCTGCATATTGGCAGTTCGATGCTGGCCTACGCCGTATTGACGCTGGCTGCGGTGCAGTCTGCTGTACTCGCCCTGCAGGACCACCAGCTCAAGAACCGCCACACGCGCGGTATCGTGCAGATACTGCCGCCGCTGCAGCTGATGGAAACCATGCTGTTTGAGCTGCTGTGGATTGGTGTCGTGCTCCTGAGCATCGCCATCGCCTCGGGATTTGTCTTCGTCGATGACATTTTCGCCCAGAGCCTGGTGCATAAAACTATCCTGACGATTATCGCCTGGATACTGTTTTCAGTGCTGCTGTGGGGTCACTACCAGCTGGGCTGGCGCAGCCAGACTGCAGTACGTCTGACCCTGGCCGGCTTTGCACTGCTGATGCTGGCTTTCTTTGGCTCGAAAATGGTGCTGGAACTGGTCCTCCACAGGGTGTAAAGCAGCGCTTTTCAGGGCTTGCTCCGCACCCCGTTTTTCTTCAAGATACGCCTTTATATCGCACACAGGTTTCAAAACCGTTTTGAACGAAGCTCCGCTGGGTCTACTCTTCTCGATTCTGGCTGCACTTATCATTCTCTCTGGCTTCTTTTCCAGCTCAGAAACCAGCATGATGTCCCTCAATCGTTATCGGTTGAAGCACCTGCAGAAAAACAATCACCGCGGGGCCAAGCGCGCCGGTATTCTGCTGAGCAGGCCAGACCGCCTGATCGGGCTTATCCTGATCGGCAATAACCTCGTCAATATTTTCGCTTCCGCGATCGCTACCGTGATCGCCATTCGCCTGTGGGGCGATGCCGGCATTTTTATCGCCACCGCCTCATTGACGCTCATTATCCTGGTGTTCGCCGAAGTGACCCCGAAAACCATAGCCGCATTGCACCCGGAGGCCGTGGCTTTCCCGGCCAGTGTCGTATTGCTGCCACTGCTGCGCATCACCTACCCCATCGTGTGGGCCGTGAATATCGTAACAAACGGCCTGCTGCGCATGCTTGGCGTCGACCCGGAGAAGGAAACAGATCACAACCTGTCGAAAGACGAGCTGCGCACGCTGGTGGCCGAAGGCGCCCTGATACCGATGCGGCGACGCCACATGATGCTGAACATCCTTGCGCTGGAGGACGTGTCTGTCGATGACATTATGGTGCCGCGCAATGAGGTCTACGGTATCGACCTGGATGACAACGACGAAGACATCCTGCGCTGTATCCAGACCAGCTCACATACCCGACTGCCAGTGTGGCGCGAAGACATCAACAATATCGTGGGCGTATTACACATGCGCAGCATGAGCCGGGTGATAGACAGCCAGGGCCTGGACCGCGCCGCCCTGGAAAGGGAAATGGAGAAGACGTACTTTATCCCGGAAAACACGCCGCTGAATACGCAGCTGGTCAACTTCCAGAAAGACAAAAAGCGCATGGCGGTGGTCGTGGATGAATACGGCGATGTGATGGGACTGGTCGCGCTGGAAGATATTCTGGAAGAGATCGTCGGAGAGTTCACCTCCAACCTGATCGATACCGAAGACAATATCTACGCCCAGCGCGATGGCAGTTATATTATCGCCGGCACCGCCAACGTGCGTGATATCAACAAGTCACTGGAATGGTCTCTGCCTACCAACGGGCCGAAGACGCTGTCTGGGCTGATTCTGGAAACGCTGGAGTCATTTCCCGATGCCAGCGCCGGGCTTGCCATCGATGGCTACCGGCTGGAAATTATGGAGCTGGAGGGCAACGTCGTGCAGGCTGTGCGTGCCCGGGTGGCAGACGCTTAGCCCTAACGCAGCCGGATCGTGATTGCCGCTTCCAAGCGCTCGCGGGCACGCGCAAGCACCTCACGCTTTTCTTCGTTGCTGGCCATAAACCAGTCGGTAATCTCATTGGCCGTGCGAAAGCAGCCCTGGCAAACGTCGTCGGTATCCAGCACACACACCGAAATACATGGGGAGCGAGGCTCTTCTTCACTCATCCTCGGCCTCCAGCGACGCCATGAAACGTGCGGCGTTGCCTACGTAATGATCCGCATTGTGCATCAGGCCCAACTGCTGCTCAGCAGACAACTGCCGCTTTATTTTGGCTGGCGCTCCCAACACCATGGAACCATCCGGAATCTCCATCCCTTCTGTCACCAGCGCGTTGGCACCGATCAGGCAACCTTTACCCACTTTCGCACCGTTGAGCACCACTGCACCGATGCCCACCAGCGAGCCGTCGCCTATGGTGCAGCCGTGCAGCATGGCGTTGTGCCCCACGGTTACATTCTTGCCAACCACCATTGGGAAGCCCGGATCAGCGTGCATCACTGTGCCGTCCTGGATGTTGCTGCCTGCTCCTACCTCTATGCGCTCGGCATCGCCGCGCAGTACGCAACTGAACCAGACGCTGGCGTTCTCGTGCAAGGTGACGTCACCGATGACGGCGGCGTTTGGCGCTATAAAGTGGCCGCCGCCCTTGAGAGTCACCTGCTTTTCGCCAAGACGATATTTCATGGGTTTGAACTCCAGTTTCTTTCCAGGTCAAGTCCGGCATCGTAAGCGACATTCGCCAGTTGAGCCAGTATCGCGGCCGTCACACCCCAGATGTTGTCATCACCCACCTGGTAATGCGGAACGCGTCGGGTACGGGTGTTGTCAGACATCGTCTCCAGCCGGAACAGGTTTCTATCGGCAAATGTCTTTAAAGTGGGGAAAAAAACGCTGTCAAATTCTCCCGGATCAATGACCAGATCCAGTTCCGCCGGCACCCGCGCTATGCAAGGGTATACGTGGTAGCCATGACGCGTTATCAACGGCTCGAGTTCTCCAAGCGGGTGAATCAGAGACGGCGGCAGCCCGACTTCTTCCATTGTCTCACGGGTGGCAGTGGCCCAGGTGGTCGCATCGCAGACTTCGCGCTTGCCTCCCGGAAAAGCCACTTCGCCCGGATGCAATGACAAGTGCCGCGCACGTCGGCCCAGGATAACGCGCGGCTCGTTCTCGGCGGTCAGTCCAACCAGCACGCCGGCTTCCTTGCGACCATTCGCACGGGCGACACCCTGCCATACCGGCTCATCCAGCGGCAAACCGCTGTCGAGGCGCGAGAAAACCTGTTGCTGGGTGAGGGTCACGACGGTACATCCGTCACAAGCGCGACGAGATCATAGGCGGGTGTTTCATAGGGATGAGCATCGCGCAGTGCATCGAGCGCCGGCCGCAGGCACTCGCGCTCAAGGACCATCTCAACCCGATATTCAGCGACGCGCTCAAGGGCACCCGACTGCCCGATAAAAGGCTGACTGCCCTCAAGTGGGCGAAACTGGCCTTGCCCAGCAACCTGCCAGCAGCACTGATCATAGTGGCCCACGCGTCCCGCTCCGGCGTTAAATACCGCCAGTTTTACCGCTTCGAGATGCGACTCAGGCACATAGAAACACAATTTGTACACTCACACGCCCTCAGCTTGTTGCGCATAAAATTGCAGGGCAAACGCTTCCAGCCGCTGCGCCTCTATTGCCGTCCGAATGCCTGACATATGCTGCTGATAATAAAACAGGTTATGAATGGTGTTGAGCTGGGAACCGAGTATCTCGTTGCACTTGTCCAGGTGATGCAAATAGGCGCGACTGAAGTGACTGCAGGTGTAGCAGGCACAATGCTCGTCCAGTGGCAGCGTACTGGTTTTATGCCGGGCATTGCGCAACTTGAGCACACCTCGGGAGGTGAAGATATTGCCGTTGCGCGCATTGCGCGTTGGCATGACGCAATCGAACATATCAATGCCACGACGCACGCCTTCCAGCAAATCTGCTGGCGTGCCCACACCCATGAGGTAGCGCGGCTTGTCCTGCGGCAGCAAAGGCTGCATCACTTCCAACACCTTTAGCATTTCATCTTTGGGCTCACCCACGGACAGGCCACCAATCGCATATCCGTCGAAGCCAATCTCCTGCAATCCGGCCAAAGACTCTTCGCGCAGGTGCCCGTACATGCCGCCCTGCACAATACCAAACAGCGCAGCGGAGCTGTTGCCGTGGGCCGCTTTGCTGCGCCCTGCCCAGCGCAATGACAACTGCATTGAGTCACGCGCTTCTGTCTCGGTTGCCGGATAGGGAGTACATTCATCGAAGATCATGACGATATCTGCACCCAGTTTGCGCTGGATATCCATCGAGGTTTCAGGGTCGAGAAACACTCTGGAGCCATCCACGGGAGACTGGAACTTTACCCCCTGCTCAGAAATCTTGCGCATTTCACCGAGACTGAACACCTGAAACCCGCCTGAATCGGTGAGAATTGGCCCATCCCAGGCCATAAAGTCGTGCAGGTCACCGTGCTGCTCAATAATATCGGTACCAGGGCGCAGCCACAGGTGGAACGTGTTGCCGAGAATGATCTGGGCACCGATATCGCGAATGTCACGCGGCAGCATGCCCTTGACAGTACCGTACGTGCCCACAGGCATGAATGCCGGGGTCTCAACGGCGCCGCGCGGAAACGTAAGGCGCCCGCGTCGGGCAAGCCCATCCTCAGCCAACTGTTCAAACTGCATATGGCACTGCCCGGTCATGACTGTCCCCTGGCCTGCTCACCGGCAGTAATAAACATGGCGTCTCCGTAACTGAAAAAACGGTATCGAGCCGCGATAGCGGACTCGTATGCCCGCATTATAGGGTCCCTGCCTGCGAACGCGCTAACCAGCATCAGCAGCGTAGACTCCGGCAGGTGAAAGTTCGTAATCATGGCGTCCACGCTTTGAAACGCATAACCGGGATAGATAAATATGTCGGTATCGCCATGAAACGGCCTGATGCCTCGCCCACCGCGGCTGGCAGATTCCAGTGAGCGCACCGCCGTTGTACCCACGGCGACCACGCGACCACCGCGAGCGCGTGTTTCATGCACTGCCGCACAAACCGCTTCACTGACCTCCGCAAACTCACTGTGCATTTCGTGGTCTTCGATATCCTCTGCACGCACCGGCTGAAAAGTGCCCGCGCCCACATGCAGTGTCACTGTCGCCCGCCGAATACTGCGCTCATCAAGCTGTTGCAGCAATTTATCCGTAAAATGCAGACCTGCAGTGGGCGCTGCAACCGCCCCTTCGCGCTGCGCATACACTGTCTGGTAGCGTTCGGCATCTTCCAACGCATCTTCGCGCTCTATATACGGCGGTAAAGGCATATGCCCGATGGCTGACAATATTTGCGCCAGCGGCGGGCCGCCGGCACTTGAAATATCAAACAACGCGCCATCTCTGCCCTTTACGGTCAGCGTGAAATCTCCGGGGGGCCCGCCTTGTCGATCAGTCAGGTGAATAACAGAGCCGGGCTTGGGCGACTTGCTGCTGCGGATATGGGCCAAAGCGGTATGGGTGCCCGTCACTCGCTCCAGCAAGATTTCCAGGCGACCTCCCGTGGCTTTCTGGCCCCACAGGCGCGCTGGTATGACACGCGTGTCGTTGAACACCAACAGGTCTTCTGCTCGCAGCAGATCCAGCAGATCGGAAAAATGGTGGTGTGAGGTTAACCCGGTCATCCCGTCCAACTGCAACAAGCGGCTGGCACTGCGCTCCGGCAGGGGATGCTGGGCTATCAACTCAGGGGGAAGCTGGTAAGAGAAATCGCTGCGTTTCATGGCTCTGTCTATTCGGGCTGGAAAAGATGCCCCGCTGGGCACTCACGCAAAAAAGCCGGCTGGAAGCCGGCTTTTTCCTCAAACAAGATGCTTACTTTTCTTCTTCAGCTTCTTCTTCTGCGGGGGCTTCTTCTGTGGTGGCCTCTTCAGCAGGCGCTTCGTCTGCCGCCGCTTCAGTTTCTGCCGGCGCCTTTTCGGCGGGCGCTTCCTCTGGCGCGGGTGCTGCAGGCGCAGTCACTTTCACCAGATCTTCAGCAACCAGGATGCGCACTTTCTCATCGCCATTCACGGCATTCTTTTTGGAATCCTGAACGGCATAACGATCGTCGCCACGCTTGTAAATACTGTAGTCTGCGGTTTTCTTAACCAGCTTCATGGCCATGTCTTTTCTCCTTAAGGTACTCAGAGCGCCCACCGGGATGCAGGCAACTTCTCACACTTGGGATTCTCACTGGAATCGCGTTCGCGAGTGTACAGGCAAACGCAGGATGGGTTAAGGAAAAATATTGCAGTTTGGAACGCGGTTGCTATAATCGCGCGCTCTCCAGCGAGGCGACTCAATGCCCCGCAACCCTCCTGTGCCGGAGTGGTGAAATTGGTAGACACGCCGGATTCAAAATTCTCAAGCAATTTTGTATCCCAAGTGAAAATTAAGCTTTTCTGTGGTGTACCTGTGAAAGGATTTGCGGGTAGTATAAAAAAGGACTGTCGGCAGACAATAAATGTATTTAGTGCCAGAGTGGTGAAATTGGTAGACACAGGGGATAAGCGAAAGCCAGTGTCTTTAAAAAACTGAGTCCCCCTCGTGAGCAATCGCGAGTGAGAAAAACTGGATGAATTGCTGGAAAATCTAAGTCTAGAAATAGATAGGACAATCAGCAGCCAAGCCGTCTGAGACGGAAGGTTCAACGACTACCTGAGCTGTTGCGAGATGGCTTAATAACAGGAAGTAGCTTGGATTAGAGCCCAAGTGAAACAGCGTCCAGCCCCTAAGTTCATTAGGGTGATGATATAGTCTGGCTAGCATCGAAAGATGGTAGGTTAATGTCAAAATCCCCCGCCTTCACGGGTGTGCCGGTTCGAGTCCGGCCTCTGGTACCATCTTCCCCCCCACATAAACCCAACGGATTATTTCCTACCCAAAATCCAAGATAAAACCTTGGGATACACCTGGGATACAAATGGGAGTAATCTAAATCTCTTTAGCGTAACCCCACACTCTGACCGCTACCCACCACCTTCTGACAAACCTGCTTAGCTCCAAACACCTCTACAGTTCCAGGCTAACATTTCCCTGCTTGAAGCTATTGCTCTAACATATCGGGGTGAACCTGAAAGCTCACTATTGTCCAACCGGTATCGATAGACCTTAATCAGGATAGCAATGACTACAACAGTATCTAATCCCTCTGTTCTTACCATTGGGAAACTGGCGGAGGCCGCAGGTATCAATATAGAAACCGTGCGTTACTACGAGCGGAGAAACCTGATTGAGCAGCCGACTAAGCCCGAGCACGGGTACCGGAAATACCCTCAGGCGACACTGGAGCGCATACTCTTTATTAAGCGCGCACAAGAATTGGGGTTTACATTAGATGAAATCACTACGCTGCTAACATTGAGCGAAACGTCCTGCCATGAAGTACAAGACCTGGCGGAACAAAAACTGGATACAGTGCAGGCAAAAATCAAGGATCTACAGCGCCTTCAAGCTGTTTTGAACAATTTAGTCATCCAGTGCCAGAACAACCCGGATCAATCCCATTGCCCTATAATCGAATCTTTACTCCCTTCTAGCAAGCCACTTGACTCCGTACCTTAGTACGGAGTTTATAATAGCTCTATATGTGGTTGTATGGAGCGAAAATGCCCAATCAGAATTCCAACTGGCCGGTAATAGGCGGTATCGCAGCAGCTCTTGGTGCCGGACTTTGCTGTGTCGGACCTTTTTTGCTGCTCTCACTGGGTATCAGTGGCGCGTGGATCAGCAATCTGACCCAGCTTGAGCCCTATCGGCCCCTATTCATTGTGGCGGTATTGATATTATTTGGATGGGCGGGTTGGCAAGTGCATCGCCCTATCGACCAGTGCGAGCCCGGTTCGGCCTGCGCAATCCCCCAGACTCGAAGAAGGCACAAGATCATCTTTTGGGCTGCCATGCTGCTGGCTACCCTTTTTGTCGCCAGCCCTTACTGGATACCGCTAATAGCGGAATAGGAAATCTACCTTATGAACAAGATAGCGTTAGTTGTATTGATGGCTTTTAGTCTCAGCACCTGGGCAGAATCCAAGACTGTCATTCTCGATTTGCCCACAATGAATTGCGCTATGTGCCCCATTACCGTTAAGAAAGCACTGAAAAATGTCAAAGGTGTCACTGATGCAGACGTAAGCTATGAAGGCAAGCAAGCAGTTGTCACTTTTGAGGATGAACTGACTAATCCAGATGCACTGACCGACGCCACGACCAATGCCGGTTACCCGTCCACAGTTAAGCTAGCTGACAAGCCATGAACAAAGATATTCAGTTAGACTCAGAAATCACTTGCCCTCACTGCAGTCATAAAAAGCTGGAAACCATGCCCACCGATGCCTGCCAATGGTTTTATGAATGCAGCGAATGTCATGCAGTACTCAAACCCAAACAGGGAGACTGTTGTGTCTACTGCTCTTACGGAACGGTGCCCTGTCCACCCATTCAGCAGGATAGGTCGTGCTGCTCATAACGAAATGTTTACAGTGATTTGGACACGCAAGGCATATCAGGTAGCTGTGTTCTGGAACTGATCACCCAACTTATAACTATTGCGCTTGTCTTGTTCCAATATTCCAGAATCAAGCAGGTTTCTTAGCACCTGGCGCACAACATCTAAATCCAGATCGTAATGCGCAGCTTTAATTTTTCGAAGAACGGGCGGAATGCGGCCCTGCAGAATATCACTCGTTAGTTGAGCAACCTTTTGCTTTACCTCAATTTCATATTCGCCATTGTCAATAACAGTTTCTGTCTCTCCCGGCGCGCCATAATCTCCACCAAGATCTGATTTTAAAGTACGCGCCAAACCAATCATGCCCAAGGTACTCAATTCCAATAACAGGCTAAGTATTCCATAACCCATCATCCTAGCCACTTGAGGGTCAATACTCAGGACTTGGCCAATCCCAGCAAAGAACCGAGTCGTAGGAACCGTCTGGGCTGCAGCTTCCAACCCCACATTTGAAGAATCCTCCGTTAGATCGGCCAATGTGGAGTTAAGCGACGCAATAGTCTCCAAATTAGCTTCACTTTCTTCCCACTGGCTGTGGTAAACACTACCCAATCGTTTTTCCAGTAAACGTTCATGGAAGGCTATTGCCTGCCTGGTACTTTCAACCCTCAACTGCAGGGCAATATATTGATCAGACCGAAATTGTGACTCCCGCACTAAATCATGCTCTGACGTAATCAAAAAAGCACAACTGGCTAACCAAGAAAAAGCCATCAAAACGATACTAAGGATTCCGTAATAGCGGCTTCTCTGACGCTGAGACCAAAAGAGGTATTTCCCTATATCAATGCAACACCCAATTAAAATAAACAAAACAGCTAAGAATGCGGCTTTCCCCCAACCTCCTTGATCAGGCGGGGCATCAACAGTCACGCCAGAAAGAGACAAGGCGAATAGGCTTGTCAAAACCATACTGACAAGGCAGAAAATAGCTTGAGAGACCTGAACAGAACGAAGCATAAAGAAGAAGCCACAAACGCTTTTGTAAATCGAAATGGTGGCTATATCTGCTTATAACGACAATCAGATAACTATCAGAGCATCAATAAACTTTCCATCTAACGATATTGATCAGCGTCTCAATTGGTAACGCCTTGATCCAGCCGATAATTACAAATGTGAACTGCATCACACGGCTTTCGGCAAATCAGTAGCTCATGTGTCAAACCGCATTCTGTTGAGGCATCACGGGCATTACTTTCTTTTCGTTATGAAAAGTTTCTCAACGTTATTTTCCTTCGTTGTCAATAGTATGGAACTGCAATCGATAACTATGGACAAACCGCCTGTCAGGGAACGATGGAATACTGCTTATGGGAAATTTTGAGGATAAAATGTGCCGCTCTGCGGCCAAGACATTGATGTCATCTCTTGAGTCTCTTCAGTCGATTCATTTCAAGACAAATACTCTACCGGACAATCTAATTACCTTGATGTCCAAACTCAATCTCACCGAGCAGAAGTCCCTGGTACAAAGCGCACAGCATTATGTCGTTATCAACATCAACACATCCGCACTGGAACGCCAAATCAAAGAACTAGAAGATAAGCAAGAAGAAAAAGAGCTCGAAGATATCTACCTTCTACAAGGCGCACCACTCATACTGATGCGTCGGTTGTTTGGCATGCATGCTTCAGAGTTCTCCCGTCGCCGAAACGTTCTTAACATTCGTGGAGTAGGTAGTGGCAGGCCACCTCTATGTGATGAAGAGTCCGATCATCTGGTCTGGAAGCTTTGGCAGCACCATAAACAACTGGAGGAACGTGAACGTTTTCTCAAGATAGCCGACGAAACCAGTCTGGATCTTCACCTTATATGGAGCGCTTTACGCGAGCATATTGATAGTTGACTGCCTGAAATGTGACCTCGGAACCTCATTTTCTCATCCCAAATACAGTATAATTACTCATCCCTAAACGGACTCCAACCTTGAAGGAGAACAATGGATGTTTACTCAAAGCTCATTTCGCATCTCATGCATCTTGGCCATGCTACTTTTGTCCACGTCGGCAACAGCGGAGCAAAACTGGGAATATCTGGTCAAAACCTACCCCTTACTCGGCAATGACGGGGCATTAACCCAAACGTTGAATAAATTAGGTGAGCAGCAGTGGGAGCTTGTGAATTGCGCCAAAGGCAGTGCAAAGCTTACTTGTATTTTTAAGCGCCCTGCAAAAGGTGCCTAGCCTGATGAAATGGCTCAAAGCATCTTATCTATTCATTGCTGCATTAATTGTCGGTGTGCTCAGTTTATGCTGGCGCACCCTGCTATTTTTAATTGATCTAATCGATGGTGGTGATGACGAAAATGATCACGCCCCAACCGACAACATTATTCATTACAACCACCGAAGCGGTGAAATCGATCCGGTAAAACGTGTCGACGGCCTTTACGACAATAAGTTATAGAAAATGCCCGCAAAACCGAAGTTCTACGGGCATTGGGTTTGATCAACTAAAGCAACCCTCGCTCAGCAAACGATTCCACTGTCTCATCACCTACTATAAAGTGATCCAGTACCCGGATATCTATCAATGACAAAGCCTCTTTCAGCCGTTGTGTGATATTTCTATCACTCTGACTGGGCTCAGCCACTCCAGATGGATGATTGTGAGCAAAAATCACTGCAGCAGCATTCACCTGCAAAGCGGCCTTGACCACTTCACGGGGATAAACACTGCAACCATCAATGGTGCCCGCAAACATTTCCCGATACTCAATCAGTCTATGTTGGCTATCAACAAACAGGCAGCTAAATACTTCTCGCTGCTGGCCTGCTAGCTGTAAGCGCAGATAGTCACGTACTTCATGTGGGGAAGTAAACACCTGGTCACGGGTTTTCAATCGTGCATAGAGCAAGTGTTTGGCTTCAGCAATCAGTTGGTTTTCCTGCTCGAATGCCGTTTCGGTAGAATACATTTCATTCGAAGGTTTAACGGTTTTCATAATGTGCTCCCATAGGAATAGGGAACACACCAGGTCCTTATGGGAACGGTGGTTCCCATAAGGATGAAATGGACAGCATATTAACGCTAGGTCAATACTGCCCTGGTGGCGTGTTATCCATTTGCGACTTGAGGCGTGCCCTCATGATCATCAAAAGTACGTTGGTCTTCATAGACCAGTTCACCGTTGATTTTCATAGAGAGAATGCGCGTCAAGAAGCCACCTATCGCAGCCCCCAATTCACCGGCACGTTCACCTTGTTTATAGATGAATGCTTTGGCACGAGGGTTAGCCATATTGAAGCGAATCAGCACATTGGCATCCTCGGCTTCGATAGCTTCCCGGTGTTCTAACACAACACCGAGCACGGTTTCAGACGAAATAACGAGATCATGATATTCATAGTGCACGTTATCCGCTGGCCCCTGGATAACCGATACTTGAGCTGCATAGCGCTCAGGTTTACCTTCAGCACCGAATTCACGAATGCTGTTCAGATAACCGATGCCATTGGCATACTCGTTGAAGTACCGATTGTTTTCTGCAGTAGCAGAGGACGTTGTTGTATTTTCAGTTGGTTTACTCATAGCAGTGCTCCTGATTCAATGAGTTGATGTGATAAAAAGAGCCGCCGACCCAATGGGGCAACAAGCTCCCCGGTTGGGTGAGTGAACAAACAGATCATTCCGTACTCCCGTAGGAATTACTGCATACCACGCCGAAGCGTTGATCCGGGTATGTAAGGTGCTATTGAGACAGCAATAGCGACTGTTGGTAACTGTTAGGCTGGCTGACAACATCATTTACTTGCCCCTTTCTTCCCCTTAAAACGCCCTCCTAGTCTGGGATTAATTCGCCCCGCTCCGGCTGTGCCACGGGTGATCGCCTGGGTAGCACCATCGAGCTGAGAAGCCGCTCGAATACCTGCCAAACCCAGGTAGACGGATAGCAGTAACGGCAATACCAAATACAACCCACCAGTGAGAAAGTTAAGAATGATCCGCTTGAGCGTGAGGTCAGTGCTAAACAGCGTGGTCACGCTGCCAGGGTCGGGATAAAACGCCTGAATCAGGTTTTGATCCACCCACCAGGCAAAGAACCAAAGTACTGTCCAGAACTTCACTGTGAACAAAATCAATGCGCCAATAATCAACAAAGAAAACTTGTAGCGGCTGATTAAGATAAAGAACGGCAACAGCGCGTAGAGTCCCATCAGGATCAGCGCTTGCACCATGGGTGCCGCTTCAAGAAATACGCGCAAATAGGCGGCAAAAGACACACTGGTCTTTCCAAGGCCGTAAGCAGCCAGACCTTGTTGTGCGGCATTCTGTACCGACACCATCACCCCAGGTTCCCCAACACTGAAATCGACCAGATTCCCATAGGCGAAGTCGTAGCCGCGAGTAGTCCAACGCGGCGGAGAATTAATCAATGCAATTTGTATAACCGTATCGCGACGTGGCGCAGGGTCCCACCCCGGTTCAGCGGCAGCAGAAAGTAAATCGAGATCACCTAGCTCATTAAGAATTGATTGTTGAATGCCTTGCCACCATTCTGTGCAGAATGGCTTTCCATAAACAGGGTTATTAGACGCATCCCACTCTACGTCCCTGAGGGCCGACCAAGGGTATCCTTCCCTGACGGTATCAGCACGGATGCTATTGTAATATCCCGGTATTTCCTGATACACATGCGAGCCAATCCAATCAGGGTCACTCTCACCATAACGATTTAGCAATGCTGTAATTGCTGCACTGCTGGGACGTTCGGCCAAGTATTTTGATCGCGCCTCAACGAAACAGTCTCGAAAGAAATCGTTGATCTCATGTTGCAAATTAGGGTCTTGAATGGATGCATCGCGCAATTCATCGACATACCCCCGAAAATCCAAAGTGGGCGGTACATTTTCCATCACTGCGCGATTAAAACCCGAACTAAAACTCATCACCGCATACCAGAACACGGGCACGCTCACAGTAACCGGTGCGGCATTAAACGAAATGCCTCCCCCATAGGTAGTGCGTGAGTTATTGACCGTCGCCACTGGCTGTGCAGGTGTTCCAATGACTGCGCGTGGAGTAAACGACAAATCGACAGCATTCAGCGGTGTCGCCGGTACAGCTGCAATCAAGATCACGAAGAAGGCCACAAAGAACTCCACCTCGACAATACGTAATGTGGTATTGCCCGCTTCCTCGGCATCTTCACCCGCATACGAACGAATAATAGTATCGAGAAGAATACCCAGAAACGGCAGAAATACGATGCCGGTAGCCACCAGCACGTCCCAAATACTGTTATAAAACAGCCAACCAAATAGCGTGGTGTAAAGTTCTAACGTACTATCAACAGCCATACTATTAAGCCACCCAACCCAGCAAAGCCGCTAAAGGATTCTGAACAATCAAACATTCGTAAAGGATGATCAAAATAACTAATGGGCGACGGCTTGCTGAGGATGAAGAGTCATGCCGACGATGACGGGTAAGATGGCAGACAAGCCGAGGCCAACACAGCACCAGCAGACTATAGATAACAGCGCGCCACCAACCCAACGGCAAGTTCGCGACCAGTGTACTTATCGCCTGAGGAGGCTGCGAACTCCCCCAGATACTGACCGCGACGCCCACTATGAGTAACAGTACCAACGCAACGGAGGTATACCCCCAGAACAAAAACTGCCTCTTTACAGAGTAAAATTTCATTGCTCCACACCACCATTTTTCAAGGGACGAGGGTCAGTCGGTACTGTGGCAGGCGTATTCACAGACGATTGGCGGATCGCATTGTCCCGCAGCAATAGCTCTACAACGGTCGAAGTGACAAATTTATCGCGGGCATCTTTCTCGAAAATCACATTACTGATTTCACTTTCCAGCTCATCCAGCGCCTGGATTACCTCTTGCTGCGCGATCTCATTCGCTGCGACATAGCCCTCCTTGCGACCAGCCAATAGCAAGCGTCGAATGATCATCGCCTCCTCCATGACCCTCGCTTCGGCAATTTCCTGGCCGAGCTTATTAATGACAATGGATATTTCGTCGGGAGATTGATTTCGAATCGCCAGAATGACTTGCAGCGTCACCGCAATACCCGGCGCTTCGACTTGCTCCAGATTTACCCGTGTAGGCTGTGTTGAACCTGAAACCAGATCCACTAACAGCTGCACGATATCGTCAGTAGTCTCCTCAATATAGGGAATCAGTCCTTTTCCAGGCCTTGTCCCTTTGGTACAGCTGTCACAGAGACCTACCTCAATCTCACCCAGTACATTATTGATCCACCGGTCAACCGCGTTAGGACCGGCAAAATGCTGAGCAAGAGGTGCGCTACCAGGCAAGTTACTACTTGTTTCTGGAGGCCGTTGCGACAATATATTCAATCCAGCTTTGGCAACATCTGACAGCACCCGAATCGGCGGCTGGTTAACTCCACCCGCCCTCAGGCCACCTACCCATTCAATTCCCTCGTTAGGCGCATCTTCTGCATCGTCGACCGCATCATGGATATTGGCTCCACCAATTCCCACCGACCGCTTCCAGGAGTCGCCCCAACTGACTGTAATCCACTCATCAAAAGGGTTTGTGTTATTGGCGATCTCGTACTGGATACGCTCACAGCTTTTAGTGGCCAGCGAAAAGGATTCGTTGGCGCGCAATAAGGCGTTTTGAAACAGGTCATACAGGCCAGGATTTGCCTTTTGAAGAATATAACCAGGCAAATTTGCTATCGCGGCTGTGGCTGCCAATTCAATGGCATTAACAGCGTTATCGACACCATTTCGCAAATTGTCCAGTGAACTTTCAATAGCCACCATTGGATCAAAACCGCTGCAACTGAGAGCAGAGGCCTGTCCGCTTAGTGATAAATCAATCGTAGTGATATTGAGGCTGGGGGGAATAGCAATATCCCGCCCCCCACCAATCTTGTAGTAAAACAGGCTATCGTCGCTTGGCGCTTCTGCGGCAATTAGCGAATGACACGTCATAACACTAACCGCCAGGATAACCAACCGGCGACAGAACCGCGTGGTTGTATGTTTGGCAATCATAAACAAACCCTCACCGGAACAGTGAATAAGTAAGCACCTTTTGCCTCACAACACTCGTAGGGACGCCACAAGGTAAACGCGTATCGGTTATCTTCAGAATGACGCCCCTGGGACCACGAAGTACTCAACACATCGTTTTCACCAAAGGCATAACATTGCTCATCAACTTCAGGAGCCAGCATTTGCCATACCCCCGTATCCGGATCATTCTCAACCAACTCGCCCGGTAACCAGGTACGGTTATAACCATTACCATCAAGTGCGTTATAGACATGGGGTTGGCGGGTTTGGGTAACGATATTGCCAGCCCGCTGTGCAACCACCGCAGCCGCTTTGGCATCATCCTTTTGATTGATAAATCCCGTTCGCGGCCAAACCGGCCCCCATTGTTGCTGGATTCCATCGCCCACAACGCGCCGACCAGGTAGTAGGTTTTGTAAATACAACATCTCCGGCAAACCAAGACGCCAGGTCAATGCATCCAGAGAAGAGAGCAGGTAGGGATTAAAAGACTCAGCTTCGGACGGGCAGTAATACCCGGTGTTGCCGATAAAATCAGAAACTGAGGAGAACGGGTGACCAATCGCGGTCACTTCTTTGAATCGCAGGCTCTGGTCCGTCGCTGGATTCCCGCCTTCGGTTCGATGCCCGCCTCCCACAAAAGCACCGTGAAAGGTACTGACGATCCCACTAACTATTCCTGAATCTAGCGAACCAAATAAGGATTCCATCTCCTGCCATGGGTTATCGCCGGGCTCGTCGTAGACACTCACCACCAGATCCGGATTGTAGTGTGCGACTCGGATGCTGGTCTCGATAGAACATTCATAAATACTGCAACGCAGCCAGACACAGACGCCAGTAATGCAATAGTTCAAGCAGGAACGATCCAGCGTAATTGCTCCAACAATATCCGCAGTTGTTATCGTCGTCGGTTCTGCCTCAAAGGCCTGTAGTTTGTATCCTTGCAACAGCACAAATAGCATGACTACTTGAATAAGTTTATTCATCAATTACCCCCTCCCTTTTTATCTTTAAGCCACTGACGATACCGGTTGATGGCTAGAGAGAGATCGGTCATTCCATAGATCACCGCTTGCTTGTCGAAAATAATCACTGGATATCGGTCAAGGCCATACGCCATCATTGTGCCCAGAGGAAGATATGCAGCGCGCAATTCGTCTTCCAATTTAGAACGTCCTATTTCAGCAATTTTCTGCTGAACCAAGGCGCGGGCCAATGTTTCATCATTGGGCAGCCCTTCGCTCAATTGCTCCTGGATAGTCTGGACTGCATCAAGACTTAGGATGGTAATTTCTGGATTGTTTTCGGAAGGGCTCGCGCTATGCGAATCGGCTAGCTGAAAAGGTCGTTGATTAGAGGTGATCGCAATAATTGACTGTGGCAAGTCGTCAGCACTAGCTGACGATATGGTCAGTTCCACGAACACTATTGCAGCAGATACAACAAAAATCTTCAGTTTCGACACACTTTAATCTCACACATAGGCTCAGTTGGCCCTATGGTTAATCAGTTGCCGAAATAGAACGATAAGAAAGCTTTCATGCCGAAAAGTAAGATATTTGGAGACTTAGGAGATTAAATCAGGATGCCGTCCAATGAACGCTGGATGACTAATCCTATAATTATTTGGCCGACAAGTTTTGCAGAATGCCGCACTCTTCGATAGTGCGGTTATTGGAGCAACTATTGCGGAGTGAAGTTAACTGTTGCCGAAGCCCTTCCAGCTCCTTCATACGTTGCTCTACTTGTTCAATATGATTATCAATCATATTGTTCACATCATCGCAATGCGTACCCGGTGACTGGTTTAAATCGATCAGTTGGCGAACCTCTGATAAAGCAAGGTCAAGACTACGGCAATGTTTGATAAACATCAGTTGTTCAACAGCCGACTGGTCATACAGACGAAAATTTCCTTCACTACGCGCTTTTGATTGAAGCAGCTTCTCTTTTTCATAATAGCGTATTGTCTGCACAGAGCACCCGGTCAATTTGGCGAGTTCACCAATTTTCATCATTTTCTCCAACGCTTGACTCTATAGCAACCATAGAGTTTACACTATAGATACCAAGCCAAACAAGGGATACAAAAGAGCGGCTCATCCGATATTTTAACTACAATTCAACGGCGCTGATTGTGAAAGCTCATTAAGAGGAGCGAATTAAGGAAATGGCAACGTAATTTAATTACGGCTCAATTTAACTGGATTAACTTAATCTGGCCTACATGGGAATATTGATGCGTATTATCAAACCTATTATTTTAATTGTAGCTTTCACTGCTTTTCTGAATGGATGCTCCGAGAATACCGAACAATTGCCACCCCCAATCCCGAGCGTGAAAACTTTTACAGTAGGCGAATTGACAAAAGGACATGCTCGGCGTTTATCGGGTTATTTATCAGCGAGCGAAGAAGCGGTGCTTAGTTTTCCTGTAGGTGGAACTCTGAATTCGGTTCTTGTGGTTCCGGGTGACGAAGTAAAAAAAGGACAAATTCTGGCTCGTTTGAATAGCCGTCCGTTCGAACTGGCGTTACAGGATGCACAAGCAAAATTGCAGGCAAGTCGCGCCCGCCTTCAAGAAGTCGAACAGCGTTACAAACGTATAAAAAACCTGGCAAACTCGAAATTCATATCTGTGTCTGAGCTCAACCTGGCTGAGGCTGAACTTAGCTCAGCTCGGGCGCATGTGGCGTCGGCACAGAGTCAATTGGAGGATGCTGAGCAAAACGTGCTAAATGCAGTAATGTTGGCTCCCTTTTCCGGATCAATTTCTCAACGAACTGTTGACCCCTTTGAAGAGATTAAAGCGGGTGACCGAGCTCTGATCATCAGCTCACAAGATCAACTACAAGTAGAGGTGCTAGTACCGGAAACACTGATTCAATATGTGGAATTTGGACAGAAGGTGATCATCGATTTCCCTGCACTAAAAGGAATTAGTACTGATGGAATGATTACTGAAATTGCATCAAAGGTAGCTGGCACCGCTTATCCGGTGAAAGTTCGGTTGATGAACTCACCACCTGAATTGCGAGTGGGTATGAGTGCAGCGGTCACCTTTAACTTTCAGCAGGCTGATCTGGAATCGGAAACTTATATGATTCCCATATCGGCACTAAATTTAAGCTTCATTACCGCTGAAACTGGCCAGCAGGAATCAGCAACCATTGATCGTCGTAATGTGCCGTTATTGGTATTCAATCCCGAAACATCGCAATTAGAAAAACGTGAAGTAATGATTGGAGAGTTACGAGGAAATCAACTGGAGGTGTATAGCGGCTTACAGGAAGGTGAGCAAATTGTAACTGGAGGGGTGGCGATGTTGCGAGACGGTATGACTGTGCGTGTATGGACCCCTGAAATGGGGCTGGCACGTTAGCGTGCGTTGATAATGTGATGCACAAACTAACGCAATTCGCGATCGAAAATTCCCGCTTTACAATTTTATGGCTGCTGGCAATTTTTGTAGGAGGTATAGCTACATATCAAAATCAGCCGCGCCAGGAAGACCCCCAAGTGACTCTGCGAGTCGGTAATGTAGTTGCCCAGTTTCCCGGTTTATCACCGGAGCGGATGGAGCAACTAGTGACCAAACCGATAGAAGCTGCAATTAAGCAGATTCCAGAAATAGAGACTATCGATACCGTTACCATGACGGGCCTGACCATTGTTTCGCCGAAGATTGCGCCCAACCACTCAGAGCTCGAGCCCATCTGGGCAGAGTTGCGCGTAAAAATGGACGATCTGATTCGGCACCTGCCTAAAGGAGTTCACGGCCCATTTGTTAATGACGATTTTGGTCAGGTTGCGGTGTCGACGCTGGCGTTGACGGGTGACGATTATACGATGGCTGAGCTGTTTGAAATCGCCACTGATTTACGCGATGAGTTGTCGTCGCTACCCCTCGTGTCAAAGGTGAAACTTTATGGCGTTCAGGATGAACGTATCTGGGTAGAACTTAATCCTGAGTTTTTGGAACAAGTTGGCTTAAGCGTCGATGATGTCTCAGCCACTATCAACGCTCAGAATTTGGTGCTACCGGGCGGGACCGTCAGTGCCGAGAACCAACGCATAGGGATTGAACCGTCCGGTGACTTTAACTCATTATCAGAACTCGAAAATCTACCGCTGAAAACTCCTGCAGGCGGCCTGGTGTATCTGCAGGATATAGCCGTGATTCATCGCGCCTATGTTGATCCTCCAGAGACGCTGGCTTTTTATAATGGTAAGCCAGCCATTGTTCTTGGCGTTTCGATGACCAATGGTTCAAACGTTGTTGCCATGGGTAAACAGTTGGTTGACGAACTTTTGCTGATCCGACAGCGCCTACCCGTGGGCATGGACTTAGATGTAGCCGTTTTTCAACCTGACCTGGTAGAGACATCGGTAAATAGCGCATTCAACAATCTACTTCAAACCATGCTGGTGGTATTGATGGTAGTGCTGCTGTTTCTTGGATGGCGTGCAGGTTTGATTGTTGGGCTTATGGTGCCATTGACTATATTAGCAACATTAACGGGTATGTCTTTCACAGAAATTGAACTGCACCGTGTATCTATTGCAGCCATTATTGTTTCACTGGGTCTACTTGTCGACAACAGTGTAGTAATCATAGAAGACATTCGTCGCAGGCTCGACTTGGGCGAAGGGCCTTTACCGGCAGTATTGCAGGCACCAAAAACGCTAGCGTTGCCTTTGCTGACCAGTTCACTGACAACCGTGTTAGCCTTTGTGCCTTTATTACTCATATCTGATGCGATCGGTGAGTTTTTGCGTTCTCTTGGTCAGGTAGTCACTTTGGCATTACTTCTATCTTGGCTGATATCTGTTACCGTTGCACCAGCATTGTATTACTGGTTTTTAACTGGAAAGGCAAAGACAACAAGAACACCATCGATAGCAGCATCCTCCATTTCTGGCAATGACTCGAACTATCGATTTTATCGGTACTGTCTCGAGTTCATTTTGCAACATCGACTTGCATTTATTTTGGCTTTATTGGGGGCTCTGATCATATCATTATCAATGTTCAGCTTGGTAAAGCAGAGATCATTAGGGCCATCGGAACGCAATCAGTTTTCAGTTTATCTAGACCTACCTGCCGGTTATGATATTACCGCCACAAAAGGGTCCGCAGAGACTCTAATGCGCTATTTACTCAACAAAAGTTACAATCCAGAAGTAACCGATGTGGTTGGCTACGTGGGTACTGGTGGGCCGCGTTTTTTTCTAGCGTTAAGCCCTAATGATCCGCAGCCAAACAAAGCATTTTTTGTGGTCAATACGCAAAGTTATCAACAGGTTGACACAGTAATGAAGCGCGCACAACAGTATATTATTGAGGGGTTGCCGCTGGCGACCGGTCGTGCTGAATTGCTTTTTTTGGGTACGGCCCCACTAGGAACAGTGGAGTACCGAATTAGTGGCCCGGAAATTGGGACATTGCGACAGCTTGGGCAGCAGGTGAGCAACGCATTTTATGAAATCGATAGCATCCAGGCAGTACGCAATGACTGGGAAAATCCAGTCTTGAAAATACGCGTCGAGATTGATCAGGACCGCGCACGTCATTCAGGCGTCACCAGCCAAGTGATTGCTCGTACTTTATCGGGTTACTACGATGGTGAAGCGGTGACGGTATTTCGAGAGCGAGAAAAAAACATCCCGATAATAATGCGGGCACAACCCAACATGCGAGATACCATTGATGGATTGCGCACAGTAGAAGTACCCTCTAGCAATGGCACATTCATACCATTGATGCAATTTGCTGATTTCTCCGGTTCTATCGAACCAAGTAAAATTGTTCGCCACAATCAGGAACGAACTTTAACCATTGCAGCCAAACACCCTAAACTGACAGCGGTTGAGTTGAATGCGTTAATGCAAGAAAAACTTACCAGTCTCGCACTGCCTGCCGGATATACGATCGAATTAGATGGAGAAATCAAAGGCGCAGAGAAGTCCAGAGCTGCGTTGTTTCAATATGCGCCACAGGCACTATTTGGCGTTTTTGTTTTACTGATATTACAGTTCGGTTCATTTCGCCGGGTAGGTATTATTCTGTCAACTATCCCGTTGATTCTGATAGGCGCCATATGGGGGCTACTTGTTTTCGAAGCCTATTTTGATTTCACTGGCATGCTGGGACTGTTCAGCCTTGCCGGTATTCTAATTAACAATGGCATTGTGTTGATTGATCTAATCGATAAGAAACGCAAAGATATACCCGATATTAACCAGGCAGTTATTGCTGCGGCAATGGAGCGAGCCAGACCCATTATCATGACCACGCTTACGACTATTGTCGGGTTGGTTCCACTGGCATTGTTTGGTGGTGAATTTTGGTACGGTATGGCTATTGTCATCATGTGTGGCTTGGGGTGTGGCACGCTGTTGACATTGGGCTATGTACCCGTGATATACAGCCTATTATTCAACAAAAACATACGACTATCAGCGCAGCCACAACCATAAGCACAGTGAAAGGCTGAAACTAAGTGACGCGATCAGAACATTGATTGTAGCAATTGCTACAAAGCGTCCCACTATAAATACGAAAGTGGCCATGGGCGCTGCCCAGCGTACCCGCCCCATGCTGATGACAGGGCTGGCGTTGTCGATTTCGCTAATTCCCATTCTGGTGAGTGATGGCACCGGTGCGGATGTGATGAAACGCATCGCCGCGCCAATGGTGGGCGGCACTGCATCGGCAATGGTAGCGGTACTGCTGGTGTTTCCGGCCTTATTTGTCCTGTGGAAGTCGCCGGCAGTTAACTCGGCGAGATTCATTCTCTTGGAGCCTAGCACAACATCGAGGGCCAACCCTTGCAAGCTGCAGTTACACCCAACCACAGGCTGATTGCAAGTGTCTGAAGCACTTAAGCAACCGAGTAGCTCAGTGCCGGGGGGACTCCCGCAGGACACCGACATCAATGCTTCACAAAGATGTCGATACTACCGGCTTCATCAAAGCTCATCACGTTGTAGGGTTCTTTGGTACTGCCACGCTCCATACCGGGTGTGCCAATGGGCATGCCCGGTACGGCAATGCCTTTGATCTCAGGCTGAAATAAGAGCAGGCGTTTTATGTCTCTGTGCGTGATGTGTCCTTCAATCACATAGTCGCCAATCACCGCCGTATGGCAGGCAGCAACCTCAGGCGGAACGCCAAGTCGACGCTTGTGCGCGTAGACATCTCGGGTATTCACAACGGTGACTGCATAATCGTGTTCTTGCAGGTATCTTATCCACTTGTCACAGCAGCGACAGTCCGGGTTTTTGTAGACCGTAATCTCGTTGGGCAGCAGCGCCGCAGCCTGGAGACTGGATGTGATGTTGAAGGTGAGCACCACCACGATAATCAGGAATCTCATCTATGTCTCCGGCACAGTGATTATGGCCTTTAGGGCTGTCTGCACTACAGTGTGATCTAAATGGCGAGCAAAAAATGTTAAGTAGCGCAAAGCGCTTTAAAATACTCCCTTTGATCCTGCCTCTCGGCTAGGTCCATCCCGGCGCGTCTATCGCGGGTTTTTTGCGAGCTGAAAAATGGCGACTACGGATGGATAATTGTCAATGGATGCGCATCGCACGGAATTTAAGATAGGCTTTCGTCTTCCCCTGAGTGACACGCTAGTCGCCCTAACACCGTGGGTAATCGTCATGATGTGAGGCAGCGTTAATGACCACAGACAACGCGACGAGAAAACCAAAGTACACCAAGGACGTCAGGCTCCATAGGGCTTGACTCTATAGCTACTATAGAGATTAAGCTAGACCCTACTGATAAAGCAAGGGTGTAATGATGACAAATTCGTGTAACGGCGGCTGTGAAAAATCGGCTAACGAGGAGGTGAGCTCGCCCTCTTTGCCCAGGGGCATGGGGGGCTTTGCCAGCGTACTGACCGTACCCCAGATGGATTGTCCCTCGGAAGAGCGGATGATCCGTCTGGCTGTAGAGGCCATCGACCCCGCAGTGGCCCTAGAGTTTGATACCCCGAATCGCAAGCTCACGGTGTTTTATGGGGGCAATTTTGCACCCATTCAGGCCGCTATCGAAAATCTTGGACTGGGGGCAACCGTAGATGATACGCGACCCATTGATGGGGAGGACTTCTCAGCAGCGGTCACCTCCGCGCAGGCAACCAACAGCAAGGAAGCTGGCGTCCTCAAGTGGCTATTAGCGATCAATGCCCTCATGTTTGGGGTAGAAATCAGCATCGGTTGGGTTGCACAGTCGACTGGATTAATTGCCGATTCCTTGGACATGTTTGCTGATGCTGCCGTATACGGCCTAGCGCTCTATGCGGTAGGGCATAGTGCTCAAATGAAGCTGCGTGCCGCGCACTTTGCAGGCTGGTTACAGATGCTGCTTGCACTGGGTGCGTTGAGTGAAGTTATCCGGCGATTTTTGTTTGGCAGTGAACCGGAGTCGATGCTCATGATGAGCTTTGGCTGCGTGGCACTGGCGGCCAACACCCTGTGCCTGGTGCTCATTGCCAAACAAAAGGACAGCGGAGCCCACATGAAGGCCAGTTGGATTTTTTCAGCCAACGATGTGATTGCTAATCTTGGGGTTATCGGGGCTGGTTTATTAGTTGCATTGACTGGTTCACGCTACCCGGATCTAGTGATTGGTTTTTTGATCGGTTTGATCGTTCTAAATGGCGCTCGCCGCATTTTGCAACTGAAATCCTGACGGCGAGCGTTTGAGTCTATGAAATCACACAGCCAGCAATCCTATATACCCGCGTTGAAATATCACACTTTAACACGCTTTTATGACGTAATAGTGCGGCTGACCACCCGTGAAGGGATCTTTAAACGCAAATTGGTTGAATTAGCGGCCCCTCAAGCTGGAGAACACATTCTCGATGTTGGCTGTGGCACCGGCACATTGACCCAACTGTTTACACAGCGCGAGCCAAACCTTCATATCATGGGACTTGACGCCGATCCAGTACAGCTAAAGCTGGCACGAAAAAAATTGGCTGCTAGTGACAGTAAAATTACTTTGCAACAAGGGTATGCACAACAGCTACCACTTGACTCACAGACGTTCGATATCGTAGTTTCGAGCTTATTCTTTCATCATTTGACAACCCACCAAAAACGCGAAGCCTTGGCTGAAATTCTTCGTGTCCTTAAACCGGGTGGCCGGCTGAGTATCGCAGATTGGGGAAAGCCGTCATCGCGTATTCAACGACTCTTGTTTTTCATCGTTCAACTACTGGACGGTTTTGAAACGACACGGGACAGCGTTAAAGGCACATTACCAAACCTTATGAAAGAAACCGGATTCGCTGATGTAGAGAATAGTAGATTTGTACCCACATTCTTGGGAACCGTTCGACTTTTTCAAGCAAAAAAACCGCCAAAACAACCTAATACAACATTAATAAACTAAAATGAATAATTGGAAATTGAGTACCTGTTGCAAATTGACTCTGTTCCCCATTATCGGGATGGTATAGACTTGTTAACTATGTTGCGTCCATTTATCTCCTATCTGTTTATTTTCTCGCTACTCTTTATGGGTATCGAAGGCGCAGTCGATTCTGTGGGTGGAGAACATCCTCACGGGGAGGAATACGCACATGTTTTGGATAGCGATGATTCTCCTCCGCCAGGCTTAGAGGGCAATGACAGCCATTGCCAGCACTGTTGTCACGGTCACTGCAGCAACATCTCAGGGCATCTCACCGTCATGAACTATGATGTGACCGACCAGAGATTTTCTATTTACGAACCTCACATACTCAATTTCGCTCAGGCACCACCTACCCCGCCACCCAACGTATAAATCATTTCTAATTTTTATCAGCATATTGCTGCTGTGGGGCGACCTTCGTCCACAACAACGGCGTGTGCATGAATATTCACGGAATATCGGACTATGATTTATGCAAATACGACACATTATTGCTGCCTTATTGTTAGGTAGCGTACCCCTATTGGGCTGGACAGATTCATCAGATCTGTCCAGCCTCAACCAAACACGGCGCGTCAACTCTTCCTCAATACTGGGACTCGAAGACGCCATTGCCCGCACCCTGAAAAACAACCCACAGTTGTACCAATACCGTTTTCGCCAGCGAAGCCTTGTAGCACAGCGCGAAACCAGCTCGCTCTCCCCTGCTCTGCAGCTGGGGCTGGAAGTCGAAAACATAGCGGGCAGCGGAGAATTCAATGGCGTTGATAGCGCGGAAACCACCCTTGCACTGTCTTCCGTGATTGAACTGGGGGGCAAAGCACGTTCACGGGTTGGGTTAGCTGATGCCAGAACCGACCGTTTGGATTTTGAACGTCAGGCAGCAACACTGGATTTACTCGGCGAGCTAACGGCACTTTTTATTCGTTGCCGTGCCACCCAGGAAAACATTCGCCTAGCCGAAGAGGCAGTTACGCTATCGCGGCGAATGCTTAAAACCGTTGAGAGCCGAGCGGCAAAGGGTGCAGCCCCTGAAGCTGAAGTGATGCGAGCTAAAGCAGCACTCACCCGAGCATCCATCCGTCTGCATGCCTTACGCAGCAGCTTTGAGCGACAGAAAGTCGCACTCAGCAGTTTCTGGGGTGATACCAACCCCCGGTTTGCTGAACTCAGTGGCAGCCTGTCAGTTTTTAGTCCTTCAGATGACTTCACCAGCTTGTTGCAACGGGCCAAGAAGTCCCCTGCCATTGCCATTTTTGCCAGTGAAGCGCGCTTGAAAGACGCTGAAGTCAAATTGGCTCAGGCACAAAGCCGCGTGGATATTGGCTGGCAATTGGGTGTCAGGCGTTTCGAAGAAACAGATGACACCGCATTTACTGCTGGTATTTCGATTCCGCTGTTCAGTGGTAAACGCAATCGTTCCTCAATTACGTCGGCATTGGCTGAGCGCAACGCGGTGGATTATCAGCAAGCTGATGCCATGCTGAAACTACACAACCGTTTGTTCACTGCTTTTTCCCAGCGCGAAGAGAATACGGCTGCGGTGGAGCAATTTAACTCACATGTTTTACCTGCATTGGAAAAGGCATTGGCTTTGACACAGCAAGCCTATGAGAACGGACGTTATCGCTATCAGGATTGGATTGCTGCCCAGGAAGAGCTACTGACCGCCAAGCAACAACGCATTGAAGCGGCAACCGCAGCACAACTCAATCAGGCGCTTATCGAGCATTTGATTGCCGAACCGTTAGCCACTAATAACTTACCCTATTGATACTGCGTCTTTGCAAAAAAAAATTGCAAAGACCGACAGGAAATAATTATGAAAATTTTACGACTTTATTTATACCTAACGATTGCAGCAGCCCTCGGCGTAACAAATTCTGCTTTCACTCTGGCAGCCTCCGATGATCACAACCACGATCATGAAGCTCATGCCACCGAAGATACACAACATAGTGAGAGCGAGGATCATAAGCACCAAAATGAACATGGCGACACAGACAATCAGTCCCACGATGACGAGGAAAATACCAGCCGCATCGATAGCAATATGGCTACCCAAGTCGGTATTGGTACAACAGCCGCCACAGAACAAACCCTTCACCAAACCATCACCAGCTACGGTGTGCTGTCAACCGGGCCGGCACAGCTCAGCCACATGCGCGCACGTTTTTCAGGATTGATCACCTCCGTCAAAGCCAGTATCGGCGACACCGTCAAAGCGGGAGACTTGTTAGCCGAAGTGGAATCCGATGCAAGCCTAAAGAAATATTCAGTACGTGCGCCAATTTCAGGGACGATTGTTCAGCGTCACGCTAATACCGGCGAAGTGACTAAGGATCAGGTGCTGTTTTCTATCGCCGATTTCGACACGCTGTGGGCCGAATTTCGTATCTATCCAGCACAAAGCGGTAATGTCGTTGCCGGGCAAACTGTTGAGGTTATCTCTGACATTCAAAGAATTACTGGCAAGATCAGTCATATCATTCCGGCCCTGGATAAACCCTATCAGCTTGCTCGGGTACCATTGGATAACCGGCAGTTAGGCTTATCGCCCGGCCTATTAGTTGAAGGGCGCATCATTATTGACGAATTTAATGTGCCGTTAGCTGTTGAAAAGAACGGCGTGCAGCAGCTGGGCGGACGTTCTGGTGTATTTGTCCAAGAAGAGGATACTTATCACTTTGCCCCCTTAGTTCTAGGTCGTAAAGATGAGCATTACGTTGAGGTACTTAGCGGTCTTGAAGAAAGCCAGCGTTACGTCAACCGAAACAGCTATCTGATCAAAGCGGATATTGAAAAATCCGAAGCCGAACACGAACATTAAGGGGCGCACCATGATTGATTCACTACTGCGCCTTGCCATTGAGCGGCGCTATCTATTTCTTAGCTTGATACTGATTATTGTCGGTGTCGGTGTCTGGAGTTATCAAAAACTACCGATTGATGCCGTACCGGACATTACTAATGTTCAGGTGCAGATCAACACGTCAGCACCGGGCTACTCACCGCTGGAAGCGGAACAGCGGATTACCTATCCGGTTGAGACTGCCTTGTATGGTTTACCCCAGCTGGCCTATACCCGTTCGCTATCGCGTTATGGGCTATCACAAGTTACCGTGGTATTTGAAGAAGGCACTGATATCTATGCCGCACGCAATCTGATTGACAACCGCCTAGGTGCGATTAAAAGTGTGCTGCCGCCGGGCATTGAACCAGAAATGGGTCCAATCTCGACCGGGCTGGGCGAAATTTTTATGTACACCGTGCAGGCATCGCCCGATGCGACGATGGCAAACGGTCAGCCTTATGATGCTACCGCCTTGCGTGAAATTCAGGACTGGATCATCAAACCGCAGTTGGCACAGGTCAAAGGTGTAATTGAAATCAACAGTATTGGTGGTTTCAACAAACAGTATCACGTCACACCCGACCCCAAGAAACTGCTTTACTACGGCATCAGCATCGAAGCGCTGGTCAATGCACTGCAAGTCAACAATGACAATCGTGGCGCGGGCTATATCGAACGTAATGGCCAACAGTTATTAGTGCGCTCCCCTGGCCAATTGGCTACGGTGGAAGATATCGGCAATGTCATCATTACCGAACACGGTAGTGTGCCGATAAAAATTCAGGATGTGGCCGACATTGGTATTGGCAAAGAGCTACGCTCTGGTGCTGCCACGCAAAACGGCAAGGAAACTGTACTCGGTACAGCCATGATGTTGATCGGCGCTAACTCCCGCACCGTGGCGCGCGATGTCGCCAACAAGCTCGAAGCCGTACAAGACTCATTACCCGATGGTGTCATCGCCGAGCCGGTCTATGACCGAACCCGTCTGGTGGACAAGGCCATTGCTACTGTTGCCAAAAACCTGCTTGAAGGCGCACTGCTGGTGATTGTCGTGCTGTTTACTCTACTTGGCAATTTTAGGGCGGCACTCATTACCGCTGCGGTCATTCCACTTTCCATGCTAGCCACCATGACCGGCATGGTACGCACAGGGGTTTCCGCTAATCTGATGAGCCTGGGCGCACTGGATTTTGGCCTCATTGTCGATGGCGCTGTCATTATTGTTGAAAACTCCGTAAGACGTTTGGCAGAGGCTCAACGTGGTGGCAACTCCCAAAGCTTGCGAGAACGTTTGGATACGGTCTACACAGCAACGGCTGAAGTTATCCGGCCCAGCCTGTTTGGTGTGGCAATTATCACTGTTGTGTATATCCCCATCTTCTCACTTACCGGTGTCGAAGGAAAAATGTTCCATCCGATGGCAGCCACCGTGGTAATGGCATTGTTGTCGGCGATGGTGTTTTCGCTGACGATTGTGCCTGCCGCTGTCGCAGTTTTCCTGCGCGGCAAGATCAGTGAAAAAGAGAGCGTGGTGATCGCTAAGACCAAATCTATTTATAAACCACTGTTGCTGCTGGCGCTCAAATTTCGTTGGGCCGTCGTCAGCTTTGCAACTCTATTGGTTGTGGGGTGTATCTGGTTGGCGACCACATTGGGTTCGGAATTTGTCCCACAGTTAAACGAAGGGGATATTGCGCTACACGCCATGCGAATTCCAGGCACAGGGTTAGAGCAGGCGGTAGAGATGCAGGAAATTCTTGAACAGCGCATCAAATCTTTCCCGGAAGTTGATAAGGTGTTTGCACGCATTGGCACGGCGGAAGTCGCCACCGACCCGATGCCACCCAATGTTGCCGATAACTTTGTGATATTAAAGCCGCGCAATGAATGGCCCGACCCTGGGAAAACCAAGGATGAGCTGGTCATTGAAATGGAAACAGCGCTCGAAGAACTGCCTGGTAATAACTACGAGTTTACCCAACCGATACAAATGCGCTTTAACGAGCTGATATCTGGCGTTCGTGCTGATCTTGGCATTAAAGTCTTCGGCGATGATCTTGATCAACTGGTATTGACGGCTAACGATATACTCAAGGCAATCAACCAGGTGCCTGGAGCCGCAGATGCTCGTGTTGAGCAAGTCACTGGCCTACCGACCTTGTCGGTCATTCCCAAACGCACAGCCTTGGGTCGATACGGGTTAAATGTGGTGGAACTGCAAGACTGGGTCTCTGCGGCGATTGGCGGTGAATCGGCAGGCTTACTGTACGAAGGTGACCGGCGCTTTGAGTTGATTGTGCGCTTACCTGAAACGCTACGCCGCGATATCGACCGCCTCTCGTTTTTGCCCGTACCCCTGCCCAATGGCGATTACATCCCTCTGGAGGAAGTTGCCACATTGGATATTTCACCGGGGCCAGCACAAATCAGCCGCGAAAACGGGAAACGTCGGGTAGTCGTGACTGCCAATGTTAGAGGTCGTGACCTCGGCAGCTTTGTTACCGAAGTCAAAGCACGCATTAACAACGACGTTGATATACCACCAGGTTACTGGATCAATTACGGCGGTACCTTTGAGCAATTGGAGTCTGCCAGCCAACGCTTAGCCCTCGTGGTACCCATCACCCTGCTTATTATTATTGGTTTATTGGTGATGGCCTTTGGCTCACTCAAAGATGCGCTAATTATTTTTACCGGCGTCCCTTTGGCGCTAACCGGTGGGGTTCTCTCTCTATGGTTGCGGGATATGCCACTGTCGATTTCGGCAGGTGTTGGTTTCATTGCCCTATCCGGGGTTGCCGTGCTCAACGGTCTGGTCATGCTGGCCTTTATTCGTGATCTCTGGCATGAAAAAGGAGATCTTCTAACATCAGTTGTTGATGGTGCATTAATTCGATTGCGTCCAGTATTAATGACCGCACTGGTTGCCAGCCTCGGTTTCGTACCCATGGCACTCAATACGGGAACTGGCGCTGAAGTGCAGCGGCCTCTGGCAACTGTTGTGATTGGGGGCATTATTTCGTCGACGTTGCTAACACTTTTTGTATTGCCCGTGCTGTACCACTGGGTACATCGTCATAGCAAGCAAGGTGTCGAAGCCGGATAAACTTGAGAGCACACCCTCCTTTTTGAGGGTGTGCTAATTTTCTCGTTGGCCCAAAAATCTATAGGGAGCTGTAAATGCCTTCCCTACTTCGTCGACCCTAAACCATCAGCAACAGTAAACACCGCTTCCAACTCGGAGCAATGCTGAGACTTCATAATCTCAGCACGCTGTTGCTTCTCGTGCTTTTCAGTCATGGCAAGTGCCAGGGCTAACGGTGGCGGCACGTTTCTGAACAAGCATTGTAGATTGTCCGATAGCACAACACCCTCGGTATAGTTTCCAGGCTCTTTTCTTGCCGCGCGAAGCATACCCTTCTGCTCCTCGGTGAGGTCTTTAAAGCGTGAGATTTGTTCAATCTCTTCCTTGGGACAAACCATCGCAATCCACCACTCGAACATACTGAGTAGTTTTTTGGCAGCGTCGGGAAAGTCTTCCAGATTCTGGGTGGCCAACCATAACCAGGCACCCAACTTGCGCCACATTTTCACGATCTTAACCAGGAAAATAGCTAATAAGGGATTCGTCGTAATCAAGTGCGCTTCATCGCCTAGCACGAAGGTCGGGCGATGATCATATTGCTCACGCTCCACGACACCATTGATCTGATTCATCAACCCCATAAACCCTAAAGCCAGCTGATCTTCATAGCCTTCATTGGCGAGCAGCCCCATTTCCATGATGGTGACATCGGCCTCAGGCCAGGCCTTTCCCACGCGATTAAAAAAATGCCCGGCGGTTCCTGAACAATACAATGCCATTGCATCAGCCATGTCTCTGGCACGCTCTTGGCGTTTCGGCGTGCTGGACTCCTCCACCGCCAACTTGTTCAACGCATTAACCACATCCTCGGTTAATACAATTTCTCGACTGCCAGCCGCTTGCTTTTCCTCCGCAGCGAGGATGATCGCTCTACGAATCGTTAGGCGATCCGCCCGCGTCATCACAGCTTCTTCCTTGCTGTCACCGCCGGTAATCATAATGCGGGCCTTCAATTCCATCTCGCCCAGCAGATCCCGTTCTTCGTCATCATCACTGTTATCCGAAGCATCCAAAGATGCTTCTTCATAAGCTGAAGGCTCTTGATTAGCTGAAAGCTCTTCACCAAACGAAGCCTGCTGTGCTCGTTCTCTTTTGAGCATTTCATAGGCGTCAGCAAAAGGCGGCAGGCTAACGTCTTCCTTGGGGTGAAGCGTCACCTGATTAACGCTCAACCCGAAATATCGACAATAATCACCCAGCAGTTTGAACGACCCGCCCTTTTCAATAATGTAAATTCGCGCACCGTAGATCGCTGCGACCTGTAACAGGATGTACACCATTAATGCCGACTTACCAGAACCAGGAGGCCCCAATACCAAACCAAAGGCATTCTTGGCCCGATCCTGCTTGTTCAGCGGATCGAAGGTCAAAGGTTCGCCGCCTCGATTAAAGAAAACCAGACCCGGATTCCCGGTGCCCCGACTGCGACCGTAGAATGGCAATAACCTGGCCAGATCACTGGAGAACACCAGACGACTCTTCTTGTTGACCTTCTCCCGCTTCGGCTCATAGTTCATCGGTAACTGGCGAATATAGGTATCCAGTGGCAACAACTCATCTTTCTCTCGAATGGGGTGCAAACCATTAGCCAGCAGCAACGCGTTGACTTCATTAGTCTTCTTTTGCAGATCAGCGAGGGAATCCCCACGGGTGAACAGCGTTATAACGGTGGGCAACAGGTAGTCCCCGTGGGACATCCATTTCAAGGCTTCCTTGGCATCCTGCTCAGCCGCCATCGCTTCTGCCGTTTCACCCTTTGCTGAATTGAGCACCTGCACCACATGATTTTCGACGAGGTCTTGAGGCTGAAGTGTCAGGCATAGGGAAAGAATACTGCCCTCTGGCAACTTATCGAACAAGGCATACAGGTTATCGCCAACCTGTCGTTCACCGGTAAAGTGACCGGGCAATGGCTTCCTTCGCAACGCATCCACAGTAATCGCTCTATGTGGCAAGTCATCGAAGTACCAAACGCCGTGACCGCCATCGGATGAGGGCTGAGAAAGAAACAATAGGTCGGACAGATCGTGACTAAATGCCCGTTCCTGCTTTTCGGGAAGTGACATTAGCTCAGTGAGCCTATCCAAATCCCCTTCCGTCACTTCAGCCTTGGGATTAAACCAACGCAATAGCCAGGCATAGAGATCGTGATCATCACATCGTCGAATACCAATGCCTGTGGCTGCCATCTGGGTGACAAAGCGTTCCGCGACCTGGTTGATCTCAGTAACGGGGTCGATATGTTCGTTATCGTTTACCTCTCTCCGGCGATACAAAAACACCCGCACTCGACGTACCTTTCCTCGCCAGCTACCGCCTGTCACCGTGTTATCTTCAAATAATCCAGCGCTCTGAGTCATACCTTTGAAATGCCTTTGCATACGGGCAACAAAATTGCTTGCCAGCAAACGATGCTCTGGGGTTTGCCTGCAATGTTTCTCTGCATAGGTATTTAAAGATCGTGATAATGCCGATAGCGAGTCTTCATCTGAGACAAAACACTGCAATACGAAAGGGTTATCGTGTGCCGGAATCGTGTGGTTGATACAGGTTTGTATATTGGCCTGAACTTCTTGCAAGAATTTACTTGAACGCGCTTCAGTGGAAACACCAGTAATTTCAAACATCGCTGCAGCACTAAAACCATCTTCAAGGGTAAACGTCTCGGACGCCTCATCATAGTCTACCCACGGTAACCAGTCGCTTAACGACGCGGGGTGACGATAAAGTGTATCCACATCAGCATCCGTAATCGCTGAATCACGCTTCGACTGCTTGCCTTTTAATTGCTTATCCGCCATATCTATTCCCATCCAGCCTGTTCACCCGGAGCCGCCATATGATCCTGGGTGTAAAGCCGGAAAAAGGTGCTATATCCAGGTACTGGGTGGCCTGCAGCGGTCAAGTGCCTGAAAACATACATTCGCAGCGTCGGATTAGGCAACCACTGAAACTCCTCTTGTTCAGTATTGGCCACATCGCCGATGGCACGTTGCGGCCTCACCAGCTGCTCACCGTTAGCATTGTGAAATTTTTCATCGTGAATGCTCTTCATAGAGGGCATATCAGTGCCAAATACTTTTGCCTTGGAAGTAGCACAACCAGACAGTAGCCCGGCATTAATCCAAATCGTGACTATTATCAGAATCATTTTTCGCATAGCGTAATCTCCTTGCAATCGAACTTTTATCCAGTGGCAAACTGCGGTCTAAATGGACAGATACCTCTACCCCCGGATTCACCACAACTGCATCAAAACTCTGTTTTTGTCGTGCCAACAACCACCGGCTGACTTCATCCGTTGCGGACTGCACTGCCTCGCCAGCAACCAGTTTATTAATGTCGCCAACAACCGTACTCGTTGTTGACCCGGTTAATGAGGATGTCTGCCTTTGCTGCTGTGCTTCGGCGTAGGCGGAACCCGCCGCCCCCAATCCTGCCAGCCCAATACGCTGGGAAATAAATGAGGGGGCGTTGGTGACAAAGCGCCCGGCCACACAGGGCACACCGCTAGGGTCAGAAATGTAGCCCAAGGGTTGCCCCTGGCTACTGTGGTTCACGATAGAGCCGTCCTCAAAAATGAACGTTGCCGATGTTAGGCGAGCGCTGACACAGGAGAGATTCCAGTCACCAAAACCCAAACCACTGAAGATCATGCCCTCGACCTCTGGCATATCGTGACCATTGGCTAAAAGATTATCTTTCCCAATATAGATTTTTACCGGATAAGGATCGGGTGTTTGTCCCTCCACTGGAATACGGCCAATCAAAGCCGTTAGTGCCAGTCCGTCCGTCAACGTTGCATCTTTGGGTATCGTATAAATCGGCTCGACAATAATCTGATGTTTCTTCTCAGGATCTTGTACCTCTTTGTTCGCTTCAGTCGTATTAGGTGAACGAGGTAGCAATCCAGTAAAGCGACCTTTATTGCCTTCTGTTGTTTCTGGCTCAACATAATCAATAGGGTTATACCAGGCACCCTGATCTGGATTGATCGGAATCACATTCTGACCATCAAAACCAAAACCAACGGGCAACCCATCCTGATTTAATTGCCCAATGTCGGTTGAGCTTTTATCTTCTTTCAGATCCTTAAGTTCACGTCTTAGCTGACTGAGATGCTGCTGAAGCGAACCTATGGTCGCCGTGGTTTCATTCAGTGCTTCCTGGGCCTGCTGATTTGCCGCTTCCAGCTTTGATACTTTTTGCTGATTCTCCAGCACCTTACCCATGTTCTCTTTAGTCGATTCATTTAACGTATCCGCTTTTTTTACCGCTTCTCGGGCGTAGGCCTGCAATGCTTTGATAGTATCGGTCTGGGTATCACCGTCCTGAGGCTTGGCCGCAGGGTCATATCCCGGCATCTGTTCAACAGGCTGGTAACTTTCCTGTGGCTCCGAGCACATCACGAGTGACAGGCAGCCAATGGCAAGCGCAGCACCTCCAATCAGTAACGGATTCATGCGCTTTTCAGCCATCCTGCATTTCCTCTTTACCGGTTTGCCCACTTTGAAGAACCCGGCTGTCAATCGGCAAGGACAGGCTTTCCACGAAAGACCGATTCGAGACCAGATACAAAGTGGTTGTATCTGTTTCGTCACCCATTGCCCCCAAGCGATCATGTTGCAATGTGGCCGTCAGCCAATCTCCACGGACAAGATGACTAAGGTTTAGTGCATGGGGAGAGTCGGATTGATCAAAATTGAGCTGCAGTGACTGCCGCGACAAATTGCGTACTCTAACCGCTGTCACTGTTAATCCCCTGGGTTTAGTATTAGCCTGCCATGAAGCTATCGGCACCGCTTCAATAAGTCCACCGCGAATCAGTGGCACTGACGTTTTTGCTTCAACCGGAATTCGTTTAATCGCGCTGTCACCATCGACTAACCGCTCCGGCGCATAGAGTTGTTGCGCAGCGTAACGGGTCAGCCGGATACGCCAGTCCTCCGTCGTTTTGTACGCAGTTACTTCCTTACTGCGATTCCGAGTGTTCTCCTTTGTCATCACAATCAGTTCATCGCTAACTGCCGCGACTTCACTGGCTGTTATATCTAACAGATAGACTTGCTGATCGTTCAGCCCCTGAATACGAAGACGGGTTGTCGGAAATGGTTCCATTGCCCTGATATACAAAACGCCGTTTGCCGCCAGCACTGACACATGACGTTTAATCGTATCAGGCAGCCAATAACGCACATCATCAGGGAAATGAATAATACGTTCATGGCCAACTTGTAAATGAACGCTAATGGGACGCTTGTCCCAAAGTACACGCTCTGGTGTATCGGCGATGACGGTAGCAGAGGCTAAAGTCAGCAAGATCACAAACAACCCTTGAATACAGCTTTTCATAATTTATCTCCAGGACGCCGGAACGGTTTTCCAAGCTGATCCTCTGATAACAGCACCGGGCGCATGGCTTCATTGCAGGCTAATGCCAATCCCCAGGGATTAACCTCTTTATCAACATCGAATCGAACAACACGCAGGGGGTAGCGCAACAAGACATCCTTAACTGGATGGCCTCCAATCGACTCCGTGACATTGACATCCAGCCAGATTTTCCACGCACTGTTGGTTTCAATCTGGACACGTTGACGGGTATAGGTTTGACCGAAAATTTCCTGTACTGAGCGAACCCGTTGCCGCAGCTCGCCCAGTTCCTGTTTGGTATTCATATCCGTTTCCAGCGCAGCTCGACATCCCGGTGTAAGAAAACCCTGGAGTGCGTATATTTGCTTGGGATAGTCCTTCTCTCCGTCACTTGGCCAGCGGTTCAATTGCTGGAAAATGTAATAAGCGAAGGTATATACCGTCGGAGCAGGCACACTATCAAAATTGGTTACCAGCCCCTGGGTTAAATCGGGAGGAATATAGAGCCGTCGAGTTTCCTGCAATACGCCGTTACGCCACCAAAGCGCGACTACTGCAACAAGCAAACACACTACAAGGATACGCAAAGTACGAATATGATCACTGGTGGCCAGCAATCGCTGCCGCGCCTGGTTGTTTCTGATTGCCGTTGGTTTATTGATAGACTTTTTCATCATTTCAGTCTCCTGCCAATATCCCAAACCCGGCTTTGTCGTATAAACGAGGAACGCAACAAGTGAAGGTCTTCAAGCCATAAGCGCAGCCGCAACTGGTAATAACCCAGTGGCCTGCCCCGTTTAAGTTTCTGTAATACCGTTGCCCCAATGACGACCCAGGCAATCACCAATAACAAACCGATGCCGACGCCCATCATGAGATAGCCAAACAGGCCGCAGACAATGACACTACCGGGCACCAGAGCGATACCGCCCACAGTGACCAGCAGCATCAATTCTGAGAGCGAACAACCTCTGAAGATCGACGGCTCAGCATTCAGGCGCACCGGCAACAGTTCATTTGCTTGTTGCTGCGATTCCATGCCTCAGATGATTCCAACGGCTTCGTTCAGGAAGAAAGACACGATGGCCAACAGCACACCGGCTATGACTGCGGTCAAGCCCACAGAGCCCCAATCAGGATCATTGGAGCTGCGCGCTTCATTGAATTTGGAGAGCAGTATCCAGCCGATCCACAAGAAGCCAGCACCAGAGATAACGAGGGCGATATAGTCAATGGCATCCCCCGACCATCCCTGCATAAAGGCTAAGTAGTTGCCATTAGGCGCACCGCTTGACGGATCGACGGGTGTAGGCAGCTGTGCCTGAGCTGATATTGAGACCAGCCACAACCAAAACATTGATACAGGAGCAATATTGCGCTTCTGTTTAATAGTAGATTCATGCATTACGGGGTCCATAGTCTTCCTCACGTTACGAGATAAAAGTTTCGCGTTGAATGTTTTTCGTTAGCGCTATCGCAGTAGGAAGCCAAGAACGAGGGTTAAAAATATCGAGCGGACTGATCGAGTCAGAAAATCATAGAAATTTATTTTTCGGTGTGACCAGGCTTTCCACTGAGTGACAATGACCCAGGCGACCCAGATATAAAGCACCGAATACAAAATCAAAAGAATCGTTAGACTAAAGCTACCCATAGGCACGCCTAGCGTTGCCCCGGTGAAAGCAGCCTCCTGGGACGCAGAGACGGCCATCAGCGATAATCTCCTTCGATGGGAGGCAACGATCGAGGCTCGCGTCGCAGCGCATTGGCGGCATCAAGAATACCTTGCTGGATTTGTAGCAGATCAGCTCTCAGGCGCTGGTAATCGACCAACTTCCGGTCATGTCGATTCGCTGCCTGCTGGGCTTCATCAATGATTTTCGTGATAGCTTCCAGCTCTGCATTCAGGCGCTGGAGTGCAGATCGCTCCTGATCAGTGACGGCATAGGCAGGTGCTGAGAGTACAGCTACCAATAGGATGAGAGTTTTTGTCTTGCGCATGATCATTGTCCTTTGTTGGAGCAATGATCATGGAATTTCTAGATTAGCTGTATGGGAAAGCTTTCAGGGGATTAAGAAATTAATACCGAGCAACGGGAAGCCTTGGCCTCCCACGTCAAGCAATCATCGGCTACTACCTGACCAGTTCAATCAAAAATCGGTAGATTTCTACCATAGCAAACGTGTCACGCTCACAATACTTCAATAGGTCAGCCGCGATTTTTTCTGCTTCGTCCGGTGCAGCATTGATCATGCGCTGCCACGCTTCCATTGCAGAGGCACCATCCTGAACTTCAAGTTCCTTGTAATCGAGATGAGGGCAAACAACCGGCAGCACCTTTTTTATGGATGTAGAACCGTCAAACCGCGCGTCGACGTAATCAGTCTTGAAGACATCCTCCAGGTCTACCATCCGGTCATTGAGACTATTCAGAAATTCCGCATTGCCAGGATAACGTTCGGTCATTTCTCGATTGCGCGTTTTCTCAAAAGAAGCGTGCCAGGAAACGACACTACCAGTCGAGCCAAAGTCTTCCTTCATACGCTCAACTAAACGATCCGGCAATCGCGGTTCACGCTCCAGATACTCCTTGTGGTCTAGCGACCCATCGGCATCCAATATGTGCAGTGAATACTGCACTGAAAAATGCTTATGTGGGCTGGTGCCGTCAAGCAGCGGCACGGCAGAAGAAAAGGTTTCATAATCGAAAAAATAGAGTGGAAATGTTAGGTTCGAGAGGAAGCTACTGATAGCCGCTTCATTCACCAGCGGCGCACCTGCTTTTGCCGAATCGACGACAAGACGCTGGTTTTCCGATAACGAATAATCCTCAGGAACATCCTGGAGCCTGACAACATCCATTGACCGAAGCTCGCGTATTCTATTTGCTCGTAACCTCGGAAGGCTATAAATCGATGGTGTCGAAACGTCAGTATTAAATACTGAGAATGCATCACAATGGTTTGCGCGCGTTTTCTCAACACAAGAGCACCCGCTCATATCCTGGTCGCTCGCTAGAAACACCAGGGCAGCATCGATCTCTGCGCTCGTCTCTACCTCAACATTATTGACGGCCTCGGTAATATCGGCGAAGACTAGCATAGCGCTCGGATCGATCTCACCGTCCCGAACATAGTCCCCGTTTAAGTGAACAAGAAACACTCGGTCGATTTTTTGCCCGGTACGCTCCGCGCAAATCTTCTGGAAACAGGCGTCCTTTATGTGGTTATGCTTGGCGTCGGTTTTGACGCTGGTCGAAGACTTGATCTCATAGAGCGCAGTCGTCCCATCACCCATGTTTTCCAGTGCGTCTACACGCGCATATAGACCGTCGTCAGTCCTAAATTCCGACTGAAAACTAACATTCCGATCACCAGCTCTATCAAAGAATTGCTGGACATATCGCTCGACCTCATAGCCTTCACGCACGAGCTTCTGCATGAAAGTAGAGAATTCACCCTGGGGATAGTTCCCTGGGTCATGCTTTAATAGCCAAAGTGACTTAGGGCAATGCAGGTACTGTATAAAATCAGTTTTTGTAAGTTGCATATTGCATAAACAAAGTTTTTGCTCCACAAACTAAGTAAACTCGCCCATAGAATTTCCTTAAGCGATTAAGGTTTCCAATGGATGTTCGGGTCCGTAGGCACATACCATATATCTCGGACCTGGGTGTCGTTACTGTGCGGTGTCGGGTCGGCGTCACGCACACGGAACGTTGTTGGGATATTTACCGAGTTACCGAAGATTAACGCGTGTTGCTTGGGCAAAGATGGTAAGCGCCTGAGAACTGTTTCGGAAATAAATGGCGTCATCTGCCTGATCTGGGACAGATCGTCAGGGTTCTGGATGCGGTGAATAATGAAGTTGTTACACTGCGAGAGGACAGTTTTTGAGAGTTCGCTTGGCCTTTGGGAAGCCACAATCAGAAAAGCACCGTACTTCCTTCCCTCTTTTGCAATTCTTTGGAATGTGATGCCGGCATCGATCGCAAAACGACTTGGCTTCTCCGAAATATAGCGATGAGCCTCTTCCAAAATCAGGTGAACCGGCACGGCATTGCGCGGATCAGCACGGCGCATGCGATCAAAAACCAAGCGGGCGACAACAGCTGAAGCAAGTTCGACGATCTCGTCAGACGCATCATTCAGATCGATTATGCAAATTTGGCGCTCCTTCTTGTAACGGCCACCTTCGACCGCAATCCCGAGCAAGCGATCGACATAATGCGTTGGTTCACGATCATGGTCTTGTAGCGCGCCGACATCAGCCCGCAAAAACTCATAGTCGGGATTGTCTATCACTGATTTCAGCCGCGTAACCAACTGCGAGCAATACTCCCGAATTTGTTTATTGCCGTTGGCTTCCTCATAGAAAAGGGCAAGATCAAGTGCGGCTTGAAGCCTCTCGAACGAAAACGGCATATTCCCGTAACTTGGCAGAACGGGTTCATCCTTTACGTGCCCTTCCAGGAGAACAAGAAGGTTGTCATAGTTGTTCGATGTATTTGAGTTCTTCCCGTCCTTGAACTGACCAAAGTCGTTGTATAGGCCTTGTGAAACAGTGTTTTTCGATATCTCATCAGTCGAGAATGTATTTAGAAGTGCAAGAATACGGTCTGCTTTGCTCGGAGTACTAGCATCGCTGTGCAAGATCGAAAGAATGATCTTGGCTAGGACGTGATTGCGGATGGTTTTCAGGCTCTCCTCGGTGTCGTCGCCTTCGATCGCTTCTTGCTCAGGTGTTTCCTGAAATAATGTAGTCAGACCAAGAGCAGTGCGGAGCGCGGGAATTTGCGACTTTTCGCTCGCTCGCAAGAGCAACGCCCATTCATCGACACTCATGAACCAGTGGGGGAGCTTGAATCTATCCTTGATCTCCGCCCCTTGCCTTTTCTCCGAAGCGTCAAGGATCGGCATATCCGGCTCACTTGCCTTGAGATAGCAGGACTTAATCCAGCCAGGCACATTGTCGAGCGCTCGCCGATATTCACCGTTCACGTCGAAGATCACGAAGGCTGAACCCAGTGCAGCAAAGGCCTCGGGCTTCATAAACACGGACTGGAAGATTGATGCAACAGTGCATGATTTTCCGCTTCCGGTGTTTCCAAGCACGGCTACATGACCACCAAACAATTCATCAAGCCTCGATTTGACGGGATAGCCTTTGAAGACAGCGGAAGTGCCAATTTCTATGGTATGAGGAACATTACCCTGCTGGTCTGTACCACCAGCGTCTTTTTTTGTTTCGAGCTCAGACGGCTGTTCAACATTGAAGATACGATCAAGATCTTCGTCGCGCGCATAGAGGGCGTCCGCGTAAAGCGATGGGAATGTCGAGACTCCAAACCGAAAGCTTCCACCCTGCATCGGCATAGAACCTACGGGAACCACGTCAAGGAACTTGGCGGAAGAGGCTTTGTCCATTTCGGTATGGTTTGCATCCGAGGGTGTGCTGTCTTTTTCGCGGAGGCCTACAACCTCAAGAACAACATACTCGGCCTGCATAGGAACCATAAGATAGGAACCAAGTGTTGCGACATAGTGGATGTCGTCGAAACCGACGATAGTGAAGTTATCGCTACCCCTATGCAGCTCAACAACCAAACGGTCAGCCGATACGCTGATAATCTTTCCTATGGCGCGGCTTGCGTCATCCCTCGCCATTTTCTCTGTCCTGCTGCTTGACAAGAAGCGTCTGCAACGCTTTTTCTATGGTCTGGTCAATCTCCTGATCTGCACTGGTGGGCATAAGATGATTGACGATGCCATCGAAGTAATGGGCTTTCTGGTCAGCTTTCTTGCCTTCGCCCCAAACGAACCAGACGCGTGGATCACCAAGTGCCGCAAGCTCACGCGTGATGTCGTTCGTCTCGGGGTCAATGAAGGCTATAAGTCTGAAGCTGGGCAAGGTAAGCCCTTGAAAAATGATGTTGTTGACGTGCTCGTCTCCAAAGCTGTACCCCATGATAATCAGAACGCTCTGATCCTGAACAACCTGCCTCTGGAATTCGCGAAACATATCTGAGTATGGCGATCCAAAGCTAGCCGTCTGTTTTGACGGGGTCGGGTAAATCATGACGCGATCTGTGGATGGATCAAGCGGTGTGTGCGATTCTCGGATGGGGAAGAGGCCTTTTTCCTCTTCAGTCCAATTGACGGAGCCGTGTAACTTGCAGAAGTGTACAAATCCATCAACAGCAGCCCAACGGCGCGAGGTGATGTCCAATTGTTCTGCCAGTGCAAGCCTGTAGGTGGCAGGATTGAACCTGCGCTCTACGGTTCCTGAGAAGCCGTTAGAGTACGGAATACCCGAGCGATCCATGGCACGTTCGTTGAAAAGATCGTAATTGGTCGTGAACACCCAGGGCGGTGCGAGACCGCGCGAACGCGTCGCCAGGGACTGGTAAAAACGCCGATAGTGCGCAACGACGCTTTCATCGCCATTGGAAAAGGGGCCTGTAGTGCACTTGTAAAGAACGAACTTTTTAATACCTGCAATAATCTGATCAACCAGAGTGGCAACCGAACTCAGTTCGTTTTTGTCACTTATTTTGCAGAAATGATGGGCGTTAATGAGAACCTCCATCATCCGCTCAAGATTGCCCTTCACGTCATCGGCGGAAAGATCAATGCCGAGCTTGTCATGGAGTTCAGCCTTTTGTGTAGGACTGACAAAAACCTCTTTTCCGTCATTGGCAGGCTCCGTGGCGAGCAACGACTGAAATTCTTCTGCCAGGAACGTCATCGTCGAAATTCCTAGCTCATCGTCGCCATTCCTCAGTGAAGAACAACCCGATCCCATTAAGAAGGACAGATTCTTGGCCCCAAAGACTTCCGCCATCTGCCGCTGGATGATGTCCGCTTTGTCTTCCCAAGAACTTTCATCCTTGAGCTTTTCGAATTCGTCTCGGCTTCCCTTCAAAAATTTCATATCACTACGCTGCCACCTCGTTCACCAAGTCCATCAACTTCGCGTAGTCAGTGACTACGTCGTATTTAATCTTCTCCGCAACAGTTCGCTCATTTAGCTGGATAGCCTGAGGCGGAGTCGAATCTAATATAACTGATCCTTGTGAAACTTTGCTCTGACCTCGGTTATTGTAACAACCTGGTTATCCATACCTATTTCTCTTAATAATTATTCGCCAAGGAACTAACGTACACTTCTTTTGCTGCCTCGGATTCCAAAATTTTATCCCTTACACCTTTCTCAGTAAGATCTAAAACTTTATAAACGCCATCAACCTCTGCAACAGCTTCTATGCGCCGATAATGATCAGCATGTGTTTCGGCATATTGCGCCAAACCTTTCAACTTAGGTAGCGCATCACTTAAATGATGGCCATGAGGATCAACAATATCTACAGCTATTTCCTCGTCATTGCCTTCCGCAAAGAACACAAAGTCTGGACGAACAATGCTGTACTTATCATTTTCATGATACGAAACACCCAGAGATTCTTGGCTGGCTCTCGCAGGGTTACGATACCAAGCGATATAACCGCTTCTAGCAGACTCAGTTGCTAGCACGTGCTTTTCCCAGCTGGTTTTCAAATCTTCAGGAAATTGCTCATTTTCTTCAATACACATCAGATGATTTGAATAAGTATCTAGTGGCGTTTCCTGGCCATTTTCTAGCGCTGTAGTCGCGACCATCCACTTAGTAGGTTTCACTAGATCAAGATCTTGCGGCTCATTACTCCAAGCTCTAAGTACTCTATATGCTTCTTGCCTTTCATCGGGTAACGCCTTGATAGCGACTCGATATTCTTCTAACCATTTTTTCGCTAAGCGATCCGCTTCACCATCCAAATATTCCTGCACTTCACTTACCAAACCGAGTGCCGCAATATCCGTATGTGCGTCAATAAGTGCCTCTTCCATATCAACTTCGCCATTGTTTTTTTCAGCCAAATAATCAGCAAAAGTCCGAGCGAGATCAGGACTAATAACTCTTGCAGCACGTCGATAGGCATCTTCAATTACTTCATAATCGGCATCTTCTAAAAAGTCATCAAAGGATTTTTTTTCACTTTTTAGATCTGCTTTTAAACTCTTTCCTTCAACCGTCAACACCGCTGTGCGTGCAGCCTTAATTTCATCTGCATACCTGGCTTGTGCCGCTTCCAGCACCTTGTGCATTTCGGCATGTGCCTTTTTTCCGGCGCGTTCGATCAAACCATCTAACGAGAACTCCTGCGCTAATGCCGTTAAACGTTTGACTGGCTTTGCCGTCTTTTGAGGAAGTGATTGTGATGGCAATGAAACAAACTTATCCCAAACTCGATCTTCTATTGAGGGATTAGGGATAACCTCAACTGGGTTAATAAGAATACGGCGCCCGGTTAATGTTGTTTCACCTTCATCCACACCGCCTTTCATAAGTACATCGGCAACTTCTCCCACTGTTTTTGTATCAAACAATGGTAAAAGGCAATCAACCGAATTTAAGCGGTCATTACCAGGAATACGTCTTGCCAGCGGTGTTCTGACCATACGCCCAAGCAACTGAGTGATATGGGTTTTATCTTTAGCGGGCCTAAACGACACCATAACCTCAGCACGTGGGCAGTCCCAACCTGTACTGATAGCGTCTTTAGCAATTAAAACGCGAATATCTTTATTATCCTGAACATGTTCCGGCGAAATATAAAAAACCGTATGGCCACCAAACTGCTGCGTTTTATGGTCGCCAAAAACATGGGCCACAGCATCTGCGGATAATTCAGGCCAGTTTTGAAAAATGGTATCTAATGCTTTTCCAATATCATCTGCACTTGGTGTGTTAGGTGATTGCAACACCATCAGAGGCACTACCTTGTCCATCCCCTCTTGGGTTTCTCCATATTCATTCCAGGCAGCGGTAATGGCCTTAATTTTATCGGTAGCCCGTTTAACCAAAACGGTATCAAATTTGCCAACCTCATCAGGGATATCCAAAATAATTGTATCTTTTAGCAACCCAGAATCTTGCACTTTGCTTGAATCAACCACCACATTTGGTAAAGTGCTTCGCCCCTCAGCAATAGAAATAGCGGCATTAAAACGTTCAACCGTTGCAGAGATACCCCAAACCACAGGAATAGCTGGCACTGCGCCAGAGCCATTAATCAAACGCTTAACGATGGTTGATTTGTCTTCTTGCACACTTTTCTTAACCTTCCCCATACCACGATGGGCTTCGTCTAGCACTAAATAGAGCGTTAGCTCTGGGTCTTCTATCGTGTTTTGAATCGTATCCCATATCGTATGCGAGCGAAGATCCGGACGTAACTCATGTGATAGGTGTAATTGCTTCTTCGCCTCTTCGCTTTCTTCATGTCCTCTAACCAGCAAGCTTTTCTTGCCGAGCTTCTGTGTATTCAAAAAGTAGATTTTTCCCGCCTCAAACTTTTCCTGGCTGAAGGTATTTTCTACAACCTTTAAATCGGTATGTGCCAGTTTGTCCGCAGCTTCCAATAAACGGAAACGGGTTTGCTCATTTAATGAGGGATCATCACTAAACCAGATCACAACCGCTCCAGGGTCAGCTTCAAAGTCAAAAGCATCATCACCATGAAACAACGCCTCAAAGGCAGCTGCGGCCATTACCGTTTTACCGGCACCAGTCGTCGCCGTTAATGAGAAAGCATGCTTATCACCATCTGAATGCCAACGCTTTGCCGCCTTACGTAGATTAGAGAGGACATCAACGACCGCTTCTTCTTGGTAGTCCTTTAGCGTAAACTTCATCGTTACTCACCACTCGAAATCTTAAAATTATTTAAATAGGATTCATAAAGCCTCACTGGCTCAACCGATTCAGGCAACCGCCGCGCAATCGTTTGGAAGCGCCTATCATCATTCGTCACAATATAAGCAACATTGACTGAAGCTGTTTTTTTTATGGCCTTGCAAAATGGAGTGCTAGTATCCAAATCAACCAACAGCCCATATTTCTCTACTACTTGCCATCCCTCATCTGGCAAGCTATCAATACGCTCACCTTGGCTACCTGCTCTTAGCCAGAGCAAAGGGGCTATTTTTTTGAACGCAAGATTGTGGCTTACAGGTAATGAGGCCTCGTAGGTTAACGTGAAAAATTCAGCATTTTCCTTAAAGCCATCAGCCATTGGAAATTCGTCTGTGAATTTATATTCACCTTTTATAGGTTCATCTTCTGGTGTTAATCCCGTAACTGCAGCTTTAACTCGGGGTTTCGTAATATAGTCACAGATACCCCACTCCTCCCATTCAAGATCGCCAGCTCTTAATCCTTTTTCTCGCAAGCTCTTTTGCTCATCTGCACCAACTTCGTTATTAGTCACAGAAATACATTGCCGCTTCCCACCATCTTGCTTGTTAAGTCGCATAACAGCATGAGCTGTCGTACCAGAACCTGAAAAAAAATCTAGTACCACAGAATTTGGTTTATCTTTAATGAAAAACCTGAGTGAATCTTCTACAGCATACAATGATTTGGGGTAGGGAAAGTTCCTTCCAGGGAGTAAAGCTTTATTAAGCCTTGTTCCATGAGCTGTTGCGTCATGAGATTTTCTATTCCATACAGTCTTAGGAAAGTTTTCACGATTTGACACATCCACATGCTCTAAAATCACTGAATTATTCTCAGGCTTTCTACCTACGATTTTAATATCACCTGCTTCAACTCTCTTTCTATCACCTTGCCTAACATACTGAATACTCCATAAATTTGTTTTTTTGCTCTTACTTCCTAACCTAAGATATCCATCATCCAGCAATCCTTGTGCAGTTGCTGGTACTGCACCCCATGTAGCCATTGCCCCATCATCTTTAAGAGGCCAGACTGCAACTCTATCTTCTTTATCTTTTATTTCGGGTATGTCGTTACCCTTACCTACAGGTTTCCCTAGCTCCAAAATCACTCCAGTTTTTGGGTTAATAAAAATTGGATAAAATTGACCTTCAAGTTTTTCCTTTGGTGTACTGGTTCTCATGAAATTAAACCAGACTCTACTAACCTTACCTTCACCATCATTTGCAAGCATGTTATCGTTAGTTCTTAATATCTTGGAATTTCCAAGGCGAGCGATAAGAATATATTCATCTACACGAGAGAACTCACCTTCTCGGCTTGTTCCATTTTGGCTAATGACGGTGGTAATCATTTGGACTTTAGCTTCAGGTAAATTTTGCTCTAACAACAACCTTAATCTATGAACTTCTTTCTCATCGATTGTAACCATCAAGACAGAATCATTAGGATTCAACAAGTTTCTAGCTAATTGAATCCTTCTCTCCATAAAAGCTAGCCATTTACTATGTCTATATAAATCCTCTTTTTCGACATAATCATTATTATATTTCCAGTCTTTTGCGCCCGTGTTATAAGGTGGATCAATATAGATCGCATCAACCTTGCCTCGATGGGTATAGGTTAATGCTTTGAGCACATGATAATTTTCACCATTAATCACAGAGTGATAAGGTTTATCTTCACCACGCTCGACTTTACCTGTACTCACTAGCCCTGGATAAATAAAATCCCGAAACTCTGCAATAACAATTAGGTCTTCCAGCTTAACTTTCTGCAACTCAGATTCAGGCTGGTGCAGTAAACGAATTTGTGCGGTTTGAGGCTTTTCTCTTTTAAATACCTTTAGCACTTGCCAAAGCTGTTGATCCCCTTTTTCCATAGAGCCACGCTCTGGCAATACCCTAACTTTATCGCCTTTTCGCACGGGGCGATTGGGAAGCTCCACGACCTCAGGCTTATGCCGCTCAAAATTCAAACCAAAAGCACGCCGAGAAGATAACGCTTTAAACTCGCGCTCAAGATCCGCACCCATTTGTGGGTCTTTGGCTTTTGCTTGTGCAATTAATTCAGTTAAACGTGACAAATCAAATTCCTCTTCAATACATAGTCACTTTGCAGCCATTTTATTGACATAGTCATCACCGGTAACACGTGTGCCCCAGTCCTTCATTTGCTCGCAGTAGCCGGGGCTTTTGACATCGTGCGTACGTCATCACTTCGAGCGGTTTGATGACGGTATCGGTGGCGATCATATATAAAGTAACACCCACTCCTAGGCGTGGACTGGTACGAAATTCGGCGATGCTAGCTTCGGCGGTTTTTTTGCCGACGCAGTAGCTAACTTTTTTGCAGAAGTCATTTCCTTCCACGAATATCTCGCGAACAGTATCAACAATGCGATCAGCGAAGAGCTTAACTAAGGGGTATCCAGAGGCGTGTTTACTCATTCCAGAATTTACTCTTCGATTCCTTTCTTATTTTTTTCAATCCACTTTTCTATATCTTCACGTTTAAACCGCCAGCTACCGCCGACTTTAAAGCCAGGAAGCTTGCCTTCCGCAGCGAGGCGGTATGCGGTTTTCTCAGCCAGCTTGAGGTACGCAGCGACCTCTTTTAGGGTCAATATCTCGTCGTTCATGAACATCGTCCACACAAAGGATGCTGAGAGAATAAAGGAATATTGAGGAACTCACAAGAAGGCGGGTTTATTGTTTGTTTTATAAACAATATCCCTGACTCTCAAGGCAGTGCTTACTTATTGTAGGTGCGAGAATTCAGAAGTACTTCTTCAGCCGCTCAAACCCAATACGAACAGCCAATCCCAGCAGGATGGCAAAGGGCAGAATGACAACCACCGGATTATTACTAAACGGCAGGCTGATATAGACCACACAAGCAGCTACAAATGAAGGTACGACGGACCGTCTGGCCAAATTGAAGACATTACTGCTCTCACGCCCCCCGCCCCAACGCCTGAGATCACGCTCAACTAAGCCGTCAACGCCTCCCACCAGTGCCGCTACCAGGAAGATCGGCAGTGAAAATAGGATGAGCGCTAGCCGGATAATGAAGGTTTGTGTGACATAGGTAGACGCTTCAAGATAGTCGTCAAAACGCTGATATAGGCCATACCCCCACCCCTGCAACGATGAAAAAAAGCTGCCGTCAGGAACATCAGGTGCGTTATATAGAAGCGTATTAAGCCAGGATTGACGGGCTATCCAGCTCGTCGCCTCATGCGTCATGGCAATAACATCATGCCTGATCGCTAACGATTGATCATAGAGTTGCTGGTTGAGATAAGCCTGGTCAGCGGCCAGAACGGCTTTTGCGTGGTCTGCCCCTTGCTCTGGCCAGAACCAGATCATGCCCAACCATTCAATGATGATAGACAGCATCAAGCTGATCACCAGCCAAACCATCAGTTGAACCAACGCGGAGAACAGTTGGCCGATCAGGCCGGGTTCTTTTCTTCTGGGGGGCTGATACTGCTGTGACTTGGCCATGGGCTTATCAGCCTTGCCTATCGACCATAATAGCTCGGCCAATCCACGACTGACGTATAACTGCGCCGCATATGTTGGAGCATGTCGCCCAAATCATCGGGCAGCTCCTGATCATCCATTTTGGATGGCATGGGAATACGGATTTTCCAGAGTTCACTACCCCTAAGCAGGACGAATGCCTGCCCTTTGGGGAGCGCCACAATATCGGCGGGGGAGATCATAGGCACACGGCTGATGCTGACCCGATCCTGATTATTGGAGGTGAAGCCAATGCCAGCTGAGGTATCGACATTGTCGGTGACGCCGGAAACCGCCATGATTTCGCTGACACTCACCTCCGGCAGCTGCTTGGTAAACATTTCACAGGTAGCTACCTCCTTCACGCCCATGATCAGCATAGTGCCAATGTTGCCTGCTAGCTGCCCGGCTTTGGCTTCACTGCCCAGCTCGGCAATGGGATCACTCCAGGTTTGGGTGTACAAGTTCAGTTGGTAGCCTGCACCGCCACTTTTATTAATCAGCGTCTTGAACTGCGGCCCGATCAAGTCGGAGAACTCATCCCCGTGGATAACAATATCCGGTGGCTTCCTGGCCTGCTCGTTCGTATTACTTGGCGCTATGCCATGCTTATAGATATGACCGGCCAAACTGGTCAGGTCACTGAACATGGAAGCGCCCACCGCACTGGCTACTTCTGGATCAGTGAGTGCGTCCAGCCCCACATAGACCACAGCGTTAGACCTTATCGCTTGCGCCCATTCCAACACCGGGCGTTGGTCGTCGGTGTTCGCCTTATCGGGTGCCAGGATAGAAGCGATATTGCCCGTGGTTAGCTTTTCCAGAAAGGGCTTGATGGACACCGTGATTTTCAAGAAATACTCACGATCATAGCGAAAAGCAGACATCAGCCCTTCTAACACCTGATCGAAAGTCGCATGAGTATTGAGATAGCGCACCATTGCCAGTGCTTCGGGGTCTTTGCCCTGATCGATCCTTGGCAACGACTTTATGTTGATGCTGTCTTGCAGTTCTCCCAGCTCGTCCTGCCAATCCTCCGGGCCATGTTCAGCCAGCCAATGGCGACCATACAGAATCAACAGGGCGTCAATATCGGTGATATAACGACGAATTTTGAGGTAATCCGGTGTTTCACCCATCGCCACCAGCGCCACGGCAATGACATTGATGAATTGCCAGGCAAATTCTTTAAATGCACTGGCTTCACCTTCGCCTGGTAACTGGCTGGCGATTCGCGTCGCAACTTCTGTAATCCGCGAAAAAGAACCAATGGCGTTGTAGCGGGCGCTCAGCTCGGGATAGCCCAGATGAAAGATAATGAGCTGACGCCCTGCTTTCTGGGATTCAACATAGATGCGCTTTAGATAATCGGCATCTCCTTTCGGGTCTAACACGATGACACAGTTGTTGCCGCGTCGAATATCCTGGGTCGTCAGCACTTCGGCCAGCCGGGTTTTGCCATGGCGCGTTCGGGCAATCACCACCATATGCCCGACCCGGTCACTGAGCGGCATGGTGGCATTGGTTTCCCCTCTGATCCCGACGCCGTGTATGACGGCATCGCCCCCGATGGCAGGCGGGGGACGGACGGGATTCAGAGGGGAATCTAGTGCAGTCCATCGCATGATCGTTCGCAATAGGGGCGTATGCTCCCATTCGATCTCTTTGCGACGAACCCATTGTTTGATGGCGCTGGGCTGCAGATAACGCTCAGCCCGTTTATCGCGGGCAGCGTAGAGTCGTTCGGTGTGTGTCTGGTTCCAGCGAAAGCCTCGCCCCAGGAACAATACCGACTGACTCACCGGCACTTGAGAAGAAGACATGACATAGCGAGGGCTGCGCTTGAGGTGGCGCTGATATTGAATCACTCGCCAGGCCTGGCGACCGCGCCACACACCGACCCCACCCAAACACCCGGCGCTGAACAAGGCAACCGATGGCGTCATCATCAAAGTGTGCGGTGCAGCCAACACAATGCCCGCACAACTCAGTGCCACTATCGCCGAAGACAGTTCCACAGGAGGACGTAATAACACCTCGACTTCATACCGGTCGGTCACTGCTCCCAACCCTCCTTTGATAGCAAGATCGGGTAGTGACTCAGACCCAGCTTAGTGGCGAAACCTTCGGCTGAAGCGGGCACCAGACGAAGCCCTTCCGCGATAGTCAAAACCGCCTCAATCTCCTGGCGATCCCTCGCCTCAATCAATAGGCCAACGGCTCCGATACGGATAAGCAGCTCACGCTTTTCAGCCAACCAGTCTCGCGATTTCTGATCAGACCCCACCAAAAACAAGGGCCGCTGCAAGTAGCGCAATGCTTTTGGGGTGACTGTGACCTTACCCGGCTGCATTGAAGGTGTGGTGATCGGCAGCTTGAACGGCAATTGGCGATTCGCGTCCTGAGCAGTGGGCTTTTCTTGTGGCGCTCGTTTCGGCAGATAGGGCTCAAGCGGTAAGGTATCGCCTGAGTCATAAATCACGGTTAGTGGTTCTCTGGCGTGAGCCCCTAAACACAACAACAGGCACAGCAGTCCGAATAGCCCTCGCATTAGAACCACTCCCGCCAATACTGCCTTACACGCTCTCGGTAACGCTGAGCGCTGTCGAGCGATTCCGCGTCCTGGCCGGGGTCGTGGTAGCGCGCTACCGCCTCCCACCAGTCATTAGTCTGCTCAAACTGCTCGTACAGAATCGTGGCTCCAGCACTGAGGTTCTTAATAGGCACCAGCGATTCGTCAATCGTGGCAAACCGTTGCCCGTGCCAACGCCAGTTAACCTGCATCAACCCGATATCAACTGACTGCTGCTTTCGGACAGCTTGGGAAACTCGGTGAATTGCATCTTGCTGGGATTCACAGAAGACGCTTTGGCCATCGATATTCAACGCCCAGGGCCACGGTACCCGCTCACCGCGATAATGCGTACCACTTTCTGTCATCGCTATCGCATAAAGAATATCGACAGGGACTTGATGGCTCTTGGCAACTATCAAATAGGCCACTGGCACGTCTTCCAATGCAACCGCTGCCACTGACTGCATCAATGTCACCCCGACGATCCATTTTTTCACTAAACAAGGTTTAACCAAACAAGACCTCATCAAATAAGGCTTCATAGTCCCAAACCCTCCCTGTTCAACTGAAAGAAACGTCCATTCCGCTTTAAGAAGATCGGCATGGCATCTGCCGGTAAAACTGTGGATTGACTCTTCAATCGTTGAAGTAACCCCTCATCACGGTTTAATGTGAGATACCGCCCATTGATCCAGGCCGTTTTTATCGCGTGGGAATTCGCCCATGCTCTAACAGCCTCATCATCTTGAGCATCGCGAACGTACACATCGACACCGCTTTGTTGAGCACTCGACAGCAAACCCATTAATCGGTTAATAACCGGCAAGCACTCACGGCAATTTGGCGGTACAAAAAGAAGCAGGCGGTCACCATCAACAAAGCGCTTTTGCGCTATTCGTTTCGCGTCCTTCATTGCAGACTTCTGTTGTTGGTGCGCAAAGTAAGGAGCCAACAAGCGGTGATCTAACATCGCAGTATTGGGAAACAGACGTTCGAAGGCAGTGCGGTAGGCTTGTTGAAATTGCAACGTACGCCCTGTTAAATCAAATTCCTGTTGCGCATACAGCTCAGCGTAACGCTGTTCTTCCTGCGGAGACTCTGCAAACATTCCAAGCGCTAATAATGGGTCAAGGCCAGGATTCCATTTTCCCAATGGACCACGCATTAAATCCAGATAACGTTGATACTCTTCTTCATCCAATCCCCATCGCTTTGCTAAAGTCCGTATTTCAATAGTTCGGTTGATCGGCGTTTCAGTACCAGGGGTTTGTGATGTGCGCGTTACAGCCTCATGCGTATCCGCAATCGCTGCGCCGGAAATAGACGAAAGTAAAATCAACCCTATCGCTAAAGTATGCTGGTGATTCACGGTGTTACCTCACGCTGAATCCATAGACTGTAGTGCTCGTCAACGAGCTGACTAGCTTCAAATTCGGTCGGCAAGGTTTCTGGATTAACAGGCGGGATTTTCAGCACCGTGCCTGCCAATAGATGATTCATGTTGGCATTCGCAAACGCATGGGGATTCGCACGAAAGAGGTAAACCAGCACCTGATCTATTGTCATACCCGAGAGATCGAGCTGACTGGCGATGTGGCTTAAACTATCGCCCCGCTGCACCGGCCCGTAGGTTTGATGTTCTTGCTGTGCCACCGAAATTACCTCTGGCTCTTTCGGTGGCAGCGAGGTTATTTCCCTCTGATCAAGCCACTCTTGTTTGGCGACCTCCATCTCTTCAGCCGTAGCGAATTGACCAAACCCCTCACGCAACTGATAGCGTACTGAGCGCTTGACTGGATTGATTAGAGGTCGAAAGCTTTTCCCGCCCAGGGTGGTCAAAGCATCCATTAACGTCATTGATCCCAAATTTCGATGCGGTTCGGGAAGTGTCAAAACCAACAAAAGGTATTGTTCATCTGCTTCTGGCTGTTCACCTACCTCATGAGAGTCGTCTAATTGAAACCCATAGGGTCTCAACAGGAAATCCAGCGCCCCTCCTACCGTGGTAATTTTCTCTGGTACTCGTAGATCGACAATGCTTTTCAGCAGGTCGGTTTTTGCAACCTCAGGCCCCACCTGAACAGTGAGATAGCGACTCTCAAGAATACGACTATCCGCCGTGCCCGTAGCGTTTGCCTGCACCGTTAATGGAAGAGCGAATATCATCGTCAGTATCGCCACCCACCTGCCAATCACTGTCTCTCGCATGAATACCACCATTCATCCAATCATTAAAATCGGTCACCAGATTAGTGATGGCAGCTTGCTAGTGGCAGCGAAAAGCTTTCATGGACAAAAGAAAGAATAGGATTGATCGATTTTCAAGGAGTGGCAGGGAAATAAAAATGATAAAGGCCTGACGGGAGTCAGGCCTTTATCGTGGGTTACTGGCCAAAAGCCAGTTGATCGTTAACTTCTAGTCGCATAGCCGGTGTTGGCTGCCAGTGCTTCAGTACTACGAGGGTTTCCCACCGTACACTTGAGACACCTATCATCGACGTTTCTGTCAACTGACCCTGCAGCTGTGTTAACAACGCGCGGGTACTGTAGCTTTCTGAGATAGTGCCTTCGGCACTGATGCTCAGGGTATTTTCCTCAATGCCTATATCGATATAGCCTGCATCGACAAACTCGGTTTCTCGCAACTTGCTGAGAACGGATCGCACGACGGCTTTATCGGCATCTGCTTTGAGTTTCACTGCACCTCGCATTTCCAGGTACTCCATCATCTTTCTCCTCATCGTTGAATGAACAAGAGAAAGATGTCCCTACGGGAATTCATTTCTCCCGTAGGGGTGGTATAACTGGCTAACGTATCAGCGGTTGCTTGTAACGATTTCGAGCCATACCGATTGATTGGCAGCGTAACTGCCGGGTGCTATTGAGACTGCAATAGCCACAGTGTGATTCGTTATGAGGTTTCAGCGTCAAGGAGGAACGCAGGCAATAGCCGAGTAGTCCTTGATGCGATTGATCATTCTCACCCTTTCAAAGGGGTTGCAGTGATGCTGCAACCCTTGCTACCGGCGAGGGCGGGAAGGCCTAGCGGCCAGGGCAGCGCCCGTTGAGCGTAATTCCCTAATCATTGCTTACCTTCCTAAATAGACCGCCGTGATTTGCTCACGCTCATGACCGAGCTCCTGAGAAATCGCCCAGCGAGCTACCTGATCATTCGCGCGTTCTTCTTCAGTGAGTTCACTGCTAGATGGGCCACCACAGGCCGGGGCCTGCTTTCCGGTGAGTTCGTAATATCGCTCTTGCGCATAGCGGTGACGCAAACCATGCAACTTGGATAGCCCTGCCTTTTGTGTCTCACGTTCATAGAGGCGCATTTGCTGAACATACATCAGGTGGGATGGAATTAATGAGCCTTTCCCTGCCACCAATCGCGCGCGTCTTAAAACATCCCGCTGCTCGTCGGTTCGAATAGGAATTTCCCTTGCCCGTCCTCCTTTACACCAGGTAGATTTCAGTCGAATGTAGGTATTTCGGTCTGCGTAGTCCGGACTGAACTTAATTGCTTCTTCCCGCCTCAAGCCAAAGGCCTTTTGAAGTTCCAAACTGATTCTTAAATGCGGGTCGCTGATTTTTTCAAGCAGCTCCTGATCCAGGTCACGCGCTTTCGACACGT